>Ga0157363_1003867_pt1 | contig 13677 bp, 14 predicted proteins | sample AttsexASBM1_FD_111477 | JGI IMG/M metagenome (GOLD analysis project Ga0157363, IMG submission 111477) | Fungus gardens microbial communities from leaf cutter ant in Ribeirão Preto, State of São Paulo, Brazil - Atta sexdens ASBM1 | ecosystem: Host-associated > Fungi > Mycelium > Unclassified ...
CCGATTTAATATTGAGCATCTAGAAAAAAACATCACTGGATACAGTATGCTTCCTTCAAAAGTCGTACGTCATAAAGCAGGACGCTTTGTACCTGTTCTTCTCGCTGGACTGATTTTAGCCGCCTGTAGCGGCCAGGGACCGCAGCAAACCTCCAACGTCAATATTCAGGGGCCTGCTACTGGCCGGTCTGACTATTATCTGCAGCAGGTGCAGCAAAGCAGCGATGATAGCAAGACCGACTGGCAATTACTTGCCATCCGTGCCCTGTTGAAGGAAGGAAAGTATCCGCAGGCTAACGATCAGATCTCGCAACTGCCACAACAGCTCTCTGCAGTGCAGCAGCAGGAGCTGCAATTACTGCGCGCGCAGATGCAGATTGGTCAGCAGGATTTCGGCGGCGCTCAGCAGACGCTGGGTCAGGTGAAGACTGATGGCCTGTCTCCGGATCAGCAGGTGCGCTACTACGCTCTGCAAATCGCTGCGGCACAGAATCGCCCTTCACTCGCACTGTTACGCGCCTATATTGCTCAGGAGCCGTTGCTGCAAGGCGCCGACCACCAGAGCAATATTGACGCCACCTGGCAAGCTCTGACGCAAATGACGCAGGATCAGCTGAACAGCCTGGTGATTAACGCCAATGAGAACACCCTGCAAGGCTGGCTGGATCTGCTCAACACCTGGCATACCAACAGCCAGGATCCGCAGATGCTGAAAGCGGCGATCAAAGACTGGCAGACACGTTATCCGCAAAACCCGGGTGCGAAAACATTACCAACTCAGCTTAGCCAGGTGCAAAACTTCACAAAAGCCTCGACCAGCACCATCGCGCTACTGCTGCCGCTGAATGGCCAGGCACTGGTTTTTGCCAATGCGATTCAGAAAGGTTTTAACGATGCCAAAAATGGCGTGTTAACTGCACCAGCGCCGCAACCCGCCCCTGCTGCTACCGCGGCAACCGATGCCAATGGCCAGCCGTCAGCACAACAGCCTGGCGACGCGAACGCACAACAGCCTGCCGATGCTAACGCTGCCGCTAACGCAGTTGTCAGCCCGGCCATGGCAGGTAATATGCCGCCACAGACCGAACAGCCGCAGCCCGCAGCACAACCGGCGACTACGGCGGCTCAGCCGGACAGCAACGCTCAGGTTAAAGTTTATGACACCAGCAGCCAGCCGATTGCCCAGGTAATGCAGCAGGCTCAGCAGGATGGCGCGATCATCGTGGTGGGCCCACTGTTGAAAAACGACGTGGAATCGGTGGTGAACAGCCAGACGCCACTCAACGTGCTGGCGCTGAACGAGCCAGAACAGATCCAGAACCATCCGAATATTTGTTATTTTGCGCTTTCTCCTGAAGACGAAGCGCGCGATGCCGCGCACCATATCTACGAGCAAGGCAAACGCCAGCCATTACTGCTGGTACCGCGTAGCAGCTATGGCGATCGCGTCAGCAAGGCGTTCGCACAGGAGTGGCAGCAATTGGGCGGCTCCACCGTACTGCAACAGCGTTTCGGTGGCGTTTCTGAGCTGAAACAAGGTATTAATAGCGGAGCGGGTATCGCATTGAGTGGCACGCCGCTGACGGTTGAACAGCCGCAGTCTGCCTCCGTGGCTGTTGCGGGCCTGACCATTCCAGCGCCGCAAACCACCCCGCCAGCGCCAACGGCCGATGCCAGCGGCGGCAGTGTGGATGCAGTGTACATCGTGGCCAGCCAGGACGAGCTGCAACTGATCAAGCCGATGATTGCGATGCGCACCAGCAGCCGCAACAACATCGCACTGTATGCCAGCTCCCGCAGTGCGCAGGCGGGTGCCGGTCCAGACTTCCGTCTGGAAATGGATGGCCTGCAGTTCAGTGATATTCCGCTGCTCTCCGGTAACAATCCGGGTCTGATGCAGCAGGCGGCGAAGTCGTTTAACAATGATTATTCGCTGGTTCGCCTCTACGCGATGGGCATTGATGCCTGGACGCTGGCGAATCACTTTAACCAGATGCGTCAGGTGCCTGGCTTTGCCATTGACGGCAACACCGGCAAGCTGAGCGCCGACACGGATTGCGTGATCAACAGGAAGTTGGCATGGAACCAGTATCGTCAGGGACAAATCGTTCCGGTGCAGTAAACCGCCAGCGCATTGGCGCTGAGCAGGAGCAGCAGGCGCGTGGCTATCTGGAGCGCGCCGGGCTGCGATGGGTTGCCAGCAACGTGCGTTGCCGCAGTGGGGAAATTGACCTCATTATGCGAGACGCCGATTGCTGGGTGTTTGTCGAAGTGCGCTATCGACGCGATGCGCGCTACGGCGGTGCCGCCGCCAGCGTGACGCGCCAGAAACAACAAAAGCTGCTGCGTACCGCTGCATGGTGGTTGCTGGCACGCGGCGGCAGTTTTGATACGGTGAATTGCCGTTTTGACATCATTGCCATTACCGGGCGTGAGCTGGAATGGCTGCCCGATGCCTTTAATGCCGATGGATAGAACCAGGTGGTCTTGTGCAGGACAGAATTAAAGCGTGTTTTACCGAAAGTATTCAGACTCAAATCGCCGCTGCGGAGGCACTGCCGGATGCGATTTCTCGCGCCGCTATGACGCTGGTGCAGTCGCTGCTGAACGGTAACAAAATCCTGAGTTGTGGTAACGGTGCTTCATCGGCCAATGCTCAGCATTTTGCCGCCAGTATGATTAACCGTTTTGAGACCGAGCGCCCCAGCCTGCCTGCGCTGGCACTGAGCGCCGACAATGTCATGCTGACGGCGATCGGCAACGATCGTCTCCACGATGAAGTTTATGCCAAGCAGGTTCGCGCGCTTGGTCAGGCCGGTGATGTGCTGCTGGCTATTTCAACCCGTGGCAACACCCGCGATATTGTTAAAGCGGTTGAAGCTGCGGTGACTCGCGATATGACTATCGTCGCGTTGACCGGCCATGATGGCGGTGAGCTGGCGGGCCTGTTGGGTCCGCACGATGTGGAAATTCGCATTCCGTCACATCGCAGTGCACGCATTCAGGAGATGCATATGCTGACGCTGAACTGCCTGTGTGATTTGATTGATAACACTTTGTTCCCACACCAGGAATGACTGAAGGAGCTCAAATGAAAGCATTGAACGCTGTCGCCATTCTTTTAACTGCCATGATGCTGCAAGGCTGTGTTGCCGTTGTGGCAGGCGGCGCCGCTGTGGCGACCAAAACCGCAACGGACCCGCGCACCGTCGGTACGCAAGTGGATGATGGTACACTGGAACTGCGTGTCAGTAACGCACTGGCTAAAGATGAACAAATCAAAAACCAGGCACGCGTCGTGGTCACCGCTTATCAGGGCAAAGTACTGCTGACCGGCCAATCACCATCGGCGGATTTGGCGAGCCGCGCCAAGCAGATTGCCATGGGCGTGGATGGTGCCACCGAGGTGTATAACGAAATCCGCACTGGCCAGAAAGTGAGCCTCGGAACCTCATCATCCGATACCTGGATCACCACCAAAATCCGCTCGCAGCTGCTGGGTAGCGATCAGGTGAAATCCTCGAACGTGAAAGTGACCACGGAAAACGGTGAAGTGTTCCTGCTGGGTCTGGTGACACAACAGGAAGCCACTGCGGCGGCCGATGTGGCCAGTCGTGTGAGCGGTGTGAAACACGTAACGACCGCGTTCACCATCCTGAAGTAATCTGCATCTGACGGGCGCAGTCAGCTGCGCCCCGACCACAGACAAGGGCAGCCTCAGCGGGCTGCCTTTTTTATGCCGGTAAATCGATGACGAGGGCACGTAGCGGCGTTTTCGCCTGCAACGTAATCTGCTGTTCTTCACTCAAGAACGCGCCGTCACCGCAGCTCAGTAACTCCTGATTGGCGCTACTTGCCTGCAGATCCAACGAACCGTGGATAGATTGCAGATAGGCACGAGGGCCGTTCAGTTTCACCGTATGCTGCTCACCGGGTGCGAGTATCACCTGATGGACCCAAACTTGCTGACGCAGTTGCAGGCTGCCATCCACGCCGTCTGGCGAGGCCAGCAAGAAACGGGTCTGCTGCGGCACAGTGATTTTCTGCAGCAGCGGATTCTCTCGATCCGGGCAGGCCGCCAGCCACAGTTGCATGCGTGTTAGCGGGTGATCTTTGCTGATATTGATTTCACTGTAGTTCACGCCCTGCCGCGCCGACAACAGCATGGCTTCGCCTTCCCGCGCGATCAGGTGGTTGCCTTCGCTATCGCGGTACTCTGCTTCGCCTTGCAACACCAGGTTCAGCACATCCACCTGCGGATAGCTACGTGGCTGGAACGCCGCACCGGGTGCCAGCACTTCCTGATTAAGCACACGCAATGAAGCGTAGCCCATTAATTTCGGGTCAAAATAGTGGCCAAAAGAGAAGCTGTATCGCGCCTGCAACCAACCGAAATCGGCCTGGCCACATGCTGACGCGCAGCGGGTTGTCATCATGATTTACCTCCGACGCACTGCGGTGAGATTCGACCACAGGCTTTATACGTTAATGGTAAAAGGCTGGACGCCGGATTGTTAGCCAGTTAATCTGCCTGGCATATTCAAATTTACTGACAGAGAACCGGCATGGCAAAAGACCGCGCGTTAACCCTCGAAGCTTTACGTGTGATGGATGCTATCGACCGTCGTGGTAGCTTTGCTGCGGCAGCCGATGAACTGGGCCGCGTTCCCTCTGCATTGAGCTACACCATGCAGAAACTGGAAGAAGAGCTGGACGTGGTTCTATTTGATCGATCCGGCCATCGCACCAAGTTCACCAATGTCGGGCGTATGCTACTGGAGCGTGGGCGCGTGCTGCTGGAAGCGGCCGATAAACTCACCACCGATGCCGAAGCGCTGGCTCGCGGTTGGGAAACCCATCTCACCATCGTGGCCGAAGCACTGATCCCCACCAATCTGCTGTTCCCTGTCGTTGAAAAACTGGCGGAGAAAGCCAACACGCAGATTTCACTGGTGACGGAAGTGCTGGCCGGTGCCTGGGAGCGTCTTGAACAGGGCCGCGCGGACATCGTGATAGCGCCTGATATGCATTTCCGTGCATCAACCGAGATCAACACCCGTAAGCTCTACAGCATTATGAGCGTCTACGTGGCCAGTCCGGATCACCCGATTCATCAGGAAGCCGAGCCGCTGTCTGAAGTGACGCGCGTGAAATATCGCGGCATCGCGGTGGCGGATACCGCGCGCGAACGCCCGGTGTTAACGGTGCAGCTGCTGGATAAACAGCAACGCCTGACGGTGAGTAGCATGGACGATAAACGCCGAGCGCTGCTGGCAGGATTGGGTGTCGCTACCATGCCTTATCCGATGGTGGAACAGGATATCGCCGAAGGCCGTCTGCGTGTGGTGAGTGCCGAATACACCCGTGAAGTGGATATCATTATGGCGTGGCGCCGCGATAGCATGGGTGAAGCCAAGGCGTGGTGCCTGCGTGAAATCCCGCGGTTGCTGGCTAAGCAGCGCGGTTGATTAAGACCAGGACGGGATAAATGCCCCCCAACGCCGAACATCGTAATGGCGGCATTCATCCCAAACATTTTAATGCGGAATTCATGCCGGACATTGTTTTGGCGATATTCAAGCCGCCCTGATTGACGATCACATCCGGCTCAGACAATCGATCGCCACCGCTTTAAAGCTGACGAAATCCGCGCAATCGCGCAATCGGGTCATCGCCCTCTCCCGCAGGAAGGTGACGAACAGATCGTAAATCGCCATCGCCTCTTCGTATTCGCTTTTGCTGATCGCCAGCAGGAAAATCACCGACGCGGTTTCATCCCCCCAGCTCACGCCATGCGGCGCCAGCACGGTATACACCACGGTTTTCTTCGCCAGCAATCCCAGTGAGTGTGGCAGCGCAATGCCTTCGCCGAGCAAGGTGCTGACAATCGCTTCTCGCTCTTCGACGGAGGGATAAAAGTCCGCATCCACACAGCCTTCTGACTCCAGCTGATCGCACAACACGCGGAACAGCGCGGATTGCGTCATCGGCTTATCCAGCACCATAAAGTGCTGTGCATCGAAGTATTTTTCCAGCATGTAAGGCCGTGTGCGATCCACCAGCACCAGCTTACCCAACTGCTCCAGCTGGAACTCGGTCGGGAACGGCGACATCACCGCAATCGGCTTATTCTTCTCACTCAAGCGCACGGTGGAAATCACGAAATCTTCTTCGATGTGTTCGCGCATCTCATAATCACGCTGCGACAAACGCGCCGTGACCACCAGCTGCGGATATTTGCGCAGCAGCAACGCTTCGATCATGCGTAGCGTGGAGTTGCCGCTGTCGCACACCAGCAGCACCTGTGGATGGCGTTGATAGCCGACATCGTAATGCCGCTCCAGCCCGACACCGATATGCAGCACCAGAAAGCCGATTTCGTTCTCGCTGATGCTGTACGGCGTGTACTTTCCCCAGCTGGTGACCGCCGCCAGCGTCACGTCATACGCCATCGGATAGTGCTGTTTGATGTTACTCAGCAGCGGGTTGGGGATGTGAATCTGGTAGCGCACCCGGGTAATCATAGTTTTGATATGGGTGAGCAGATCGGCCCGCAGTTGCTCATCCTGCTGCAAGCGGTAGTTGTAATGGGTGTTGATGTAGTTCAGCAGGTAATCGACTAACGCATCGGCGTCATCAGCATTAATGGTGCTGGGCGACAGCGCCTGAATCTGCCGGGCGGCGATATTGACGCGCAGCCAGTTCTCTTCCGCCTGCGAGATCGGTTTGCCGACCAGCGGCTGCATCAGATTCACCAGATGATGCGCGGCTTCGCGCACCTCATCACCGACATCTTCTGCGCCGGGATCGTTGAGCGGGAAACCTTCGCTGATGCGTCGCACCGCCACCGCACAGTAAATTTGCAGATAGCGCTCGCCCTCATCGCTCAGGCGAATCGCATACTGATTAAAGCAGTGCTGCAACAGCGGTTCCAGCTGTGCCAGGATGCCGCTATGCAGCGCTTCCACCGTCAACAGCGGGCTGTCGGGCATCTCCTGATCGATCTGCCACAGCAGATCCGTCAGGCAAGTGCGGATCGCCGCTTCGCTGCCGAACAACTTCATGCCGTAATGCGGCTTGGTTTCGATATTCAGATGATAGCGGCCAAGCCATTCCCGCACCTCCGCCATGTCGCTTTGCAGGGTGGCACGGCTGACAAACCACTCTTCCGACAGGTCTTCCAGCTTGAGTGAATAGGCGGCGGTGAGAAAACGCGTGAGCAAATAGCGCACGCGATCCTGAGAAGTGCGCGGCACGCGCAGCGGCGCGGCGCTCTCTTCCTGCAGACGGTCAAAAAGCGCCACATCGTCGATCTTCAGCTGATATCCCGCGCCGCGCGCCAGTACGAACTGTGCGCCGTGTTGCTCCAGCAGCGCATTCAGCGCGGTGATATCGGTGCGCACCGTGCGCGTTGAAACAGAAAAGCGGCGCGCCAGCTCATCCTGCGGCAGCGTTTCGTTTTGCAGCGCAGCGAAAAGTTGGGCCAGACGCTGATTGGGAAATCTCACGGAGCTTCACCTGTGACTCGTTTGTTACAGCAGTTTCTTGCACGTTGCCAGAAGCTGACGCACATCGTCAATGCGCGTGTCGCCAGTGGCACTGTCGATGATCGAACTATAGACGTGTGGAATCACTTTGCTGACGCCCGCATCGAGTGCAATCTGCACAATGGCTTCGAAGTTATTGAGATCGATGCCGCCGGTCGGTTCCAGCCAGAAGTCATGACGCGCACAGGCTTCAGCAACGGCACGGTACTCATTCACCGCTTTTAAGCCGCCCATCGGGAAGTATTTCACCGAACTGCCGCCCATGTCCTGCAGCATGGCGATGGCGCTGTCGATCGGCACAATCGCATCTTCTACCTGCGAGCTGCGCGGTCCGGTGGAGATTTTCACCAGGCCCGGCGTGCCGGTTGGCGAAATCAGGCCGTTAACCACGGTGTGATTCTGACCAAGCAAGGCACGGCTGGTGGCGACACCGGTAAAAACCTGGTTAACGTGTTGCGGTTGCAGTACCGCTGAGATCTCACTCACCATTGCTGACTGATTCGGATCGCCCGCGCCCAGTCCAACGGACAGCGCGTTGTCGATCAGTGCCGCGTACTCACGCATATCGGCAATCGCTTCTTCATTGCTCGCGTAATTTTTTGATAACACACCCACCAACACATGGCCTTCTGCGGCCTGCCAGATCTCTTTAGCGTTTTGCTTAGAACCGGCCAGCACGTTGAGGCACAGACGGCCCTGATAAAAATTCGGGTTCAGACTCATGCACGTTTTCCTCCGCTGAGTAACGCCTGGATACGGCTAAAAATAATATGCAACTGATCGGCGCTGACGCTGCGCACATCGGCTTCGATAATGCCTTCGTTGGCTTTATAGCCTCGGAAGTAGATAGCGATGTCGCCAGTTTTCAACGCCTGCACCAGCTCGCCGGTTGGCCATTGAGTGACAGCTTCATCGAACTTGATCTCGGCACGCGCGATATCGCGGCCCGCCGCATCCCATACCACGCGTGCAGACACGCCATTGATTGTGTTGAGGTTATCGATAAACGGCGTCATGTTGGCCACCATTTCTGCGCCGGTGGTTTTCGGCTGCACCAGATAGTTTTCAATCGCCTGCGTCAGACCAAGAATGCCCTCTTTGCCGACTTTCATCGCGCGGCCAATACCGTTGCTCTGACGTTTGACCCACTCAACGTACTGGGTGCGGCCAATCACCAGACCGCTGGTCGGCCCTTCGATCGCCTTGGCGCCGCTGTAGATCACCAGATCCGCGCCCATCTGGTAGTAGCACTGCAGATCTTCTTCTGCCGCCGCATCCACGATTAACGGGATACCGTGTTTACGCGCGACCACCGCCGCCTGCTCCACACTCAGGTGGCTCTTCTGCACGCAGTGGTGTGACTTGATGTACAGCAGCGCCGCTGTGGTTGGCGTGATGGCGGCGGCCAGCTGTTCAGGCGAGCACTCATTGCTGTAACCGGCTTCCACTAAACGTCCACCGCCCAGTGCCACCATCGCGCCCACCGGTGCGCCGAAGTTCACGTTGTGGCCTTTCGGCACCACAATATCGTGCGGCACGGTGAGCGGCGCAGCATGCAGGTTGTCCAGCAGCCAGTCGTTATCTTTAACGATCACCGCCGCCACGCTCTGCGCGATGCCAGCAGACGCACAGGAGACCACCACCGCACTCTCGACATCCAGCAGTTTAGCGATATAGGCGCCGGTTTTATTGACCAGATCTTTGATCTCGAAATAGTGATTCAAACCGTAGCTGACGGTCTCAACCACATCGGCAGAAGGCGTTGAAACACCAAGAATGGTCATACGACCGGAGGCATTGATGACCTGTTTCAGGTCATATTTTTCATAAATCGAAGACATGATTAGCTTTCCCTTCATCAGTCAGATGCCACTTACCCGCGATAACCACGGCCAGCGGCAGCAAATGTTGCTCACCCAAAACCCGTTCGCCTTCAGCATCCACGAACGGGCGGGCTTCCTCTTTGACGGTAAAAATGGTCAGGTCGGCGTCATAACCTTCGGTTAAGCGCCCTTTGCCCGCTAAGCGCAGGCCAGCCGCGGCATTACCGGTGACGCAGTCGATAACCTGCGGCAGCGTCATGCCAATGCTGAAGAATTTCGACATCACATGCGCCAGGCTATGTACCGGGCCGTTGATGCGGTTACGACAGTAAATGTCCGAGCTAATGGTGTCGGGCAGAATACCCTGCGCGATGGCCTGACGGGCCACTTCGAAGCTGAAGCTGGCGCTGCCGTGGCCGATATCCAGCTTCACGCCGCGCGCGATGGCATTTTTCACCGCGGCTTTCAGTTCGCCCTGCGGCGACAGAATGCGGTTGGGTTTGCCGTTAAAGCAGTGAGTGATGATGTCACCGGAGGTGAGCAAATCGGCGATCTCTTCCAGCACCGGCGGGTTGTTGCCGATGTGCACCATCAGCGGCAGATTTCCCGCCGCCTGCTGAATGGCTTTGGCGCGAATCAGCGGCTGAATGCCATTTTCACCCACCACGCTGCTGCTCATGCGCGCTTTTAATCCCACGATAAAGTCCGGGCGACGTTTCACCGCCTGCACCACCGCATCACCGTCGATTTGCGCCATATCCGCCAGTTCGTTCTGGGTGATGATGCCGGTACGTGAGATGTTGATCAGCGCGCGCACTTCAGTGGTGGCGGAACGGGTGAGCTGATAGAAATCGTCGATATGATCCGCGCCGGTGCTGCCTGCATCAACCACGGTAGTGACGCCCTGCGCCATCCCAATCGCATCGGCTTCATCGTGATAAATCGGGGATTTGGGATAGCAGTGCACGTGGCTGTCGATCCAACCCGCACTGACGTAGTAGCGCCCCTCTAAATCGCGCTCCTGCTGAGCTGAACCGCTGACGTCGCCGACCGCAGCAATTTTGCCGTGCTGGATGGCGATATCCACCAGCTGTTCGTCGCACAAACGCGCGCGGCGCAGAATCAGATCAAACATATTTACTCCTTAACAACCTGCATTCAGCCTGGTGCGCATCAATACGCACCCTTCGGAATCTGCATCACATCTGTGCGGGGGCATCAATACGCCCCCACAGAATGCGCTGTTCAATCGTAGGGTCGCCGTGAAGGGCGACCGTTAAATCGGAAACAGCTTTACAGCGAAACCGGGAACATCGCGCCTAACGCCATAGCACCTAAAATCGCGCCACCGGTGATCGGTTTGTTCCACAGATAAAACAACAACGCACCCACCAGCGAACCGATGCCAATCGGAATCGATGCCGCCATCGCCGACAGGATAATCAACGGCCCAAGGAAGCGGCCGGAGGCATTACCTGCGCCCATCATCACGTCCGCACCGTAGGTGGAATCGCTCTGATTGATGGTGAACTTACGCGCCAGGATAATCAGATAACCGATCGCTAAACCCACCACCAGGCCCGTGGCCAGTGATGCGGCAAAGTTCGCCACCGGGAACACGATGCCTGCACCGAGCAGCAAAGCCGGAACGCCCAGCCCGACACCGGTTTGAATCGCACCGCCAATATCCAGAATCCCGACAAGCGAACCCTCGATGATGCGGGCAAACAGGAAGCTGGCACCAAACGCCGCCACCGCACCATACACGCCGGTTTCCATGCCGGAACGCAGCATGGAAACAAACGCCACTTCGTTAAATGCACCGATGCCGTACAGGTAGTACATGTGCGTACCGGCAAACACCCCGGCGGACAGCAGGCCAACAAAGATCGGGAAAGACCAGTCGGCGTACCAGAACCCTTTGTTTTCGGTCTCGTTCATGCTCAAGGCTCCTTATTTGCCGCTCAGGCTGTTGTGAATCATGTCCAGCCAGCCAGGAATGCCAAGTTGGAAGGATTGCAGCAGTTTCATGTCGAAACCACGGAAGAAGCCGCTCAGAGCGAACAGCAGCACAATCGCGAACATCATCACTTTGGTGACTTTGTTCCAGCCGCTCTCTTCCACGCCTTTACCAATCAGGATACCCAGCACCAGACCCGGTACGGCATTGCCCATGATCAACTGCGCCAGACCACCAAAGATGGTCGCCCAGAAACCGGATTTCTTACCGGCATCAATCGCTGCCAGCCAGAAGATCACTGGCATTACGGTGTTGACCAACAGGTTCGCAGCCGGTACCAGCACTTTAACCGCCGTAACCTGTAATGCCGCCGGCACCGCAGAAGCCGTACTGTTGAGGAACGCCACCACGATCATGCCGATGATGCCGCAGGCAATCGCCATGCGTTTCGGGTTGTGCAGGGTTTCCGCGACGTTACGATTTTTCACCATCAACGCAGCCGCGCCCCAGTTGGGCAGAATGCGGTGGTCAACGTCCTGTGTGAAGGAGCCTGCCGCCACAGACGATGCCCAGGCGTTAAAGAAGAAGCCAAGACCAAAGGAGAAGTGCGATGCAGGATCGCCTTCACAGGAATTGAGTTCACCCAAGGTACGAAACGCGCCCATACCCTGGGTGGTCGGTGCGTGGAACATGCGCGCTGCGCCCGCTCCTACCCCAACGCCAACCAATCCACCAATGATCAACGACTTAAACAAAATGATTAAAAACATGTTGTTGTACCCTTTGTTGTCGTTTTTATTTCGTCGCGATGAAATCCACCTTGTCGGTGTCGATCACGGTGACGCTGACGGTAATCTCCAGCTCGACGCTGTAATTCCGTCGTTCGCGCGCCAGAAAGAAGAACAGGAACTTCTCTGTGCGTACGCTCTCCTGCGCGCGCAGCACCCGCACATCTATGGGTTCAATGCGCAACAGAATCTTTTGGCTGGTGCGCAGCACTTGCTGCTGCACCTTGCTCAGTGCATCGGAAAAGGCTTTCGCTTTGCTGTCGCCTTTGCCCTGCACCGTGACCTGCGTCTCGTATTGCTGTTTCATGCTTAGCTGCCGTGTTTTTTATTCCAGGCCTGCACCAGACGTTCACCCAGCTCTTCTTTATCCATAAAGCCAAAGCCCAGCACGGTGGCGCCTTCGTTAATGGCGGTGACGCCTTCATCAACCGAACGCATACCGTGTTTGGCTTTGTAGCCATATTTGTTCTGTGCAGTGATGGCACCCGCGCCGCCGCTGCCGCAGAAGGAGATACCGAAATCGGCGTTTTCCGCTTTCATCACATCGCCCAGCTTCATATCCGCTGCGACGCCCGGCACCACCACGGCACGACCGCCTGCTTTCTCAATACCGGCTGCGACTTTCTGACCTTTACCCAGACGATCACCAATCACGACTGTTACCATGTTCAATTCCTCTCGATTTATGCTTCGTTGGATTTCGCCACTTCGATATGCACCGATAACAACCAGGCTTCTTCTTTGGGCAGATTGCCAAACAGATCCACCACCTGCTGTGCCAGCGCCATGGTTTCTGGCGAGATATCTTCAAACAGTTCGGCTTCCACTTCCGGCAAGGCTTCTCCCGTGAGGGAACGCGCTGCCATCGCCCGTACATGCGAGGCCAGCATTTGCTGCTGCACGGCATTGGCTTCGATGTGGTGCGCGGCGTAGATCGCCGCAATCTGCTTCAACGTGTTATCCGCCAACGCCTGAATGGCTTCTGGCGTACTCGGTTTCAGCGGGACAGCTTCACTCCTCACCTTGCTACTCCTGTTTACTGCGGATAATTAGAGATAATTCGCGTTAGAAAGAAATTACGCTTTCCGCTTCAGGCTGTGGAGACGCATCTTTTCCACCTCAAAGTGGAAATCCCACGGGCGTGTGTGCGCCAGATCGCACTACGCATGAAGTGTGCGAAACAGGTCACAAAAATGCGGGTTATGCCGGAAATCGATGCGTTTAAACGGAGGGAATGCGAGAGGAGATAAGGCCAGCCACAGGGCTGGCCGGGTTATCAGCGGAATTTCTTATGGTTGGCGTTACGAATATCTTCCAACTTCTTCGCTTCAGTTTTGGCTTCGTCGAGCTTGTTGGCTTTCGCCAACTGATCGACGACATCAATCTGCGCAATCAGAGAATCAAGACCGGCGTGATAATCCTTAATCTGGGCGCTATCGGCAGCCTGACCTTCCAGTTTTTCCGGCGTGGATTTTTTAGCATCCTCCGCCGCCTGGCGCATCTTGCCGAGCGCGGTTTGCATTTCCTGAGCATCAGAGGTTTTCTTCACCACGCTCAGG
>Ga0157363_1003868_pt1 | contig 13676 bp, 6 predicted proteins | sample AttsexASBM1_FD_111477 | JGI IMG/M metagenome (GOLD analysis project Ga0157363, IMG submission 111477) | Fungus gardens microbial communities from leaf cutter ant in Ribeirão Preto, State of São Paulo, Brazil - Atta sexdens ASBM1 | ecosystem: Host-associated > Fungi > Mycelium > Unclassified ...
TGATGAAATTTTAATAGCTTACTGCATTAATAAAATTTATAACAAAGGAAATATTACTCATACCAATGAGACATTATTTCTGTATACAACTCTGGACGTTGTAAACTAGGTAATCAATAAGTCTCATGTATCACCGAGTCATCGTTTGCTTCTAGGATAATTCGCGAATCAATGGTTGCATAATAACGTACTTCTATCTCGCGAACTTGCATACGCGAGAGAAATCGTTCGGTAAATCAAATCACGGACTTATTGTATACGCTCGCAAGCCTCAGGTAGGCACGGATCGCCGAAAGCCTGCCAGAAAGGCGCGAGAAGAGCGACGGAGAGGGTGAAAGTCGTGAGAATGAAAGACTCGCGGAAGGATATTCAAATTTCCAACCCTCGTTAGCGCGAAAATTCTCAATGTGCGATAATTTATCATCGGGCCCCGCTGAGATGAGCGACCGTACAATGCGGACTACCTGCATGCATAATTTATGCGAATGATTTTTAAGGAAGCAAACGGGCCCGAAGGCCGGAAAGGGTTGCGTTAGGCAGGACCGTAATACAGATTTCTTTCATCTCCTCTGGATAGATGCAAATTTTTTTTAATTGTAACTCTAATTAAATTTTCTCTTAAATTTAATAGATATAATTTTTATGTTTTTCAATGAGCCATTCTAAATTTGATAAACATTGGGTGGAGGGGGAGGGGGGCAGGGGGAAATTAAATCAAATGATTTCTGATAGTTCAGATAGCGGTTATATAAGAAAAAGATCGTGAGGATTTGAAACTCCGTTATAAAATTGATTCTTATATTACTTATCAGATGTATGACTTTCTGTTTACTCTTAAAATTGCAATATTAGCGTAAGTAAATAGAACGTAACTTTGAGAAGAGAAACAAGGACCAGTTTTCTTACGGTACTGGTTTAATTTGATCGACCCTCTTCCTGGCGAGGTACATATGCATATGCTCTGGAAAACGTCACTGGCATGTACCTGCCGATCGCGGAAGGAGCCCTTAACCCCTTTCTCTCCTGGAGAGGAGGAGACCTTTTTTTCGTACTGACAGGACAAAAAAAACAGGAGACCCTTCGGCTCCGATGCGAGCAGTCTTACCCCTCCCTCGTCCCATCCTGCTTTTTCACGTGAAAAGGCGTTCGACACGAGGGTCGATTCAATGCTCTTCTAATTATATGCAAAGACGCACGACTACTCATATACTATCGCTGTATGAACGGTCTAAGGACCTCACTTATGTAACGCATGACGAAAATCTGATCGGGATTTATTATAAAACGAATTTAGCGTCTCCCAAATTAGTATTTTTATGAATAAATTTAGAGTTGTATGTATAATTACTATACAGTACTATTTATATAATTTTGCTAAATAATTGATGTTATACTTTTATAATAACAGATTTGAAAATTCTGTTTTCTCTTTTTATTCAACGCACACCTTTATGACAAGTAATATAATTATATGCGTAAAATTAGATACAATAAATTAATAGCGAGTTGCACGTCTGTCTAATAAAACTACTGATAATCCCTTCTGTAAAGAAGTATGCTTAGTCATAAAAGTTACAAAATTATCGAGGGATAATTTTTATATGTTAGTCACAATAAATTATTGTGACTTTCTTTTCAAGCAAAGAAAAATATCTTTGAAATTGATTACCTTCTTATCCGAGCCGAGTTTACACATACGCCTGTATTATCTAATCAAAATACACAGAGACGTGTTTAAAGCAACATTTTTTATGGTGTGTTATAAAATAACACTTTTAATGCATTATATATAAACGTGAGCTTAAATATATGAGAGAAGCACTTTATATTATACGCAGATAAAAGGGCGTACTATCGATGCTCGTATGAGTTATCGCCAGGCCCCAAATTGCTTGCCAACGGGTGATGCACAGCCCGGGGCCGAAGATTTATTTCCTTGGGGGTGGGTACGAGCTCTGATTCTCTTGAACCGAGAATGAGGTGCGCCATGGCAAGACACATTTCTCGACGTGGAGAAGACTTTAGTTCCTGAAAATCTCGCTGTGATTCAGCACTGTCTCTTTCATTCCACGTCATGTCCATATTCCTTATTTCCTTGGAAAAATACGAGTAGCCATTATTTTTATTGATAATGATGGATACGCATTAGTCTTATCATTATTTGTAATAGAAATGTTGTGGAAAAAATATTTGAACATAAATTAATATGGAAAATATATAATTATAAAAATATCGCAGTATATTGGAAAATTTTATATTTCTTTAATTTTATATTTCTGCACTGACAAAAAAGATTGGCATAGCATTTTTAATTGATTGCAGCCAATTTTCTTCAGTGTAGCAAACTTTAGCTGAAATATTGTATTAGAAATAATATATAATCAATATTTTTTAATAACGTTAAGATTTTTATAACTTGCAAAAAATAGCAACAAAACATTATCGTTATTTCTATTCATATCTTTATAAATCGATATTAGATTGTCTAATCACATGGCACATGATTTATATCGTGAAATAATATTTTACATGTTTTAGCATACTTGAATGTTAAAATGTACAAAATGACTTCTGCAAAAAGGTCTGACTTTTTATGATAAGAAAAGAAGTTATTTTAACAATCAAGCATACGGCGAAAATATGTAAAATTATTTCACTATATATATAAATCGAAGCCATATGATTAAACAATCCAGTATGCAAATGGGAAAGGATTGTTGTACATATATCCGATTTCCAGTAACATTTTATAATCGTTGAAGCATTGTTATCTATCAGATCTATCTATATAGCGTATGGATATACGCTACACCATATGCTAATAACTCACGCACGGATTGATATAAAAAATAGCTGGCCACGTTCGCGTCTAACCACATCGGACCCGCCGTATTATATTCAGGAGGACGACGAATAAAAGCGGGATTTCGCATTGTAATACGACGTGATCGTGTTCACGTAATATCTGAGAAGGATCAAGAGAGACAGAGTAGAAGCGTTCGAAGCGAGATGAGAAGAGGTGTGTCAGGTAGAAGGCTTTAAACGTTGCAGGATCGAAACCGTCGGTTTATCGGATAGGGTTGCCGTGCTTGGCAGATCGCGTGGATGCGGCCTGGTACCTGCGATTCCGCTGTCCGATCGGATCTGTGGCCGTCTCGTTTCACCTCGTTCCTCGATGCGTAAAGGCAAACTTATCCACATGCGAGTACCGCACCTCGTCAGCCGTACATATCTGCCTCGCTCGATTATCAGGCATGTTTCTTATTAGGATGGCTTCGTTGCTTTCACGAAGTTATTTCTTTCTATTTTTAATATACGATGTATATTACACGACTGCTATGAAATACACACATTGTAGCTTGCATAAAAAGTGTAATCATACAAGCAATCCCTTTAATGAGACTTGAAGTAAAATTTTTATTTTAAATCAAATTAAATTTTAAAATCAACACTTTTTGCAGTCATAAATCCATTATTCCAATTGATTCAATTTGATATCAATCGTTTGCAGAGTGCCGAATTCATTTAGGTGGCATTTTTTAATAGATTCTTTTAAATAATAACATTTTTCTTTAAATAGAAATGATTACGCACAATTATTTAAATTATTTATTTCTTATCTGTTTTGATTTTTAATATTTTTAATATTTTTCAATTATTTTCATGTTTGTACCTAAACTGTTATACACAAAATCTATTTATATGCGTAAACTAGGGAAACTTACAATTACGATAAATAAAATACCTAAATACCAATACGCAAATCTCGATGGATTTAAAGATACAAAAAATGCCGAAAGTGCGATATCGTGAGAAACGATCGTGTTTACAATCGGAATCTTTATAACGAAATATAAAATAATACAAGAAACATTCATGGTTTTCATAGTAGCGCATACAAGAGGAAAAAATTCCAATTTATAATATTAGCGGAGCGAGCAACGAACGAATAGGGTCAGTGGAGTAGGAATGGCCACTGATTTTGAGCGCAGAGTTTGTCGATTGATCGACGCCGACTCCAAACCCATCAATTGGTCGAATTCATCCCCCTTTGATAGACGGGGTGGACGCATTTCGGTTTCCTCCCTCTGCATGCGAGGGTGCGCTTGTCATCAAACGGCCTGGCCATGCTTGAAATTTCGTACGGTACACATGTCGATATTCCCCGTTGGCAATCCTGGATTTCTCAAGGACAATATCAAAGGACATTATTGGGCCCTACTTGTGCGTGTGGTTACGAAGAAACGCGTACGAATATACGCGTACATGCATAATTTTATCGAAAATTATAAATCTTGAATTTTTTGTTAAGATCTTAAAAGAGAGCATATCGACTGATTTTTAATATTTGACAGTTTCTGATATATTAGGTGTAGTAAAAAGAAATCTATTATTTTTGCATGAAATTGAATGGAAAAATAATGGATTTCTTTTTACTACACCTAATAAATTGTTATCTGATTTGTGATCACAAGCATATATGTAGTTATAAAAATAAAAATACTATATATAGGATGTATCAAATTTAAATAGCCAAACTCGGAAACGAGTAGGGAATCGATAAACTAAGACAAATAAGTTCTCTAGAAATGTACTCGTTTTTCTTTCGTTATAGAGAAAATCGCAAAAAAAAGACAATATAATTTTCGGAATATTGTTTTCAAAGCGGAATATTATATTCTATTATTTTCGTGTATGACTTCAACAATAGTTTTATATAGGTTATTATTTTATATAATACTTCAGAGGTTCTTGCGAGAGTATGCGAGAGTATGCGTGCCGATTTTCAACAGAAGAATGCCGGATCGGAGTCATTATGTTGATCAGATCAGTTCGATTGCAACACGAGCTGTCCGTTGCAAGATGCAATGCGTGCATTGCTGCAAGAGGTCAACATTTCGAACAATATAAACATTAAGCAAGTGACAATGTGAACAAGTAAGTGTAAGTAAATAAATAGATACAAAAATGAAAACTACATTGTGTCTTTTTTTATAATTTTCTCTAAACGAAGTTTAGAAAAACGAGTATATCTCTAAAGGGCTTTTTTTCTTAGTTTAATCGATCCCCTGCATTCTCCAATGCAGTTTGACCATTTAAATTCAAAATACCTTGTATATAGCATTTTGTGAAATTTTTCTACAAAAATGAAAATGAAAATGAAAATTTAAAAATTAAAATTCAGTATGTAGAAAAATTTAGAAAAGCTAAAAAATGTTTCTATACTAATTTTTGTAAATTTAAAACTTATATCTAAATAAAAATAATTAAATTAAGCTATATATCTTTTTTGTATTTTGATATATTCATTTTTTTTTATTTAATTGTTACGTATTGACAGCAATTAATTAATTAATTAATACAAATGGTTTTTATTAAGTATTAATTTTTAACAAAGTCATTGTAATAAAAGGCAAAAAAAATTAACATATTGTCATCACGTTATCGCAGCAAATGTATAAAATGTTGAAAACAAAAAATACCTACAATAAGCTAATAACTCAAAGCATCACTCGCAAAGCACTTCTCTTTAGCTCGGCTCAAGATTTTGGCCATTATCAATAAATTCCGAAAATTCTAGACTGTAACTGACGTCGGTACACCGTTAAAGGTATATACGAGAAAATTATTTTCGTTGGGTGAAACCGAGTTTAGACTACGTCAGATTGTCGTTCACGAACGTAAGTCAAGTTGGTGTAATTTCATAGCGTGGCAGCGCCATCGGAGAAATAAGCGTTTGGCGCCGCGTGCAGTTGATTGTGACGTATGATACTCGTACATTATGCACCTCGCGCTTCGTCTCGGTTTCGAGTTTCGACATTTTTCTCTGTGCTTTATTACACGGTCGAGATATTTCTGCTACGATATGTCGGTTCCGAATGCTTACGGGGTCGCATATGCGTACGTCTTACCGTGCGTGTGCACAACCTGAAAATATATCTGATATAAGAACGTGTCGTCCACGTGTCGTGATAATAATATTGATTTATTTAAAAATATACATGTATATTGTTAGTACAATATTAATATTTTTGATATTGAATAATGACGTAATTTTTACTTTTCTTAAAATTTTGAGCATTTGATAGAAAAATGTTGAAATAAATTATTATAATATAATAAGAGTCGAATAATAAGAGTGTTGTCATAAATTTGATTACATGACATACACAATTGAACTACAATAATAATTGAGTTTTAGAAGCACATTGGATGTTCAATATTTAAATATACATGTAATTTAATATTTAAACATAGAAATAATATATTTATACAATTTTGAGCGTAATTGTAATTTTTAGATTTTAAATATATTATTTATATTGTTCTAAATATAAAAATAATTTGATAAATGTGTGTATATATGTGTGTGTGTGTTTTGTAATTAAATTTTCAATGAAATTGAAATTTATTATACAGCAGAAACTTAAGCAGATTGAAACATTTTTAATGTAACCTTAATTACTTGCATTTCTAAACTTAATACATAAATCTATCTTTTTATATTAATTTAAGTAAAGTAATAAGGAAATAAAAACACGCATTTTATTAATATTAGTTGATAAAATATTTATTAGCCACTAAATTCTTTATTGGCACAATTATTTTTAACTGTGATTATTATAAATTTGTGTATATTATATTTTATACTTGTGTTTGTGAAATTAAAGAAAAATGTTGTAGTCACACAAAAGTTTAAACAAAGGTTTGATAAAGATAAACTTATAAAAATAACGACGACAGAACAATCTGGTGAATGAATCGTAAAGAATTGAATAGAATTCAGAATCAAGAGAGTCGATAAAGTAGTCTACCCTTTTCAACCCCCGTACGTATCGATGTAGTAGAATTCTTTCTAGGGGGTAACTTTTTTTCGGAGACAGCGACGTGCTCGGATGGGATTGGTACTGTTACGTGAAACTCAACTCTTTTTATTATTTTTTTTTTTTATATTGAAAAACTTGCATCAAAACCTTATGCAATTTTAATTGTTTCCGCAGAATTTAATAATTACATAGAAGAATTACGTTTTGTTCAATAAAAGTAATAAAAATATACGAGTATGAGCAAAGTATAATTCTGTTGTAGACATCAAGTTTTAAAAGAATAATTCAACGTACCTCAGCAAACGATTTCATAAATACCTATGAATATTATATTTTATTTTCATTATTTTGAAGTCGACTTTGATAAAAAAAAAAACGTTATACAAAATTTAATAAATTAATAGTGACGCGATTTTTCTAATTTTTCTATTTTTTTGTGGATGCATTGTATGTTATAGTAAGGAAATGTTATGAAATCAATTTTTATTTTTGTGCATGACAAATTACACGTGTTTTTATAAATTAAATAAAAAAATGTTAATCTTATTGTATAATAAATTAATTAATACTTTTGCGAAACAATATTATAAAAAACTAAGAACGATGTAGTTGTACAAACAGAAATTTCTTATTTGTATATATATATATATATGCATGTGTAAATAAAAAAATTTTTAATAAATATTAATGATTAAAAATACTATTTAATAAAACGCCTAAAATCATGCAACCAGATTTTCATTAACGAATAACAGGTTTGATAGAAGGGTTAACTGGATCCTAATTTACATAATGCTTATTCCTGGTAGTAGATAACCCGCTATACGATCCGCAATACCCGCGATACATTATATTACTACCTTTAGAATGAGTCTTTCATGAAGGAGCCTCACATTATAATATTCCGACGGGGCTGTTGTTATAAACTTTTAATTTTTGTTGTTATGTGTATTTCTTATGAATGAAAAGATTTATATATATTATATAGATTATATTTTGTGTGTGATTCCTATGAAAAAATATTATTACAACTGTATAACATTAAAATTTTTTTCTAATATTTGCACAATTTTTACTATATATTATAATATATTATTACGATAGTTTGATAAAATAATATAAATATCTGCAACACTTTTTTTCTTTATATGTTTGCGATTGCAATATCCTGTTGTCCCCATATCCTATTGTCCCGCATTGTCATAATTCTTCGTTATGGTTTATGTAACACTTCTCATCGCATTCACATATAATTTAGCAAGCCCTGCCAGCGATATCTTGAAAGCGGTTTTTTTGTTAACGGTATTGTTCCAAGGCATCATTACTAAGCATCATTAGGGACAAAAGATATCAAGATATCGTCGCAATCATCACGAAAGTAGCTTCCACCGTTGGGCCAGCAAGAAAATGTATCAGGCCCTGGCAAGCAAAAAGCCGAGGACAAGAGGCGTAATGGCATCTGCTTTTTATTAGGTTGTCTCACGAACCCTTCATTATAGCAAAACGCCATTTGTCCATCGGGGGTAAAATCGGGAGACGGCTGCACGAGAACGAGACCGAGAGAATTCAAACAATTCTTTGGCAGGACATTGCCATTTCATAGACTTTCGAACAAACTATTCATTTGAATTTTCTTAATGATGGAGTCAATGTTGTACTTTAATAACGAAGCTCGACATTTGCCCTGTCTGTGCGTGTGCTTTTTTAAGCTTTTAAATCTATCAACTACTTAAGAAGAATGCTGAGTATACATTTAAAATCAATGACACATTAAAACATATACTCCTTTTTCTTTTATTTAATTCTTTAAAATATAGACTTTTTTTCTATTGTTTAGCTTAATTTCAAGATATATAAATTTGCAATTATTGTTATTAAGTGTTGTTTAAATATTGCAGCTGATCAAATAAATATCTATTATTATCACTTGTCAACTTTGAGCAATTATTAACTATTTAATTAAATAAAATAAGAGAAATCCTGTATTCTTACAATCTTTTTAGTGCTGAAATATTTCTGTGTGAATTTATATCCTATATATCCTATATTATCCTATATATCTTCACATATAATTCTTGCAAACTCGACATCTTTTACGTTCATAAAATGTAATCATGAGCAAAACCAGAATAATAATTTTAAATTAACAAGCAATTTAATAACTTCTTGATGCTAATAAGCATTTTTTTTAAATACTGACAACCTGATATTAATAAAAATTTACAAATAATTTATTGCGAAAAATATTGCCTCAGGGATTCGAATCTGGAATCTCCCGTATTTCATGCCGTACATCCTCACCGAGGTTTCGGTAATATTTGTCGCAATAACTAATAACTAGTAAATGAATTGAGTATTGAGTATTTTTCATTAATTAATAGCTTTCAGTAAATCTACATCAAATTTACACACAAGATCCTTTTCTTTCATCAGAAATAATAAATGTACTATAGGCGATGCTCTTATAATAATTTTAGATTCGAAGAATCAAAATTATTCATTTTAAATCAGAATAGCGATATAATCAGACAAAAATCTGAAAATTTACAATAATACAACTTGTGTTTAAAATGCTTCCTCTTTCTAGGGCCAGTATTTCTCCTTCTTCTTAAGACGGCTCGACGAAACCGCAATGTCCGACTAGCGAGATAATGAGACGTCTCGATCCGCGGTTGCAGCTGTGGTGGGATCGGAATATCGCGATTGGTGGGTGGGATTTATAATTGATGAGGGCCGTAGGTACGTCGCCAAGGTGTCGTTATCCGTGCTGACAAGATAATACTTGCGAAAGCCAAGAGTCCTCTTCTCTTTTCCTACCAGATCTCTCTCTCTCCCCCCCATCTACCTTTCTTTTCTCTTTCTCTCTTCTCGATAGCACTCCTATTTTCCTTGATTCGAGAATGGCTTCTCTTTCTTTCTCTTTCGCCCTCTTCTTCTGGCCCTACACTCTTTGAAGAAGAGACCAACTACCAAGATAACGAGTGTACACTATACGTGCGCAGATGCATTATGCGATAGTGACTGCGTTGCCGCAAATTCGCTGAAGCAAGTTCGCCACGTTTAATGGATTAACGTGATCGCCGAACCAATCTTCCATCGCTATTGCATTATCTTGAATTATTAACTACAAGATATTAAAAACTGAGTAATAAATTATATATCAAGATATACACTTTTTACTTTTGGATGATTTATTTATTTCTTTCACGACTGTCTGAATATATAAAGTTCTTTTATTATTTGCAAAATATTTTAAAAATTATTACTTTGTTTTAACATCCAATTCAATCAATATCTTTTTACAATGATAATATTTAGTCACATAAAATTGAACATTTTTATATCAACATAAAAGTCATTTGATCCTGCAATTTCGAAATTTAATTTTTATAACTGAATAGAGTAATTATTCTTCTGTTTATCCAATTTCTTATTATAAAGTTTTGATTGTACGCATATTATATTCTTAGGGATATATTAAACGTGTGGGATACTCTATCCTACATAATAAATTTAAAATTAAATTTATTTCACATTCTGGATCAACGTCACATCGGCCTTGTGATTGGCTTCTTTATTTTATAAAAACGAGAAGAGAACCTAGAAGATTGCCGCCATTTCCCGGTGGAGTACCTTTGATAAGAAAGCTTCGAAGATTTATGTCCTCGATGGCCCCTCCTTTTCCACCATCCTCTTCTCCTTCGCTCACGCACATCCACGACCTTCCGCTCCGCCTTTGTGCTCATTTCGACGAATCTTTCGTGGGTATCGTGCAAGATATTACGACGAGCTCTTTTACGCATATAAAATAAGAATTGTAATAAGAATTATACCAAAGCAATGTCGTACGTTTTGAATCATAGGTCGTTTGCTTATTTAGCATTGTGTATTCTCTTTCTTTTTTTCTCCTTTATTTATTCTTTTTTTTTTCTTGTGTAAATGACTATATAAAACAGCATGTTGGTATTTAAAATAACATTTGATTTGGCACGTGAATGATGAAAAATTTTCAGATTAATAATATTAAGTCTGAGTTAGTTTATTTTCCTAAAAAGTAAAAAATTTAAGATCTTTTATATGTGTGTATTGTAAAGGTAGAATCATAAAATATAATACTTGCTGTAGTATAGCCTGCGAAAAATATTTTTAATAAAAATGGAGTCATTTAAATAAAAAGTTTAAAAATGAGAATTAAAATAGATGTAATCAGTACCAAAAAAATATAATTAATGTAAATATTTTTATGAAAAGATATTTAAATATATTTGGTATCACATAATGCTTTCTAAACCCATTATCACGTGACTCCGTTCGTTCACACCTCCGAGTCTCATCTTAGTCTGCGCAGCTTCTAAGGGTATATTTTCTTATCATTTTCTCATTTCCCGCATTGGGTCACGGCTTGGAAAGTCGCGAAGTGAAAGAGGAACAGAGATCGAGCGGAAATAAGAAGGAGAGAAATTGACTGCAGAAAGAGAGAGAACTCCAGCGGGGGTTGCGAGTTACCTCGGGGTGCAGAGGATCGTGGAAAAGGAACGAGCTCGTTATCTCGCTGGTGGTAGATAGAGACTCACCTTTTTCGCACCGCCAGTTCACCACCTCGCCGATCTCCCCTTTTGCACGAGCTCGTGCTTGTTCGATAAGGAATTTGATTTAAAAATTCCGACGACTCGCCATTTTATGTAAATACACGTAGACGGTTCGACGGGCAGGAAAAATCAGCGACGGAGGTACCGTATTCCCCCTCCAACTACCACGGGGTTGTTTTTCCTTTTATGCGTAAAGGGGCGAGCGCGATGGCGTATGCTAAAATTACACTAGACGTCGTATTTACATATTTCCTATTTTGTGAATTTAGGGTATTTACTATTAATGCGTAGCTCGTACGATTGTATCGAAGATAATTCTTAGAATGGTGAAAAACGTTTTCGATTGTAATATTATATCGGCCAATAGGAAATTACTCTCATAATTGAATATGCTCATTTATCTTATTTGGTTTATCAAATTATTATCTTATTTTTATAATTTTATATTATTTGTGTGTTACGCTTAATTTAATTCCAATGTTTCTCAAACTTTGATAAATCATCGTAATTTGCAATTATATTTAATTAACATTTACCATTAACTTCACGAATTTGAATTTGTAAAATACGACAGCTTGGTGTTTTGATGGTTATGAATTTTTGTTTTAATCGATCGAACGGTGTTGACAAAGAGGTTCTTCCCACGGAAATTTCATTCGGCGGGATCACTCATGTCTTTTACGATACTTCCATTACGATGAACATTACGTGACGGTGGCAAGGCGTAGGGAACACGAGGGTGGAAAGCAGATAGCGAAAGAAAGATGGGCTCGTCGCGCACGCAAATGCGAGTACACAGGTACGACGTGCCGAGCAATTAACTTAATGTCTTCGAGCCATTAGCTCGTCGGTGGTACGACACTTCGTAAACACTGTCCGCTTGTCTCGGTTGAGTACCAGCTCTATCACGAAGCAAGACAAAGAGACGATCTAAACTCGTGTGCGTCTTGATAAATCGAAAGTCGATGCGGCCAATTATTGATTTCACGTGCGAGTCTTGATGATGTCGTAAGAGAGATGTATTTTCGAAACAACACGATTAAATACAAATTTAAAGTATAAATTATTATCTTCACATCGCGCAACGTTACTCATGTTTCTTAATAACTATCGTGTCTGTTAAAACGTTAAATTTTTTGCCTCATACTTTACTCAAAGAAAAACAAAAAACGTTCAGGAAGAATTCATTTGCATTTGAATTTTAAGATGATCGAACAAGTTAAGATGATTCGAGCCGATCGAAGGCACGTCGTACTACACGCGTCTTTCGCAGTCATACAATTATACCGTACCATGGTATTTCCGTTTTCTAGAGATAAGTAATGGTTGTTTCTCGCGAGACATGCAGAAAGGCAGACATATGCAAATGTACGTTGCCCCTCGAAGATCACGTCGTTGTCAGAAAACGAACTGCTCGTCCTTAGCCATCTCTCTCTCTCTCTCTCTCTCTCCCCCTCCCTCCCTCCCTCTCTCTCTCTCTCGACCTCATTCGTCGAGGTGACTACTACACATTGTTCGGCCACGACGAACGCGATACACCGGGCGCACGGTGCCACACGTGGGTGCAGCGTACACGTGCAACGTACGTATACAGGTATACGTACCATTATATCGGGATCACCTGCTGCTGCTGCGGCTGCTGGTGCTGGTGCTTCTGCTTTGTCCACATGCTGCCCGCAGGCTGATCGCGCGGCCGACACCGGGCTCGCTCCTGATGTCCGTCCGTTCCCGATGCGCGCTACGACATCTTTTTCTTGCCGATCGTTTTTCAAGACGGCTGATAGACAGGGTGCTCACGATACCTTTGCAAATCGACCAATAAGAAAGAGAACTTGGCACTTTGTCTTCCTCAAGACTGTTTTATTGTCTATTTAGCGCCGTTTTCTGCTTGAAGAAAGAATATAGGAAAAGAAAAGGATTTTTATATTATAATTTTATTAATCTTTCGTTGTCTTTCGACAACGTCTTTTTTTTAACAAACCGTTCATTCCTTTTCATATAGATATCTTTTTTGGTGTATTTTCTCAATTGATATATATTTTTGTAAATTTTTTACATGAGTATACAATTTCGTTATGAGTTATTATAATATAATTTCAATGGGGGAATTGGATATATTTAAAAAGAATTCATTGCTGAGATTTTTAAAGTTGAATATAAACATAGAAATACAAAGTATAAACGTTCTTCTAACTATATACATTTTTATATTGAACAAATTTTCATTTGATTTATATTATACTTGGCAAAAAATAAAAAA
>Ga0157363_1003869_pt1 | contig 13676 bp, 6 predicted proteins | sample AttsexASBM1_FD_111477 | JGI IMG/M metagenome (GOLD analysis project Ga0157363, IMG submission 111477) | Fungus gardens microbial communities from leaf cutter ant in Ribeirão Preto, State of São Paulo, Brazil - Atta sexdens ASBM1 | ecosystem: Host-associated > Fungi > Mycelium > Unclassified ...
CATTTTTTAATTCTAACTTAACTGAAGATTCTTAGAAAAATATTCCTCGCAAGATAAGAAAAAAATGTTGTATTGGAAAGTATAAATAACCAATTTTTAATTAATTTTAAGAACTCGCGACACAAGAGTAGATGCGAGTACGCACATCTCAGATGTTGAAGTATTAGTGCGAGCATCCTAGGTGTAAAGCGTAGCTGCCGAAATAAATGACCGGACGTCGCAGGCAGGCATTCATAAACTCGGCAGTGACTAGAGGAGTGCCCTGCTCTAGTGCCTTTCGGAATTCCGATTGAAGAGTCTGCGAGAGGAAGAGAGGAAGAAGGCGGTGGTGATCCGAAGGGGAAAATGAGGCACAGACAGAAAAAGAGAGAATAGACACGCGAGCGAGCGAAAGAGCACGACGAAGGCGGTGGATGAATCGGTCGTACAACCGTGGGGGAGAAGCTTCTTTCACGTCAGAATAGTGAGCGATCGACCGAATCGCAGGTGAGTGCCTGCGCGACCGCGTAGGATTATTTATATAAACGCCGAGTCACCGGTTATTAATGAGAGGTACCGCCTCCCTCTGTCGGTGGCTATCGATGAGTTCCCTCAAACCATCCCCAAAGCAATGTCGAGCTTATATGTCGACGGGTCAGGTCACCGAAGGTGTCGATCGATCGATATTCACCAAAGGAGAAGACCTCCTCCCGAAATGATTCGGCGAGCGCGACGATAATAGTAATTAAATTCCTGTTTGCGTCGAAAATGTCATGTTTCAAACTTTCAAAAGCATTACGTACTTATAATCTTTATAAAACATATTTATGGATTATTAAAATATACCTGACAGAATGTCTTATATTATAAAATAAGTAAAATATCGAGTTGATCAAAAAGTCTTCTTATTTTTTTATTTGTGCAAGTGATTTTCGATCACTCGATTTAAATATTCTAAGTTTTTCTGTGATATCTCGAGTGGTTTGGTGAGGATTATTTTCTATCAAAGCCTTGATTTGATCATCATCCATTATACTTGGCTTACCAGAACATGATTCGTCTTCAAGAAGAAATTCTCACCACGGAACTTTGCAAACCAAAAATGGCACATGCGATCATTCACCCTATCTTCGTAGCCGTACACTGCACATATCTTTTTTCAACTTTGCACAGCATTTTTACGTTATGATAATGTAGGATAATATGGCAAGAATGTGTTTTGATCTTCTATTTTTAACTCTTTATAACAAGCGATAAATTGATCTTGACACTCTTTTATTAAAACGCGTTAATATATAAGCTGTTAGGTTATAAATGCATTTGCTAAAACAAAAGAAAATGTTCACCTAAAGCGACATTTTTGTCTAACAAAAACGAGAAAACTTTTTGGTCAATTCAATACATTAAGTTTTTTATTTGATGATACCGCACACAAAAACTCAGCCGCTATTAAATAAAATTGGGAGCTAAGATTTTTTGCTAGCGCACAAGAATGATAAAACGTGCCGAAATCATCACGATGATGACAAGGAATTTCCGCCGACGTTTCACCAACATTAGTCGCGTGTCAGCCCTTTTCCAGTGGGTATACCTAATCGGCTGAACATTTCGGAAGTTTCACAATATAAAAGCCAGCCACGGAGGTTTGAAAAATTCCACCGCCGCCCACGCTTCGTTTCTTTTGCTATGCATCCTATTTATTGCACGAAATCGCCGAGATCCGCCTCGAACGAAACGACACACCTGCATCTAGTTTCCTCCCTGCCATTGACAAGATGAGTGAAATATGAAGGTCTCCAAGGATGTAGCAGGACATAGGGACACCTGGATTTAGCGATCGTCCTCAATGAAGGGAACCCCTCGGGGGTTAAAATGAAGGACCAACCAGTTACTTCTGCCGTTTTTTTCAAAACCACCGAAGCAAGTAATCTATCTCGAGGGACTAACCAGTGACTTTTAGCAAAAACGAGACTCTATTCTTCAAATATTTCCTAAGGGTGACCCACTTATTTTCAATATGAATTTGACTACTACAAGTGCAAGTTTACATATAAATAATAAAAATCGCTTTACAATAAAAATGCAAATATATTTAATTCACTTGGAAGGCAAATATATTTAATTTACTAGAATTTGATCTTGGAAAATTCTTTGTAATATTTTACCAATTATAATCGATATACTTATGTTTGTCATGTTAAAAAAGTGTAATTACGCAATCAAAATTTCTACGCACATTTGTTTGCCCATTATTCCATCCATATCGCGTACGAAATAGTTTTCAGTGACAAATATAATCATAGAGCCGTGGAAGGGAGGTTAAAAAGGAATCGTAGGGGTTTATAGTGGAGATGGGGACGAAGAACCAGGTGTCACGGCTGTTATACAAAGAAGTGATGGATGTCTGGTATAGCAACCCTCGTAACGTGTCATGGCGTCGACACCTCAGGTGTCACTCTTGGTCCATGCCTCGTTATCTCGCCAATAGGAAAAAATAAAGCCGATTCTTTCCTACCCCCACATAAAGCCGACATCGCACGCGAAGAAGCATTTCTTTCTAATTTAGATGCAAATTATGCGATTAGATACGTTTCATCTTGTTCGTCAAAGTTATTAAAATAAAAAAATTAAAAAGTTCGTATAATAATATATGAATCTACAAGTTAAACTGCGCCACATTATATTATGGCAACGAGAGCAAAGTTTTTTTTTTCCTTTTAATATAACTCTTTCTTCCTGTAAAATTGATAATATTCACTTTGTTGCCTCACATCATCGGATTCGTGGGTAGCATGAAAATTGAATGGTCGAGTTGTGATTCTCCAAAGGGATCTTTTTCTTTGATCTCTGTCCTCTGACCAGCGAGAAAAACACTCAAGAATAAGAATATGGTCGCGCGCGCGTGTTTCTTTGCACCTGGCAAATCCAAAACATCTTTCGAAGTGGGCTCTCGCTTTCGTTCTCTTACATAGGACCTCTTGTGCCTTTGTCGAGCCACGCGCCCAAAGAAATATAAAAAAGATTAAAACGAATCTCTAATCCTCCTTCCGACACGGTGTATTGATAGAGTGATGTAATCGCATTTGTGTTTTCGATAAATAAAAATTGTCACAATTAGAAATGATAAAAAGTATATAATATAAAAATAACATAAATTTTAACTTAATTTGTATCTCTCCAACAGATACAGTTAAAAATAACATAAATGTTAACTTGTATCATACTTTCTCACAACATAAGCGAGATATTCATGACACGAAATAAGGAAATAAAACCATTCATAGAGGATTACTTATATATCTTAATCTCATGATACGATACATCTCTAAAGGAAGAAACGCGGTCAAGATGTTGGTGTCGACCAACGATGCGCGCGTGATTCGCGTAAGGAAAGATTTTCTTCCTTCGCACGGTCCGGTGGCTTCTTTTTCGTTGGGATAGGTCCTGTCGGGAGCACCTCATTTCCTTTCGAGTTGACGGTAGGGGTTCGATTCTACAGTGCGACAATTCTTCCTCTCCTGCGCTCGACTACCTACTGAGCCAGAGTCGACAATGGATCGTTGGTCCACCGCGTAAAGAAATCTAGCGCAGAGGCGAGAAATGTGAGGAACGAAAAGAGGAGAGAAGAGAGAAGTTTGTTATGTTCGCTCTAACAATGAAAGAAATAAGCAGTGCAATAAAAAAGCAAATAATAAAAAAATAATACATATCAAAGGCATGAATAAATATTTTATTTTATTAACAGAATATTTTATTAATATAATAACGTAAATAAATAAAGAAGAAAAAGTATGGCATAATTAATATATTTAACATGTACAAAAATTTAATCATTTCTTCAAAATATTTATGTTTGATTCGACTTAGGTATAAAATTTGACCTAAAGAGGCAGAAGAGAAGAAAAGAAATTGAAAGCGAGAGAAGGCAACAAAAGGAAACGGAAAAATTCTTTCGTACAGTATATCTTAAAAAACGCCATTCATACACCGCAAACCAATATTGCCATTCAGAAACGACAACCCTGAAACGAGCTTGTTCCGAATGACATAAAAGTAATGAGCTTACATACTTCAGGTTATACTTTATAAAGATACAAATCAAAATTTTCTTGATTATATATCTTGTATACCTGCAATATTTATAATATAATAGGTATTATACAAAATTCGTCACACAGAATGTCGATTATAGAACATTTTATTAGTCATAATGCCTCGAATTCACAATACAAAATACTCTCTTTTCACTTCTTTCTCCCTCTATTATTTAGTAATCGAGCAAAACAAATAAAAATCTATATGTACGAATCAATTATGTCGACGTCAGCAATATCAAACTGATTAAAATCGTCATTCAATTACAATGAAAGTTGTCCATCTTATTAGAATGAAACTCGCATGATACAAATCAATGTGTACCGGGATTAAAAAGTAAAAATGCATAAGTGACACCATCGAATCCGGAAGGGAGAATGAAAACGAGCTACTAATATAGAGAGTGAATGAGAGTGACCTTGACAAAACATCGCGGCCACGGAATGAAGCCGTTGAGCTGCGAGAACAAAGAGATTCTGTCGTCCTTTGTCAGACAGTGTCTCTATCTCCGTCTGCCTACCATTCTCTTTCTCTTCAGACTTTTATCTCTCCTCCCCTTTCTCTTTCACTTACTTTTATCTAAGTCTGTTTGCCAGTGTTCAGATTATTACGATGCTTTCGCTCAACTGACTACCATTTGCATCGGCTGTATATCGCAGAGAATTATTTTGAGAATTATCAATATAAGCCAACGAAATAATAAGTTTCAGTAGCTAACTGTTTTATGATACTTTTGCCTTATTTTATAATAAACATTTAGTCTAATAAATTTAATTAATAGATTTGAATTAAATTATTTTTTTAATAAATCTGCAAATTTTATCTATAAATTTTAGAAGTCAAATATTAATTTTATCCTTAGTAAATATTCATTATAATACATAAACCAATTCAGCACTGTCAAAACTAAAACTAACCTTTCGTTGTAGGTCTTCAGGGAAAGCGACCTTTAAAACTGAAACCATCACTGACCCTTTAATATCACTGTTTCGCCACTGTATCAGTTAATTAAGTCAAAGTTCACGAAAGTTTATAACAAAGCATGCCAACAACCAATCCGATAAAATGTCGAAAGCTTCGGCCAGTTTCCTCGCGATGCTTCTGCTTGGCAATCTCATGGAAGAAGAGAAAAACGGAAATACTAAGGACGTGAAGACACGCCAGACCTGTCGATATCAGAACGGCGACGTCCCTCCTATAACATCGCATGACAAGAAGGGAGGCGGAGAATGGAGAAACGATAACGGAAAGAGAGAAAGAGAGAGAGAGAGAGAGAGAGAGAGAAAGAGAAAATAGATAGAAGAAAGAGACAGGAGAGACAACAGAGTTGAACAAGTTGGAAAAACACTTAAGCGGGCAGCTAATGCTTTTATCGCGACCCTTGATTCCACCCTAGCCTGATTTTCAGCGACAAATCAAGGCGCTTGTCCCGCCGGGAACGGTAAATACGTTTTTCGACGCCCCCGCGTGAAATAATGCGTGCGCGCACGTACGCACGCACGCGTGGCGTAGAGCGCGTATAGCGTGCACTTACGAGCGGCGACAATACGCGCGAGCAAGTCTATTTAACGGAGGGTGAGAGACGAACCGAGTGGCGGAAGAATGGCACTTTATTAGTGTTTGCAAACGACGTTCCGCCACAGCGCCAAGTTCCCCGTCTTGGACGATTTATCAGGCCAAGACAACAGCGTTTCGTTTCGCTAAAATGGCGGTATTCGGCGTGAAAAGGTTACCATTCACCAGTAGAATACATCTGCAGTAAATTTGCGACAGATACAAACTGCACAAGAGGCATCATACGTTATTACGGATACGTATGTCTAATGTGCGATATCGCATACTTGATGTATAACTTGTGACATTTATTCGGCGATAAGATTGATTATTAAATAAATAGAAAATCAAAGCTTATTATACGATTCATTGTTTACGTTAATTGTATCTCATAATAGAATACATATGATATCTCTATTATTAAGCTCACTTTAAATCATTTATAACTTGTGTCAAAATTCAGGATAGATTCCTATTCATAAATTCGTACTACAAAAAACAAAAAATCTAAAAACACACATCATACACGCGCGTATAAAATATATGTATATTAAAATAATACATATCAAAGATATACAAAATTATAAGTAGAATTTTATTCTGGAATAAAAATAGAACTTTACCCTAATTTCAAATCTAGACACGGATTATTTAAAATAAATTTAAAATATGAAACGTTATTTTTTTAATCCTCAAACTTCGAAACGACTTCATTGGTTTTATAGCGCTTGTACTGTGAATTGATACTTTTTGTACTAAAGAATCGATACTCGTGCGAGGTTACTGCTCGGGACTACAATAACTTGCGAGGGATTGCTACACAAGCTGGTGAGACCTTGTGAATTCGGAAATTCAATATTAGTGAATATTTAGATCCACCATTCATAGAAAATCCACATTCGGTCACAGAGGATGGCGGTGCCCACCGTGTTCGACGTGTTAAAAAATGATACTGCGTCACACGAACTCGCCGATTAGTGGAGTGCACGCCACGTTATAATCGGATTTTCAGTGCGTATTGACGAGCCTCTAAACCGATTCGCGGTACAACTCTAACAAATCTAGATTTGTTGATAACAGGTTGAATGACTATACATGAAAATCTAAAATGGACTAAAGAATCTAAAATGCAAGAGAGAAACTGTCCTGGTGAGATTACACATAATGTAAGATATTATCATCTTTCTCAAACTAATACTAACTAACTGGCCATGGAACTCACTGGCGACGGAATATCGTTGGACCGACGCTCCCATTGAGACAAAATGCCCGAGATTCGTGCTGTTCCGAAGTTTGCCACGTCAGTGACGATGGCAGCACGTACCATTCCAAGGGGTGCATCATCCCCCCGAGTTCCAGGTTAGCGAGAGCTGTTCTATAGACTCGAAGTAGGCGGCAGAGGAGGTGGTGGCGCGTGGGGACGAAGAGGGTGAGGGGGAATAACGACGGCGGAAGAGCAGGAGCAGGAGGTGGTGGAGGAAGAGGATGAGGAGGAGGAGGAGAAGGAGGAAGAGGAGGAGATGGAGGATGGAGGCACTCCATCGCAGTCCGTCGCCTCGTCCAGAGGGTGGGAGTAGCCGGCGGCGGGGTGGTTTTGTCTTCCTTCACCCACCCTCCCTCCTGCCACCCACGCAACCACCTCCGTGTTATTCGAATGCGCTTGCGCTCGTCGAACCACCCCCGCGCGAGCCACCCTCTTCCTGCGCCGGCCCGTTTACGCTTCTGTCCCCTTCCCTCCCGCTTTATCCCCCCGTGTGTCCTCTCGCGCGCCACCCCTCTATTGATTTTGTTACAAACCGGCTCCATCCCATCCCCTCCGGCCTCCCGACGTCACCCTCGCACCGACCCTCGCGAAGTCCGTTGGAGCGATACGCGCCGATGCGTGTATGTACCTTGATATATAAATGTATATTGTTTATACATATTTCTCGTCGTTAGCGTCACCACCGTCGTCATCCTCGTCGTTCACTGGGCGACTCCAAATTTCAAACACGCGACGTCGACGTGTTGTCGCAAACCTCTCTTACGACCTGAATATAGTCAATAAAAGTGGAAGTGTAGTGACCTGAAAATCGCAAGCAAAAAGCGAACGATGCTTTCGAAAACACTCTCATGTTATTCACAATTATCTAAGTTTAATTGTAATCGCGACAAGCTAACTTCCTCTTAATAATTCAATCTAAACTGTAATCTATTACGCAGAAAATCAGAAAAATCTGAAAAAATGATAAATGAATTACATGTTGGTAATAGAAAAAAACGTGCACAAACATAAGCGTGACATTTCTGAAAACTATTTGCCTATGAAAGAAGAAAAACGACAACAGAAAAGAATTTTTCTTTTCTAAATGAGATAAGATAAATAAATTTTTACTTCTTAAAATTGAAATAAATAGAAATATTCGATAATGCAAAAACACAAATAAACTAAATACAAACAATATCTCGTTAATGATTGTATAAAAACCGTAATTCGATTCAATTTTTTGAAAGATAAACAGACTCTTCACATTAAAAATAGAAACAAGTTAAAGTATAATATTTCATTTCATCGCATAAAGAGCATGTAATTTTCAAACGCAACGCGAGTTTTTACAACCTGAGAAATCCGATACGAGTCCTTCCTGATACACAGAGCTTGTATATAGCACATATTCATTTTTCGCGAGCTATTCGACTCCACCACGTGCACGCAGCCAACATTCGGTCGGCCAATTCTCAGTGGTCCCCAACTGGTTCAAGTACCTACCACATGTTCTCGTGGTCGCCCTTGCGCTCATGTTCGAGCAAGAAGTACTCGATAGCATTTGCGGTGGATTTGGTGGTACTCCGCGCCACGGGAGCCCCACTTCTGGCCACCAGTAACCATGGGGTACTCTCTCTTCCTCGACTCCTCTCTGGATTCCTCCTCTCCCTTTTACCCTCACTTACCAACGCTCTCAAGAGGCCCCGTACGATACCCCCGCGATAATCTCCCGTCTATCGAAAGGGAGTCGCTGAGCGCGGATTAAAAGGGTGCCTTTTACGCAGGGTTCTGGCAAGATCTACATTTTCTCTCCCTTTTTTTCTCTTTGTCTTTCTCCTAACGCTGGCTTTCCCGGCATTTGTGATTACATCGCGTTGTCAAAATATACATTCACGGAAATATTTTATAGATGATAAGATTTTGTAAAAAAAGTCTCCGCACATGACGACTCTTATCTCCTGATATTCTCATAAGCGCTAGCAAGTGACGCTTACGCTGCTCCTTCATAGTAGATTTGAATGATTTTGAGAGGCTAAAATATTTGGATCTGTCATCTGCCGGCTTCTATAAAGGAAGCCGGCATTGATTGAACCGACCCTCGAGTAAGTCTGGCATGTGAAGATTCGAGAGCTTTGTTTCGTGGGATTGCCAACGAAATTCTGCAATTTCGTATCCTATGTGAGTTGCATAAAAAATTATTAAATTAATAAATAAAATACATTACTACAATGCTATAATATTAAAATAATACAACTATTTTTTAATGACGATAAACATGCATATAATATAGCGTGTTATATTGCTTTACTTTCTATAATGTTAGATTATATATAATATAATCTAACATTATAGAAAGTAAAGCAATTGCGCTTCAATAAACTATGGCAAATTTCAAAAAGATACGAATAAATCTGAAATTTGATTCAACAAAGCTTTAAGTAAACGTTATTTTAATCGGAATTTGGTTTTGAAGTCTTCTGAATCTAAAATATTAAATCGAAAAGTCAATAACCATTAATTATTGAGTAGATTAATCGACAAGATTGTGCGTCACTTATGTATTACATTAATCTTCGCCACGTGTTCGTCTACTCGGTCCAACAATTCAACGTTATGTAAGGTTTCGCAAGGGGACAAAATCCTGACAAGAAATCGGGTCCGCGTCCAAAGTGGGTTAATAAAGCGATATTAAAGCCATGGGTGGTAGACCCTATGGCAGAATCCCTTGTGTCCACTCTGGCGCGATCTTCGGACAGTGGAAATTACGTGAGAGAACCACTACCTCGTGATCCACCATGATGTTTCATTAGCTCTCGGCTGTCTCGGTACGTTTTTTCAACGAACTCGCAAGCTCGATTATTAACTCAGCGTTCTGCTTAAAAGCTTTTACGTTACATGTGCAGTAAATTTATTTTTTTTTTTTTTATATACCGAAAGTAAGATTTTTGAGTAGAATACTAAAAATGGAATTTTTTAACATGTAATATCATACAGTCATTAATCTGTTTAATTATCACTCTGTTGTATTTTATAAATTAAATTCCATAAAGATTTTTAACATTCTTATGCAACAATTGTATATATGCTTTTTCATATTTCTATATAAAAAAGTATTTTCAAAAATTCCACGTCATACATACAATTCAAACCAAAAACTATCGACTTTATCATACCATTATTATATGAAAACTTTCAAAAATATATTTGCTATCTCTAGATTACACGATTCGCTGCAGCACAACGTTATCGCGCTGTAATCTCTGCGAATGCAGAACTTTCATTCGCATATTCCTGACCGCTCTAACTACCCGACAAGGCTGGATATGTACGGTGGATCGGCAAACTGTAAAGTTTACAAACACCAGCGCTTCCTAGTCATTATCCCGTAATCCCGGTGTTTTACATGTTATGAGGATGCGAGAGAGGCGGTCTGCTACCTGCGACCTTCGGTCTTACATTATTACACACCGTTAGTGGTCCACATATCACACCGACGAACAAAAGCCCGCATGATTTTACATAAATTTCACGAGTCGAAACACCTCGCGCGGGCAATCGTGATCTCCTCGGAAAGCTACAAATATGCTGCCGCTCAGTATAATCTGAATATCGCGAGGAGAAAACGCTGCGAGTGTAACTTAACGTGGATTTATTTATTGCACGTATTCACGTATACGGAACAACCTATTTCGTTTTGTCTTAGATGATGTGCTTAACCGTACATGTCTATTAATCATTAAAGGACAGAAATCCATTCTTAAAGTCTTATAGCTTTTCTTGAATATAAGAATATTTGTTATAATTCATCATTTTGTTATATTTCTTGTTTCAAAACGCCACGACAATGGCGTTCTTATCATGAAGATTAGACCCATAGCATGTACAAAAACGAAATACAATAAAGTCCATTTTACAATTGCATAAGCAATAGTTACAAGTGATTGCTGTTGTAAAAATTGACTAATCACAGTTGAATATTCTCCTCAAATTCGATTGTAATTAGTCAATTCGTACAAAAGCGAACCGATTAATCATAGACCGCTGTAAATTATTGTCTTTCATTCTCTATTGTGATTGGCCAATTCACTTACTGTTTACGTCTTACTGCCTATATTTTTCTCTGTATTTCTAGCTTTAGTTTACAAAATGAAACGCTGAATTTCGCAGAGAGATGTCAAGAGATGAGTTGAAAACTCGATTTCGATATCTCCGGCTTCAATTTACGCCTAATCGCGTGCGATTTAAACGCGTGTTTTGACACGCAGCCCACACACGCTACCCTCCCGATCACACGCCTCGCACGAGAACTCGTCATTAAGTGCATTAGGACGCGTTTAATAGCACTGTGATCGCTCGTTATATAGGTGGGCTACTCGCGCTCGGGGATGCTGTGTGTTCGTGCTGGCGAGTGCCTAGCGAGTGTGTCTAGTTTTCATTGTTCCCGCGCGTCAGACACGTGGCCGTGGCACGAGTCCAACGATATCGAATATTCTTCCTTGCTTTCTCTTCTTTTCCAACCCCCTCTGATTGGCACTTTAAAATCCGGACGATCATGCGTCGCGCGAGAAAAGAGAGGTTAAAAAAAGCGAGAAAGAAACGATGGGGAACACCCACGGAGCGGAGGTCGCCATTCAGCTCGACTGTCGCTCCGGCGAACTCCCGTGTGTCGGGAAGTTTGCAGGCTAAATTGACCGCGGCTCCGATGAAAGCGGTAATTTCAGTTGCGGAAAATTCTGTCTGACGCCGAGAAGTAAATTGTATTTCTTTTTTTTTTATCACAGGCGGATATACGAGTCGAGTGCAAATACGCGAACCTCGGAACACCGCGACGAATTTGAAAGTAATAATCTTGTATCCATCTCGAGCGTGATTATTTCTGTTTTTACTTCCTTTACGCATTCCTTCGACTAAATTAACATTGTGAAATTACCGAAATTACAAAATTGCTAGAATTTTCATTTCTTAAGGCTGACGTGATTACCAGAGACATTCTTAAGCTATTAGCACGTAAATATCTCTTCCATACGTATCTCAAAATGTTTCCCTAATATCTTTAGATGCGAATGTAAATAATTTATCACTTGTTCCGTAGAATTATCCGCGCGTGAATGGATCAGGTGTCGAGCGCGGCCCTTTTTCCTTGTCTACCATCGCGCGGTCAATTAATAGGAGTCATTTATAAGAGCAAACCGGGGAATCTGGAAATCCGCGATCCACCCGGAGGCAATAAATCTCAAGTCGCTGAGAGCAGCATGGTAGCGGAACCCCTCTTGTAAGCTGGTTGTATTGTAGCTATTACCGAGCCATGCATCACTAGGTAACAACCGCACGATTCGTCGTCTCCCTCATTCCAACGGCGAGCACGACTCTCTCCACGTTTCGTGACCACGGGAAAGAGCACTAGGACACTGTAGGAAAGCGCAGGAAAACCCGTGGCACGTTTGGGAAGCTGCGCAGCTGATATCGGACCACCCAGGTTATTCTCTTAGATATCTTCTGGTCGAGGAACGTTCCGCGGCGTTAGGGGAAAACGTACGTTACATCCGATTCACGCATGACCACGAACGATGTTATGGCACGAGTGATGAACGATCACCGTCGTTAATGAGCGAATCGTGTCTCGTAGCGATATTTTATGTTTCGGTGCTTGCAGCACAAAGGATAGGTTAAAGCGTTGATTTGTAATTTTAGCAACCCGCTTTTACAAATTATCGCGACAATGCGACGCTCGCAGCTAACAAAAATATTTTATAAACATAAAAAAATAAATATTTTTCTCGATAAGGAAACTATGTTCCTCGATGTTTTTTCTTTTCATGTTTTAAGGCTTTTTGAAAATATCCGACTTCAAATTCAAATTTTATAAGATGAAATACAAGATTATATGTTTGTGAGTGCAAGTATTTAAACGAAGAAAATGCTACTCCGCGGTAATATCGCGGTAAAATCACGTGCTTTCAAAAACATATTGCTCAAAATCGCTCGCTCGGTCCAGACGACTCGACGACAGACAGTGAGAAAATAGTGGGCTTTGTACGTGAGATAGAAGGTCGCAAGGAAAAAACAGTGAAACGAGGGAAAGAGATGTGAAAGAGAGTGAAGAAGAAGAGAGGAAATCGGGAACAGAATATACGGCACGACGAGCCGCGCCGTGGTACAGCACAGTCTCTCTCGCCGGACAACCGACAGTTAGAAGAACGGGGTGGCTGTCGAGGAGGGTAGTACCTGCCTACTACTCGCACCCTCGCCCGGCGCTATAGTAACAACACGGGGAAACATAGGGAAATCAATATGGCTTCCGTTGCCCTCATCCCTCTCGCGCACGGCCCTCGCAGCCGCTGTCTCTCGCTCTCGTCCGATTCTCTCGCTCTTCTCTCGCTACCATGGAATTACATCTCTCCCTTGGTCTCCCTCACTTCACCTATCTCTGTTTATCCTTCTCTTTCTCTCTATTTCTTTCTCTTTCTCTCTTGCCCTCTAGCTTTCTCTCTTTCTCTCTAGTACTCGACGCGGACGGGTGAACCCATTATAAGGGGGTGTTACTCCGGGCCAATCCCCAACCATCCGGAGAGAGAAACCAGAGAGGCGAGAGTCCAAGAAGGGCGCATGTGCGTTGCTAGGGCCACCGGATGGGTCGTACGATGCGATGCGATGCGATGCGATGCGATGCGATGCGATGCGATGCGACGCGACGCGACGCGATGCAATGCGATGCGATGCCGCGCGTAACGTCCGCCCGGTATATATATCAGATACTTGACAACATAGAAATATCCTGACAACGCACCCAAGAAACAAATAC
>Ga0157363_1003870_pt1 | contig 13675 bp, 4 predicted proteins | sample AttsexASBM1_FD_111477 | JGI IMG/M metagenome (GOLD analysis project Ga0157363, IMG submission 111477) | Fungus gardens microbial communities from leaf cutter ant in Ribeirão Preto, State of São Paulo, Brazil - Atta sexdens ASBM1 | ecosystem: Host-associated > Fungi > Mycelium > Unclassified ...
TCGAAGTCTTGCCTATAATTCAAGTGTAAAGTCAGACATATATTATATAAAGCTCATTGCTCACGGGGGTCAATTCCGGTTTCATGATCTTCTGCCGTTATGCATATACGCGATGGATTCTGAACTTGAACGAGCTTAATTACTGCTGATCGCCGAGCGGCGCGATAATTGGAACGCTCCCGAAGCTAATTATGGAGAATGCGCAAGCGAACGGATGCCGGATGGTTTATAATCCTGGCTATCTGTTTCTCGGATGGACACACATGCTTGTGCGATGCGTCACGCAACTCACAAACACGCAATATTCATTTAATTTGAGCGGCATGTTTTCATCGCACTAATTTCGGTGATTATGTCATGAATACAATCGTGGCGCCGCGATATGTAAGAACGACTCTTATCTTCTGGTCATCCATTTATTATCGTTGAGTTCAGCTCCGACAGTAAATGGTGGGTTATCATGGGTTACTTTGCGTTGTCGCTTTTTAACCTTCTTTGTAACGTTATTACGAGAGTTTCAATGGAAAACTCATTCATTGAAATGTTGGAGACATTTTAGGCTGCTTTATAACTTCTTAGTTATTAACACGATTATTAATTTAATAATAATATTTTTGAAATTTCCACGAGTATTTTCTTCAAAAAAAATTGTATGATTATCTCCATGTCTTGATACATAGTTAAATGCCAAATGTTTTGTGATTGCAGTTCACTTTTTCATCCCCCCTCAGAGAAGCGACTAAATATCATGTTGCTTTTTGAACTGATAAAGTGAATTACAATATTCACGAAATGTTGGCATTTAACGATGTATCAAGACAAAAATGGAAATAATAATCATAATTTATGTAAATCACATAACTTCGTTGAATTAATTAATTTATTTTAATATTTTCCTCTTTTATATGCTTATTTAATATATAATGTACCTAATTGTTTGTAAATGTTAAAATAAATATGTAATAGATGACAATTTTGTCAATTTAGTTACATAAACAAGGAAACACAAACTATCTCATATGGTATTTTATTACATTCTGATTTGTGTCACAAGATATTGCTTCGTAAAACTTGAAGTCATTCATTATTAGAGCGACTTTTTCAGATTTCTAATCCGACCGGTTAACGGAAGAATTATTAACGTCGATTGCAAAAAACTCCCTTATGTACGTATCTACGCAAAGTCTCTCTTGCGTACTTTCTCCGTTGTTTATCTTGGCAGAATAGAGCGGCGCGGTCGCTTAAAGCATTAGCGTCGGGCGGTTGACCCCAATAATTTAATGCATATTACTTCTAGTTTATGCATAACGCCTTGTTTAACAAAGATAAAGCGTTGGACTATAAGAGGGGACTAACTGAAAGTAAAAAGAGCCTCTTACGAGTTGTTGCGGTTTTTTCGTAAAATATGCATGATGCATGACATTCGCTTATGTTTTATAGCAATGTTAATTGTAAGCCTTTCCTATGTAGCCACGTGACTTGTGAAAAACATCAAGTAATTCCCTAGATTGAAATTTTATAGAGACACGTACAAAATCCATTACATAGAAGTCAGTTGTAAATTCACTCAAATTGATATATTAGCGTTTGTGTTTATATTTTAAATATATTTATAAAATTTACATATAAAAATAAAAATGAAAAAAGACATTTTAAAGTATTAGATGTATATAGATACACAAATAAAATCAATTATCAAAATTTCTATCCTTTATTTTGATGTGCTATTCTAATTATTATTATCATCATTATATTGCAAATATCTATAAAAATAATGTAGCTTTAGGAAATAGATATGAGTTTGCATTTTAATCGTATCTACAATAATAACGTGCAGAATACTAAACATGAACAAATTAGACGCTGCGCGCCGATCGAGAATCAGATATAAAGTTACCTAGTCATGTGCGGAGCATTACCGCGCGAGTGGTTTGAGGATAAAATTCCGATCGTCGTTGTAGCGTAGTCATACAACATTTCATTGAAGCACGATGTGAAAATGCCGACGATGAGATCTCTAATTCCCGATTAGAAGTCGCCAGCGTCGTTCTTAATGATTTATCGTTAATTAAATCTACGCTGTTCGATCTCTTTTCCTTTATGCACTTCGCATTGATCTCGAAACTATATTGCGACTTTTTTTTAATGATCAATTGAGTGATTTTTGATCGTTCAGAATGTATACACCATTTACAGAATATACCAGTTATTAATTTTATTCACGAATTCCTTTATTAATTTCAGATCAATATAGTATATGTGTCATTAAAGAATTGTAAAAATAAAATATTGAATATTTAATCTATCAATATTAATTAAATACAACTAGTAACTGTCACCTTAGCTACAGTGGAAAAGAAATCTATCTGTTAAAGATAATTCTTAAGTGAATATCGATGACGCATAGATATTTTACATCATGACTATTGCGTAACTGTAACAACAAACAGCGTATTTAATGTCAACCTTGGTGGAATATATTCATATATTACATAGAATATAAGGAGACGGCCTCATTTATCGTGTACACATATCGTGTACATTCCTACAACAATCTGCAAAAGAAATTTTCCGTCTTTTAAAGAATATACTTTGACTTATTTTAATGATAAAGTAATTAAATTATATATATATGATATTTTTTTTTCTACTGAGTTACAATCAATAAATATAAATAATAAGATAAAAATTCAAAACTACGATATAGCAAATTATATTACATAATTATGTCTTAGGGAAATTTCTTATAATCATAAATCTTCCAGTTTTTGTGCGGCAAAAAGAATCAATTATCCGCAAGTAATCAATATCCCTGTAACAATCTACGACGCTCTCGAACGTTTCTATGCACGCAGGAAAACTCAGATAGTAACGGAATAAGGTTCTGATGGGCGTGGAGACAGAAGACATATTTCCACGTTGATGGAATTATAGCGAGCATAACGGAATGAACGTATAACTTCCACAACAGCGGTGCGATGAGAACTTTCGAATCTAGATTTTTTTTCTCTTAAGTCACCTTACCGTAGCAAACAATTTTTTACGAACATTCGGAGTCAAGACTTTCATTACAGCATAGATCTACATATACGAATATTGTAGACCAACGTCATAGAGAAATTTATATAACTAGAAAAAATTATGAGATTATTGTATCAAAATTATTATGCACAAATTATTATGCAATTATCACTAAATAAATAAGTTATATAAAATTGTAAATTTTCAAATAACTTGTGTTACATTAAAAAACTACGCTATGCAAATTTCTAATTATTTGAGATTGTTAAGAATTGCCCTGTCAGAAATATGTAGATTTCTAAAAATTTATACGATTATCATATCATTATTATGCAAAGATCACTAAACAAGTTATAAAAAATTGTGAATTTTTTAATATTTTGTCATGTTAAAAATACACACTATATGCTATCTACAGATTTTTAATTATTGAAAACTAAAAGTCCTTTACCCTATTAGAACTGATACAGTAAAATCTTGATATAATAATCACATAATTTTTCTAACTTCAATTACGTAGGAATTATTCTAAAAAAAATATGTATATAAATTTTTTCAAATAATTTTATATATTTATTCAAGATGCGAAAATAATATGCTTTCGCAATCACGATCGAACCTATCGCAAAATCGTTCAATTCATAGAAGCACCATTTCTGATCTGCTGTTCTCCATTCAGGAATCCTTTCATATGTACGCATATGTATTTGCTCATGTGAATGTCATGACTTAAAGAAAGAATGTTACATACCAATAACTTCTTGATGAAGGTACGCAGCTATCAATGAATCGTTGCGCGTTGTCACGTACACACGCATAAATGTATACAGATTATATACATACAGATCTATAGATATACGAACTTCCATTGTTTCATGACTACATGGATTTGCTTTTGCATAGCTCGTTACCGTACGACTGCCGGAGGAAATGTGAATCTACTGGCAACGCGATGTCGTAAGAGACAGACATACTGGTAGTAGCAGATATAATTCACCACGTAGCTATTGTTATCTTTGGCATATATAATTTAATTATCGTATATTATTGCTAATAACGTCAATAATAAATAGAGAACTTAGAGATACAATTTCTTTCGTTACAAATTATTTTGAGTCTCTAAATTGTGGTAGAGATATAAAAATTTGAATATAAAATAAAATAAACATCGCAAAAACTTCTTGATTCTTGGGCTTATACTTGAAATTATTTATTTGACATATTTATTTGAGATATGTCAGAAATCATGAATTCGGCGCATTCTGATCATGTCAACATTAATTTAAATCAGACTACTGCTTCTCCGAATCCAACTTTAGGCCTGATGTAATATTAACGGTCACAACCACCCTCGTAGATCTGTATCGTCCTAGATCTATGTACCTTCGTCCCAATTGGCTATCTCCATGGGATTTATAGCTGGCGATTCAAACGCAACACGCAACGCTATACGTCATGATTGTAAGTCAGCGACCGTACGTACCTTCCTACATCGAGTTAGCTACTGTTTACGCAATGCCATAACGTTTGCGTTCCGCATAATTTTAGTGTCCTATATGAGACATCCCACCATCTCACTGGCGAGCGTCGCTATGTCTTTCATCTCGCTTATAAGTGTCGCTGAATATTCGTGCAGCATCATCACAATGTGTGACCACTTCCGGCGCGCGCTGACCGACGCGTGTAAAAAATGGAAATGAGCAATTGTTGCGTACGTGCCAGATTTAAACACCGAGTTAATTAACCGCGAAGTGCACACGCTACAATAAAATTCGAATCTGTTCTGCGCATCGGAATATAGGTCAATGTAAAGTTGTAGCTATCTAATCTGATCAGAATCTTTATTATAAAATAGGGAGATTTGTAATTTATATTCGCGTTTCCGCATTAATATAGTGATTTCAATTCTCGAAAGTTTAAAACACAATTTACGTCGTCACAAAACTGCGAAAGATTTTTTTCCCAGTGATTATATTAACCATAATCCGACCTCGTAACTATTCAGCTGATGATACAAACGCGTTAATAACGTTAATTGATACCGATACAAAGTAGGTCAGTGCTAAATGAAGCTAAAAAACGCAAATCTATTCAGACAATATATTAAAGTTCAAGGACAGACTGCCATTTTTCATTGAGAAGGAACTTCAAGACTCATATCATTCCATTATGCAATATCCGGCAATTTTGAACGTTATCATCTTATAACGTCATATTTCAACGGAGGGAATATAATTGAATTTTTTTGTCTTGATGTGACATATATAACGTGATATAACTGATGTTATTGAATATGAAAATTTATATTAAATTCGCATTCATGTATTAAATGTAAACAAAATATTAATTATTACAAAGATTAATAAAATTGTAAAATTTTTACTACTTCTTTACTAACAAATGCTTGTTATTTTATAATTGGCAATCATATATCTTAAAATCAATTACTATTCTAAACAAAAGGATGTAACTATATAAATATGTAATTTATCTCTTAATAAATAAAAGATAATTAATTACCCTCGGCAAATAAAACATAGTTAACAAACGCTGCGTCGGCAATTATGAATGACAGCATGAAAAATGATGACTTATTTCTATAAATGGTGCATTGCGGAAAGAAAAGCTATGGAAAGAAATACAATAGTAGCTCATATTCGTTGTGTATCAACGATAGATCGGCTGCACGCTGAGTTTGTAAATCATTCTGCCAATCAATACCGATTGGCAAAACAACATTCCCCCTGCACGTTTTTAGAAGTAACGTCAACAGTGACCGGCAAACATGTAATTTGACTTGTTAAGCCGATCCATTAAGGAGATATGGCTATCGTCAATGTCGTCATCGGTTCTGCCGCGGGTGGATTCGAGGCCGCACATTTCCATCGCTAACTGCGCTGTCAAACACACAGAACAAGCTCGAAATTCAATTGCTTTTGGTGACCAAGAGATATTTCAAGAGCATAGAGTCTCGCATGCCATTAACCGATTGGATCACTAAATGGAACACATTATACGACTTGTCTGCGATATTCTTTTATAATGACAGATGTTTATTTTATACGTCCTATATGATACCACTAATATAACATTTATATAATCTAAATAATGACATTATATTTGACATGCTTGACTTATTGTTAGAATAACCGAATTTTTAACCATGATAAATCACTGATTTTATATTCATTGGGATATTTATCAAATCGTGCCAACAAAAATAACTTCCTATATTAATTGAGTTACCACGACCCGCATTACAATTTATCATATTCCTACAATAATTCTTACGAATTTTTCTAATAATGCGTCATCAGGAAGATGTCATTTTCGACGTTTGATAGAGCAGCAATTGGATGGGAGATTGTCGTTTTCAAAAGTCACGCGATGCCGTCGAGAACCGTTCGAGAGCGCATTTCTCTTGTGCCGACACGTTTCCTGTCATTATCACGTGACTCTCATATACATAGCCTACTGCGAGTTGGCGTATATAATTAGGCTTCAGACAGCTCATAAAGTTTTGAACAGAGAACGTACAATCACCATCGCTAGACAGTCACGTGTTGTCAAGAAAACAGTGGCGACTTCATGTCTCGCGATCTCGCGGGCGGGATTATGCATTATCGATCTCGGCGCAAGGATGAAACATCCGCATAGATAGAGTACGTAAATGATAAAAAAAGAAATAAAGCAAAGAAATTAATTCAAAGCTATAAACTTTAACGATAATGTTCGAAGAATGATAAATATTCATTTATAGATTTTTTTATAAATATCTTAATCATAACAGTAAAATGATTCAAAGAACTTTATACATTTCATAAAATAAAAATTTCTTATATAAAATACTAAAAATAAATTAAAATATCAAGAAAATTGAAGGATAAATTAAAGTCAAATTCAAATATAGATATCTGTAATAATTGTTTAAAGTTTTTACATTCTAATAAATTGATATGAAATATAAATTTTGGTATGAATACTTTACATTATATTGTATTGCATTATATTGTATTGAATGAAAATAAACTATTATGTCTCTCTCTCTCTCTCTCTCTCTCTCTCTCTCTCTCTCTCTCTCTCTCTCTCAAAACATATTAAATCAGTTTTTTAAATATCTAAAACATTGCAAGAATCATTTTATAATATTTTTCTTTCTATGAATTTTTCTTTCTATGTATTTATTTGAAATTATACATCATTACGAATGAAAATAATAATAGTGGCATTTTCTGACCTTTTCACCGCAGTAAGAATGAGGATGCGAGATTAATGTGCCACATTAAGCGTAAAATCTGGCTACTTTATTTATAGCGCAAATACAACGACTTGACCGCCAAGTGAATTGAACACATTGAGTTCATGATGCAACGATAAAGTGATATATAACGAGGCGTGCCTAGAAAATATGTAATCGCCACAAGAATTTGTAAGGAATTGATGCTCTATCAGTCGACCGCCTGACGGCAATTTGTTTTCCTAGACATCTCATACTTCACGATCTAGCGTGTGCTTGTAATTGTTAGGCCTTACTTTGTTATTGACTGAATCACATAAAATTGCGAATGTCATGAATTATAAAAGCAACACTTTTTTATGTTATATGTACAAGTGTAAGAAGAGGGTAATTTTTACACAAGATTTGACAATTCTAAAATTAATATAAATAAATAAATATTGTCCAAAATTTATCAATTCTCCTTCTTAATAACGGTAATAATTAGCTTTCTTAATGAAAATAATTATAATTAATAATTGTAATTTTTGTTAAAATGTTTCAGCCTTTAATAAAATCTATTTAAAAATTAAAGTGTTAACTGTAATCAAATTTGATAATTTAGATAAACTGTATTTTGCATTTTATCTGCATTTGTTTGTATTGACATGTATTAACAACGTAAATAATTATTGAATAATGCCGACAACGTATTGTCAGAATTATTCAATAATCAATCAACGAACAATTGCTGTTATTGTGTACGCTCAAAAGTATTGTAATAATAGTTCAATGCAATTGTATTTATAAAGAGAGTTCACAATTGACATGCGATTTCTTAGTTCATTTGACTCTTTCTGTAAAATAAACTAAGCTGCTTAATTAATTTCATCGAAAAGAAAGATGGATTTCTAATATTTGATCTCTAATCGTGCATCAAAAATAACATCAATGCTTTCGTATATACTTTGCTTCGCTTTTTCCTTCGACCCATGTAATTTAATATAATTAATGACCGCACCTGTATGGCCTTGATTGCGAGTGATTGTCGGTCGATATATCAAACGCGGCATCGAAATTGCAACAGAAAAAATTTACTGGGAATGTCGTTTGACGTAACCGACAACGTGATTGTTGCGTGACGCCGTACCGGTGGTCGGAAATATTTCTACTTGCAGGTGCACTGCGGATCTGAATATTCCGTGTCGCAATGCAAGGTATAACTGTGGTAATACATAAAAAACGCATTCATGCGTTTCACGAATCGATCTTTTTGACATAGCGCATAATATTTCATATTTTTTTAAATCTCTATTTTATATCTGAATCTTAATATCGTATACTGTAATCTAGTCATCTTCGTAATTAAGATAAATCGATAATTCTTGCAATCATTAATTCTTAATAACATTGGCACTAATGAGTAATTAATAACACTAATGATTAATAGGGTAAATCAATCAAATAAGTATCCCGCGAAAGGCACATTTAAAATTATAAAAATTCCCAATGCTAATAAATTGCAGTTTTTTTCCTTGTTTCAAATTACTATTGAATTTCCTTGATTCTGATTCGATATTTGCAGTTGCAGAACGTCAAATTGCATTGCAAATTTGCTTAACGTTGGTAGTTTATCGATTCCGAATATCCATTAAGCTATAGCATCACGATAGATTGGCACATTCCGAAAAATCGTCGCTCGCCACACTTCGTTAATCGTGTTAACCAGCGCTTCGACGTATGCAGGAATTTTAATACGCGGTTTTGTCATATTCTACTTTCCATGGCAAGTTTGCCGCTCAACGATACGTGCATTGTATAGTGAAAAGACCTTCACGAGGCATTTCTTTTGCCTCCACTAAAGAAGAGCGCAAGACTTTGTTAATTGACTTAATTGATAACTTTAGTAACGTACTACGAGCCGTACTAAAGAGACCCATATATTTTTTATCGTGCCTTGGAATTCATAGCGAAGCCCGCATCTTGGAGTTGTGTTATGACGAACTGTGCGATAATATCAAGAGAACCAATTGACACTTGCGCGACTTGATGAAGACTAACGGTTACTATTAATATAAACTTTTAGGATCGCTTAATCCGTGGAATCTTCCAAGTCACGATATATTAATGTGAGAAAAACATAATATCTCGTATCACAAGCATGTCATGTTTATATTGAATACTATTTAATATTATAAATGTGTTGCAAATCAACATGTCCGAGAAATAATGAAATAAAGAAAATAAAGATATTAAAAATTATATCTTTGAATATTTTAACAATATTCTTAAAATGCTGACAACATCAATATTTATGTGTTTTTTATGTAAAAAATTCTGCTTCTCCGTAATTCAAAATCTTTTTACGTAAATCACGTTTGTTATTAGTGTCAGTAATTAAATGTAATATTCAATACGACTATTTTTAGGGAGATAATTTATCTGAGTTTTAATCACATGTACGTCTGTGATTCCACCTGTATTAATTTATTTACATGAGTAAAATATAATAGTCTACGAAAACTCATGAATTATCTTTCCTAATAAAATCCGTATAAATGAATAAAATAAATACTAAGAAAAACGATACTTAAGCAAAAATTAGATCTTGACGTGATGATAACAATTTTTTATTTTCATAATGATTCAAATAAACGTGATAAAAATTTACTTGAGCAGTAATTTAATGCCTGATGAGCTCAGATAATTTAAATAAACATTATACGTGAGTAGAAACGCTTCGTCAACGGGAAAGATGAAAAAGATATTGTAAGAGATCATATGATTCTGAGTCACAATTTAGACTTTTTACGACAGTAAGTCTAATGTCAAGTATCATAACAACAGTTTCATAATCCTCAGCGAATTTTGATGCAAAAGTATCTTTTCCGCGAATTAATTTAAAAATAACTTTATAGAAGAAATTCTTTTTTATTATATTTTATTATACCAAAAATTGCTTCCTTACATCATTTGTTATATATTTAATCTTCCTAAAAAATGTTCCTAAAGAAATTAATTCTTGGAATTGATCCTTGTGATTATTATGTTCCCCCTGTGTTAAACACATTGGATTAATTAAGAGCACGAAATCAACACGGTAGACGAAGCATGGCATCACGCACGAATTGAGTCGAATACCACAAACGTGCGACAGGGGATCAGCCATCTCGTTATTAATTAATGACTGGAATTAATTATGGGAACTCACTTGCACGCGAGCATTATCAGATCGGCTTACATTCTCAGGCGAATCGAATAACGGTAATCAACACCTTTTCAATGCAAAATATGTATCTTCGTATCTGGATAGTGAATTACAATGCGCATTATATAATATTTATTTTTAATTCATAAAATAGTAATCATAGAGTATGAATATAATCTGAATTAATTTTTAAAAAATGTGTTGTTGGAAACAAAATTTTGTGTAAGCAAGAGACGCGAGCTGAAATCCATTTCATTTTATCAAAAAGTAAAATTAAAATCCTGACGATACAAAATTAATCCATATTGGATTTATTTAATAGCATGATCGAAAATACCTCGCCTTGTATATCTATATTGAAAAAGAAATGAAATTCTGGATTATATGTTTCACAAACTTCAAGATGCCAATGAGATTCGCTAAATATACGTCAAGTTAATTAACACCTTCGTTGAAACGGACGTTAATGCTTGGGTATGGGTATATACGATGGGTGTGAAAAAGCTTAATATTGAATGCTTCTGAGAATATGTAATCACATATAAGGTAACTTCGGCAAATATGCCGTGCTGAGATTTACGCCGCAGAAGTCAGAAAAAATAGAAGGAGTGGGAATAATCACTCTGTTATATGCCTTTATGTTATATTAGTATGTTATTAGTATAATGTTATGATTTCAGATTTCTTACTGTTAATATTAATGAAATTATTGTGAGTTGAATCGATTTATCATTGTGTTAAATAGCATCATCATAAATTATAATCTACATAAAATGATTACTGTAGGACATGTAAAAGACTTAATGATTATTTCGTGATACATGAGGAATAGTAAAGTATATTGTATAACAAAATACAAGTATTTTGCTCTTGTATTCTTTGTCTAGTTTGTTGTCTTATATATCCCACCTGTTTGGGATATACGGCATTTTTGGCAGGTGGGATTTATGCCCAAAGCATACAAAGTGCGCAGATTGAATTCAGTGCACTAAATGCAATAAACGCATTACATGAAATGTGTACCTCATGTCATAACATTTGTGGAAAGATTGTAATTATTATTTATTACTTCATATACATATTTATCATTCTTATTCCTTAATAAAACTTTATAAACGCATTTTATAAGTTATTGTGTCATTTTATATGCATTATGTATAAATTTTTCATGAGCCATACATACCTCCCTCCCCCTATGAATAGCCATATAACCCATCTCTATGGAATATACAACAAAAATGCAAGGATTTAAAAAAGTTCATTTTTTATATAAATATTTCAGATTTCTACAAAACATTTTTTTTATAATAGTAGACAGTAAAAAGTCTTTACTGATATAGTTCGTTTACTTTAAATATAGTAAATAATACTTAATAAATTAAATTTTTATTAAGTGCGGCGTTACGAGCAAAATCAATTAGTACTTCGCTACTATTTAACTAATTTTCGTAGAACTTTTACTACATAAATGCATTTTTATTAAGGTATTGAAATATGTAATGTTACCTTCAGAGAGAAAAAAATATGTTTTTAAAAAAAGAGAACATTTGAGATCAAATGCCTTAAAAAAAATGAGATATCTCTTTACAAGTTCCTAATTATAATGCAAGAAGACAATTATAGGTCACGTACGAAAACACGTAGCTTTCCAAATAATTGACTCGATCGCGAACAAAATTTACATTTTGTTTTACATTTTAATTTAACCCTTGCATTACCTTCAGGTTGAACAATTCAGGCTGTTTCACGATCATGATATTTTCCCTCAAATTATTGAAAGCAGTTTACGCATCCGGATAATATGGAAGAATTACATGAAACAAGAGTGGTTAACACACGGTAAATTTCGATTGACCGTGGGGGTCAACGATTGGTCGATCAAGTTCAGCAGCCAGTTAGCCGACAGTTAGTCTGCTGTCGTCCGGCTAACGACTTAATGACGGGAATTCACCACTTACGAGTTCCTCTTTTTCTCCCTCATTCTATTCTCCTCTCTTTCTCTCTCCCTGTTTCTCTTTTGTCCGCAGTTCTTTTCCTCTCTTTTATTGGCAATGCTATTCCTGTAAAACAACGCGGTCGACAGACCAATAACAATGTCGGAAATTAATCGACGCTTAAACAGGATTGTCATTAACTATTATTGTGCCGCATAATTAACTGTATCGGAAGAAATAAATTCAAATAAGATAATCAAATACGCGCCTAAGAGTGAACAAAATAATGGATACGTTTTTTCCTTAGCACTTTCAAACTTTCTAAAAAATTTAAAAAATTTTATTCCCCCTTTTCTTTCTTTTTTGAATTATTTTAAATTATTATAGAACTATAAAAATAGATATTTAATAAGTGCTATTAAAAGGAACATACTTAATTCTCCGTCTTTAATGATGTAACTTCAATTCATGAAAATCTAAACCGAAGTTACTTGTAACTAATGTATTTATGTGAACATATATATATCAAAACTTTAAAAAGTCTCAAGTTATATATACTGTCTCCCTACTATCGATTATTCATATATTTTTGCAATTATTCTTCGTTACTAAAATAATAGTATTTAGCATCGTAATACTAAAAAAATATCGACATTATGATAAAGCATTATTATACACAGATAATTATTAGGTTGATGTAGTTATATAACAGAAATCGCACTCGCCACTTTCATGTCTTCTGCGAAATAAATTGTCTACTTCTTCCTTTACATCATATTATTATATTACCAAATATATTTTAATTCTGACTTTTTTTATCTTTACAAATATAAACTGTTATTGCATTTATTATTGCATTTTAAGATCAGAAAATAAATATAGGAAACCTGTTCATAATTAGTTCAAACAAAAATTTAATTGCGTGCGCTGGAAATATAAATGTTGTACGATATAATATTGGTACGTTGTACGATATTATATATAATACGAAGATATGATCTCTTAGATAGATTTAATTATGTTGTTATTTAATTAATTGGGATTAAATGTATCTATCGATTTAAAGTTTCTATCTATCTCTTTTCGTTTTCATCACTGTTAAATGAATTGATCCATTGCACACCAACTGGTGTGTAAAGATAATCATCTTGAACGATATCGTCTACGGCACACATTAAAGTTGAGCCTTATCCAATAATCGCCATTTAATCTTTCCTCAGGATTCAATGTATTTCAACTGGTATATCCAATATTACAGTTAATGTTCAGAACATTTGTAAATCCACTGATTTAAAA
>Ga0157363_1003871_pt1 | contig 13672 bp, 8 predicted proteins | sample AttsexASBM1_FD_111477 | JGI IMG/M metagenome (GOLD analysis project Ga0157363, IMG submission 111477) | Fungus gardens microbial communities from leaf cutter ant in Ribeirão Preto, State of São Paulo, Brazil - Atta sexdens ASBM1 | ecosystem: Host-associated > Fungi > Mycelium > Unclassified ...
CGAGTTAGAGAATGCAGTGTAACACCGCCTCTGTGTATTTTGTAGAATTCCATACAGAGTCTTGTGCTTCAAACAATGTGGCAAGACATCTGCGGTCTGTACTTCTGATGTTACAAAGGGTACCATAGATTTTCGAAAATGCTTGTACATATCTCCGCTAATAGATCCGATCGTCTTATCTTGTATAGATATTCTATAAAGCCACAGAGTTTAAATTTTCTCTAACTTGATCGATATCTTTGATAGAAAAATAATATTTTGAATATACAAGACTTGATTGAATAAGAGAATATTCTTAGAATAAGAACAATAAGCGAAGATTTACCCAAAATTTAAAGAATAATTGCATAATTTGCATTTTACTAAAAAATCATCCCTGTAATCTTGAAATTTCTTGTTATCTAGAGTTTCGGAATATTCACATATTCGCTAGAAAAAAATATAAATGTTAGCAAATTTAAGAAGAATTGTATGTGCATATTCAAGTCTCATAAAAGTATACTCTATTAATAAACACTTACAAATAGATTGGTTTTCCGAACATTTTTACTGCTGCACACAGTATAAGTATAATCCGCTAATGCATCATTAAAAAATTGTTAATTACGGACTAACCGTTAAACTTATATGACATATGTATCTTACGACGTTTCATGCTTCTTTCCGCTGTAATTTGCATTGTACTTAATTGTAGCTTATTATATGCTGCATTTAAACTGTTTGGCTTATCCTATTCTTGCAAGAGCTATAAGAATAAAGTATCTATCACGCATAAAAGTAACAATCAAATGATATAAGAAGCAATAAAAAGACTTTTAATAAACCAATATTGATCAAACCATGGATCAAGTATGCCATAGCAACGAAAATATACAGGAAGAATTAATATACAGAAAGTTGATCCATTAATACATATTTTATATTCTTCGAATACTTGTATTACACTTAACAGTGATTAAATGTTTACATTTATATTATCCTACAAACGTATTTTATGAATTTTCAAAAAAGGCAATAGCATTTAAAAACTTTATGTAATTAAATTATTTTTCCTGTTCTTTAAATTAATAGAAAATGCATATAAATCGATAGCACCAGAATATATCTTTGTTAGTTACATAGAATATTTGTATCTGCTGATACAATTAATATACATCAGATTGTATAACTATGTAATATTTGATTATCAATATATGATAACATATAAGTATATAATGGGCGTTTTCTAATGAATTGAAATATTAATCATATATATATATATATATATATGAGATTATTTCAATTCATATATATGGATATTGGAATATATTGGAATATTAAATTATTATTACACCAACGTATACTTTCAACATTAATTATATCAATTTCTATGCAATCGTAAGTTATGATAAATTTTGTAATATATTTGTATACACACATAAAAAAAACTGTCGTCTCCTTTGGCACATACAGTTACTTCTTCATTCATAACTGCATTTTAAAAAAACTTTTAATTATCAGTAAGTAATTAACAGATATGTGATTACAGCAATTCTCTTAAAAATTAACTGATAAAAGTTTTAAATGCGAGAGCAACAATATTCTTATATGTACAAATACGCATATATATCCTTTCTATTTCGCGAAGAAAACTGCATATAAATATTAATATAAATTACTTTATATAACAATATTGATTAGAATTACGACCGTTATTGTATACTTTTACAAATAGCGCACGTGACTATTTGATAATTTTTTAATTGTGTTAACAATTCCATTAGAGAACGTTACAATTTACAATAAAAGTTTCCTCAATAATTTATATAATTCGACAAGATATTATAGTTTCTTCAAATATTTAATTTATGTAATGGCTTAAAGTAGCCATTTCCAGAAGATCCTAAATATTCTGGCCAGCTCTGATGTATTGAAATATTTTTGCATGTTTGATTAGGTAGCATATCCTCTGGACATACGCATTCTAGTTTCATCCTGTATATTGTCATTTGACCAAATGCGATTTTGGTATTTTCTCTATCCATTGCCTCTTGATATAATCTGTAATTAATGCCTCGCTCGGATAAACATTCGCTGATAATGTCGTCATCTTTTTTGTACTCTAGTTTATCCTCTAATAATGCTTTCTTCTTGTCAATGCACTCCACATCTGCTCGAGACAAGATCAGAGACACTTCAGACGACGGTAACCAGAACGTAGGAAACACTAAATCTATCGATGTCTTTCCTTTGGATTCGATAATAGACGGTAGCAGAATACCGGTTGGTGCCTGCTTTTGAATACCATTGATACCGTTCGACTGGTTGTTAATTTCCGAGTTTCGTTTCTGTCGTGTTTTAACAACTCTATCAGTTGACGACAATATTAGTAATTGCTTCTTATTAATCTTGCCTTTACTTTGATTTTTCAGTGATTCCCGTTTAAATACTTTTTCTATACTAGCATCATCATCCGCGTCTTGGACAATACTAGGGAAACTATGTTTATAAATGTGTCTTCGCTGAGGTATGTCTACTTTCTTAATAGTGGAAGTTGCATCTGGACCAGTGATTATTTGATTTTTAGTAACATTTGATGCTTCAGTATGTGTATCCTCAGACAATTCTGTACTTATATTTATGCTCTTTATTTCTATTAATTCGCTCGTCTTTAATACATTCTGTATTGTAGTATTCTTTTCAATATTTGATTTATTTGACATAATTAATGATAACTCTGGAAATTGGGAAGTTGATGTCATTGATATATTCATTATATCATCAGCTTCGTTCATTGAGCCACTTTTTTTATTGATTTCTTCCATTTTTCTCTTTTTTTCTGTGTTAATTTCTTCATGATTCAGTCGTAAACTATGTCGCGTTTCAGATGTTGAATTAATTTCTTTATGAGAAATATTTATCGAATATATATTTTTAACCACGGGAATGACACTTCTCTGTTCTCGCACTTCACCTTGCGAATAATCTACACTCTGTCTGTCTTCATTGTTACCGTTATCATTTTCGTATATATTATCATACTCTTTATCCGGCTGTACATCATCCTCCATCCATTTGTTATCCTGTTTCCATGCTTGATCTACGTTCAAATTCTCTATAGTGTCTTCGGGATTATGTTTCTTATGGCTTTTGAATTCGTCGAAGTTCTCATATACCGCGTCCGAATCGTATTTGCCAATTTCGAGTAGACTATCTTTGTGTTTGAAAATGCTATCTTTCCGATGGTTTTTATGAATTTTTGGCGATCTCTCGGAAACGAGTGGTATGTTTGAATAAGTATCCGTGACCTTTAATCGCGAATGGGATTTCAGATTCTTTTCCTCTTCTTTTCGTAGATCGACTGAATTATTGAACTCTACCGACTTCCAGTCCTCCGAGAAGTATAACGACAATCCAGGCGGGCCGACATGTTGACTCAAAGCCAGTAATCTCATAGTAAGCGTCGAATTGAATCTTAGGGAGCAGAGATCAGTGCGAGTTTGCGACATGAAACTCTGACCTTTTAAGAACTGATATTTTTCCTTGATTCCTTCATAATTTAAACAGTCGGTGGACCAATGTAAAAACCAATCATTGCCAAACCCATCGACAGTGACCGATAATCCAGACATTTGCCCACTTAAACTATCCTCCATTGGTTTCTCGAGCAAAGGTTGCCCATTACGACCATCTATAACTGTAGCTAGGGTGTAATAGTATGTGGATAAGCCAGTTCCTATCTGATGCTTCACCATAAAGTCTGGTATATCGTCGTCATTATAATAACCGGGAATGGGAATGCTAATTACTTCGGAATTGGGAACTGTGTAATTCCAGATAGGCTCAAACGTAGTTCCATTGTATGCTATAATCGTAGAATTGAACATAGCAGCGACAATGTCTTCAATTCCATCAGATGTAATATCGATTAAAATCGGTGGCAACAGCGCATTTTTGCCAGTGTTATGATTGAGTTTTTGCAATTGCTGCAACAAAAATAGTCAAAGTAGCAATTAACGTGATAATCTTTTCATAATAATAAAAGAAAATCTAACAGATCTTGTTATGACTACATACCAAATCACCGTAAAATATATTAGCTTGAGACACTATATATAATCCTCCAGAATCTTGTTGACTGGTTGTAGCTAGAACGAATATATTTTCTCCATCAGGATGCACTATAATTTGCGGTGCTACGAACAATTGCTCAGTATCTGGTAAATTCATATTGCGTATGACACTGCCACTTTTACCCGATATTACGAGTACATTACTTGCTTGAATATTATCTGATTGTACAACATGCGATGCTATTACATCAGCAATACCGTCGCCGTCCATATCAGCTATAAATCTTGCATCATAGACATCCGAAATTATTTGTAACTCAGAAATTAGATCTTGAAGTGGTATTTTCCATATATTGGAACCATCATGGCCATCAATAGCTTGTAGTATTCCACCACGTCCAGATATGATACAATCCTTAACTTTATCGTTCGTCAAATCTGCATCGCAATCAACAGAAAGTATGGAATGAGCAGTCCAATGTGTCCAGATAGGTTCACCTGTTTTACCATTCAGTGCTAGTACACCGCCTAGACACGGCGTTTGATTTCCAAAATATATAGTACAGATATATTCTGTATCCATCATATCCAGACCTAAATTTATAAATCAATATCTTTGCAGTGACTGATCAAATTAATAATCTAATAAGAAAAAAACATTAATAATTCACCTTAGATTGTAAAGAAACATCATGTAAATGTCAAACCAAAATCTGTAAAAGAAGCAAATAAAATAGAAGTAGCCAATTACAAATCACAATGCAACATAGTAACACAGAAAATTATAAATTATAATATATACAAAAAGAAAGTGAAACAAAATCAAAATAATACAAAACATTCACAAAAAACATTTATTTATTTGAAATTAAACATAATACTTTTTATACCTGTACTAAATCCTACAATAATGTCTTCAATTCCATCAGAATTAACATCATTACTCCTAAGAGGTGCCTCAGGTGTTAACTTTGGAAATGATCTGGCCCATAAAACACTGGACGAGAGTGAGGTACATGGAATTATCTCAGATTCATTTATAGGATTTTTTAAATCATGTGACATCCAGCTTTTCAATATAGTTAATGGCATTGGGAATATATTTGCAGTAAATATACAAACTACAATTAAGCCTAATAGCACAATCAATGCTGTAGTTCCACAGCACACTGGCACAAGAAGCATGTTATATGGGATCTTATGATTCTCCAAGTTGCAGGACTTTTTGCATTTTCTACGAGGTGCCATGAGAGGCTGTTTCACTCCGCCATCGTCGTCTAATTTCAATCCACCGTTTCTCCCATCCCTAATAAATACTTCATCATCGATGTCGGTGAGATCATCATCGTCGAGATTGTCTCTCACTGCTAGTTTCGGATATATCGCTGACATGTTGTCAACACCTACAAAAATATACTCAGAAAATTAAATGAATTTTATATCTGTGAATTTGGACGAATCAAGCAATGAGTTAACAGTAAAATTTTACGGAATTAGAAACGTACATACCTGAGGATACGTTATTCTTCCTTAAAATTCTTTAAACGTACGCAAAATTTCAACTTTTCCTGACTCTCGCACCTGTACGCTCACCAGGCTCACTTACGCTTTCAAAAAGACGTTATATGTACTGCAATGCCTATCGTGATTAAAAAATGTATATAAATAAAACATACTTGCACGTACATATCGACACAATATTTACGCAAAAAGAAGCTCGAAAAGCCTCAAAGCGGCCATCTCGGCATTCCCGGCTTTTTTCGGCTGTGGTTAAAGTCTCGCTATAAATGTTTTGAAACTTTTGATGGACCAATGAAAAGAAAGAATTTTACAAACTGACCAATTAAAAAACGCTTCAAAGCATTTGCAACATCGCGTTGACCATACTCTTCGTGATACCATCGAAATCGTACCATAGGTATAAGAGGTCTGTTCACGTTAAATGAAATCCTCAAATATTTTTGCACTTAAAAATGAGATAGATATATATTTGCCTTTGAAAAAAGAGAAAGCGAAGATGCCAAGTGCAAAAAGTGCAAGCAACGCGAACAGACCTAAGGTAACAAACTCAAAGGACAAAGGTATTCGTAGTTCGTTTTTATTTCAAGACAGTCTTAAGTAGTATCTTAAGATTATGGCTCTCTAATTGATTCGTGACTTCTAAAGATGGTTTTAAATACAAAAATCGACTATGAATCAGCCTTTTAATATAATTGGTTTATAAAACTTGGATATCGACGAGCGATATCCAATGAAAGCTCTGCTTTTTTTCACATGACGTAAAGCAGAGCTCTTATTGGATATTGCTCGTCACTCATCGTGTCCAGTGTGCACTGTACAGTAGCAAGTTAAGCCAGTAGGCATTAAGCATTTCATATTTTATTTGCTCAGTCAGCGCCGTCAACGTCAGCGGTGATCAGCGGTTGGCGTCGTGTACGATAGTGATAGTGTGGTCAAGTGTGGTTGAGTTGAGTGTGATACGGTGCCGGTGACGGGTGAGTGTTGGTTAAAGTCGACGGTGAGACGTCGCCAGAATGGGTCCCGTATTTTATGTCATCTACGTCGCATTGTTATCCACGTACGCGAGAGCGAACATAGACACGAATACGCGGCGGACGAAGGGCAGCCTGGTGGAACAACTGAACGAGGATAACTGGAATCTTATGCTTACTGGAGAATGGATGATTGAGTTGTAAGTGCGACCGTGCACGTCGACATCGTTGTGGTTGATGCCGTGTCAAAAAATGCCCGAATTTGTTTATCCTTGATGATTGTCATTAAACAGATTTTACAGGATTAAAAGACTTTAAATAATTTCAAGGATTTAAAATGATATAATTTGTATAAAAAAAGAATAAATATTAAATTTATTTTAACAAAAATAATCAAAATTTGCAGATGTAACATGAGGAAAATGAAATTGTTTGATGTTTTTGTGTAAAATGGCAATTACTACAATAATCGAGACACATATTAACAGCTAATAGTAAATTCAAATGTATTTTTTGTATTTTAACATTACAGAAAAGCTGAATTATTTTTACTCATCAAAATTTTTGTTATCTATATAATCACTGCATGGGTCTAATAGACCCATTGTCAGCTCTAAAGGGTTATAATTGAATGAATTCAATAGATAATAGAAATATTTTTGTGAAGAATATGTGGAATACAAAGTCATAGTTAGATTTACTCTTATCAATGTGTCTATTTTGTAGTTGATAACATTGTCTGAAAGCTTATACATTTAAACTAAGTTTTACAATTATATATATATATGTGTGTGTGTGTGTGTGCGTGCGTGTACGTGCGCGCGCGCACGCACGCGTGTGTGTATGTGTGTGTGTGTGTGTGTGTGTATTAAAATCTAAAAACTAATGTCTATAATAATGTTAATTAGAATTTAATATATTATTTATTAGTTATGCACCATGGTGTCCAGCTTGTAAAGCACTTGAACCAGTCTGGGAGGATCTTGCATCATCCAAAAAGGATTTAAATATCAATGTTGGAAAGATAGACGTGACAGATTCTCCAGGTCTTAGTGGCAGATTTTTGGTTACAGCTTTGCCTACCATATATCAGTAAGTATACAATTATCCTAATAATTTATTTTGCTATAGATACATAGATACATATATGGCAAAATAATATGGTTAATATTTTATATATATGTATATATATATATATATATATATAAACATTATTTTTTAATATTTTGCAAATTAATTTGTATTAAATTTTATAACAATGTATCTTAGAATTAATTTTTTATTTCCTAGTGTAAACAATGGGATATTTAGGCAGTATAAAAGTCCGAGAGATATATCATCATTGATCGAATTTGTATCCGAAAAGACATGGACGAAAGTGGATCCGATATCTAGTTGGAAAAATCCAACTTCATTCCACATGTCATTTTTAAGTCAATTTTTTAAGTTATCCCAAATGTTACGTGTAAGTTACATATACATACACATGACACACATGCGTGCGCGTACGCGCGCGCGCACACACACACACACACACACACACACACACACACACACACACACACACACACAAATAATATTACGTCTATTGTAAAAATTTCAATGAAACATTACTGTTTTCACTCAGAATATCCACAATCAACTTTTGGAAGATGTTGGACTACCTGTGTGGGGTAGTTACTTGATTTTTGCTGCTGCAACAGTTGTTTTAGGCACAATATTAGGACTGGTAGGAATAATATATTTTATAATTATGTGATATATAAAATTTATATCTAACAAACAGATGATGTTAACTGTATTTGTGATTGTAGCTTGTTGTGTGTTTGATTGACTTCTTTTTCCCACAAAAACCGGCACAGCAACAAGGCAAAAAGAAACAGACTGGTGCAACAGACAGTGCTATTCAAGAGAAAAATTCAGACGAAGATGAAATTGCAGAAAACATTGGAGATGATTTAATAGATGAAGAAGAATCTGAAACAGAAGAACCTGAAACGAAGGAATCTGAAGCAAAGGAATCTGAAACAAAAGAATCTGAGATGAATGAAATAGAAACGAGTGAGAAAGATAAAGACAGTAAAGCTGATACCAGTAGTCCTAATATTCGCAAGCGTAAGCCACGCAAGGCTGACTAGAGATATTAATTCGTTTGATGTAAATATTCAGCAAACATAAATTAATTGTGACTAGCCCTTGGTGGTATTCTTCCAAAGTCATTCCTATGCATTGAAATGTGTCAATGCAACATACTATTGTTGTTTCACATCTCAAAATATGGATAAGTGATATGGGTTATCCAAGGGAACGATTCATAGATGTTTGCCGTCTCTTATATGTTAAAAATTTCAATGAATGAAAATTTCAAAATATCATTGCCCATAAAAATTTTCTCTCTACAAATACATTTTGGAAATGCAAATGTATATTTCAGGTATTATTCAGTAAAATTTTAGGATTTTGCAGGCGTTCCTGCTGTGTCAAATGTTCTCAGGGCTTAATAGTTTCGTTGAAGCAATGAGAATATATAAATATGTTGGAAGAACTTTTTCAAGATCATGATAGATACGTTTCAGATATTTTAACAAGATTATTATATGGTGTTGAAAATTTATGAAATGGCAAAAAATGTTTGATTATATTTACTTTTTGCATACATTTTCTATAAAATGTTTGAGACTGCAGAGTAAACTTATAAATTTAAATATTTGTATGAACATTTTTTTCTTTAGTGAAGAATAAGTTTAAAAAATATTTGATATTATTTTTCGAATATTGATGTTTCATAGTGATGGAAGAAAGAAAAAAATATTGAAGTCATAAGTGTAATATCATAAATGTAAGTATCTAATTTTTAGGAATTAGGAAAAGAACTATAATAGCATTTATAGTTCTTTTACCTTTAAGGTTACACTTTACAAGATCATTTATAAATCTATTTATTAATTACAATTGATTTATAAAAATTACAAATTTCTGCTTACAATTCCTTTTCTTCGATCATATTTAAAAAAAATATTTGAAAGTAGCAAAGAACGAATTGAAAACTACTTAAGAATAATTATTACTTTTATAAGACTTATATATGCACACATATTTTTCAAGTTTAAATATACATAGTACTTCGCAATTAAAGTCATTTAATATATAATCACGCATTTATTTATATAAGAGGAAAATCAGGTCTTTTCATAAAAACTGATAATCTAATTAAAATATTAATATAATATATTAATAGCTGTTGTTATCAGGCATTAGGGATTGTCATTGTTTCTTGATGCCTTTGGGGAAATTATTAATACTATTTGTGTCATTCTATACTTGTTTTGTATCTAAACTAAGAAGATAAAATGTCACAAATAGCGCTAATAATGTCTCCTCAAATGCATTTATTCGATAGTTTTTAGTCATTATTATGACTAAATTTATAGTCTTTATTATGACTATACAATTGATAGGATCCACAGATCTTAATTTGTCCTTACTCATTATCAATTGTTTGTCATCGAATGTCCCTAAAGTAAAGACGCTTAAGAATAAATTCCTGAAATCATTTTAAAACGAAAATTTTAATACCAAAATTGAGGCTATAAGTAGTTTTTTTAAGCATTTAGCGAATCATATCGTCTAAAGTGTTCATGTGTTCAGATGTGGTTGGTATTTGCATTGTATTACATACCCGAATTTACAAACTTTAAGTGATTTGCTAACTTTATATACTTAATTCGATATCACATGAAAACAGTAAGTCAAATCCAATGAACTCGCAATTTTTAATTCTGTTAATTTTATTATATAACTGGTTAACCAAACTATTATAACAAACTCAATGATAAATGAGTATTGGAGTATAAAAATGTGTGACGAAAAGCGAAGATAGAGGGAAGATAAAATAAAAAAGATAACGCATTAAACAACATAAAACTTGTTAGCTATAAGAAAGAAAAAACTCTTGATCCTAATATTATAACTTTTGAATTTAGAATTGGTAATTTTCTATTGTTTTAATATGGCTAATATGAGGATTTTCTCAAAATGATCTTGGGGAATTTATCCTTAAGCATTATTACGATCTTTATGAAATACCTACAATGGAATATCTTATATACTGATTTTTCTGTATGAACCTAGTTATTTTTTCTTTCTCTATCCTAATAAATTATAAAAATTTCTATGATGATTCATATGAAATTCATGATTAATTTAGCATAGAAAGTGAGTAGCATTACTTTTTGCAATATTTGCAAAAATTTGAATTGCATTTTTATAAAGGCCTATTTTAGCTTGCTACGTTTTCAAGCTTGACTTAACTAACATTTATATAGTATGAAAAAAGATCTTTAGTTAGAAAGAACACATAACTATCTTTAAAAAGTTTCTTTCATTTTATTACAAGTACGTAATTTTATTTGGAATATGAATAAATGCGAAGCCTTTATCCTTAAATGAGTATGATTATTAAATATTGCTTACATTTTTATTTTCTATGTATATATTTAAATATGATTTTTAATGAATTTTTATTTTTATTATAACAATGTCTTCCTCACATCATTTTCTATATATATATATATATATATATATATATATATACGATTAAAATTTCCTCGATAACAATGTCACTTATACATATTATAATATAAAATTTTTGTTATTTAATATATTATCTTATATTGATACAATATCGAACTTTTATTACTTTGCTGTTTTAGATTCAAGTCGAATTTTCTGCTTTACTGAATACATTTATATTTAGGTTTTTAATTATTCATTTTCTAATAAATGAATAAATGTCATTAATTATTAATATCAAGAAACAATCAATGTGAAATTAAAAATAAAATCACTGTAATATTTACTGCCTGATAGTATTAATAAATACAATTTAAATTAATGATTCTTTTTTAAATATCCATTTTGATCCTATTTATAAAATATGTTATCGTGATTACTAATGATTATTATATATTTATAAATTATATATACATATTTATTTATATATTTATCATAATAAAACTACTATTATAAGTAAAAAAGAGCCAAATATATGTTTAAATTTATCAACACCTTGTGCTGTATATAATATTTTTCTTTATAAAATGAAAAAAATTGAATTCTTTTATTTCCGTAAAAAGACAAAAATTTTCATAATAAATATTTAAGCGTTCGCATGATTAGTGCGTTTTCAAAAATCACTGAAAAAAGATTGAAATCTTCGGATTTCTATATCCTAGTCAATTAACTTAAAAAATGTATATACTTGGAGAGCGATTATATAACTTTATTCTTTATTCGGAAACGTGAAAAGTGAAAAGTTTCACGCAATTGCAACTCATTTGAAAGTAGCGATTGGTTATTACATATGGCGGATTTCGGTAATCAATCAAAAGTTTCCTGCGTGCGAACATACTTGTTACTTTCATCATAGCATAGAGAAACTTCTGATCATTATCTCTCCTATGGATCATAGCACGCTTTTATCCTGAGGATTTAGTATAAAGACGAACCACATCTACTTTTGACGATATGATTTTATTGATAATGTCAGAAAATGTATATAGTTACATAGTTCCTACACTGAAAATGAATGTACTGGCGGTAGTGTACATGTACAGAGATGATTTCTGGTAACAGGAAAAAGTTCGGCATGGCCTCTCTTAGGTTTCTCTCTGGTGTCAGGGGCTCTGCACAATAAAAGAAAGAGGGAACAGAGAATAGAGAATAAAAATTTCAACTTATCAAAAACTGTATATTCTATAATACATGATTTCTGATAGGTTAAAATTCTTATTCTCTGTTCCCTGTTCCTGTATTGTACGGAGCCCCTCACTAAAGGTTAAAGGCACCACTATTATGCATGGTCTACAATGGGCAGTAGCAGTAGTGGATTAAGGAGTAGGCGTAGAAATCGACCAATCATAATTGAATGTGAGAAAAATAATCAACTATGATTGGTCGATTTTTACGCCTATTCCTTAATCAACTACTATTACTGCATCAACTATTATTGTAGACCATGCATTAAAGATCGTCTTGGGCAAATTTTTAGCGGTATAAAAAAGACCCCAAGAATCCGGAGGTAATTGAAGAATGACAATTTATATCAATTTGCTATTATATTAACATAAATATTTGGCTCATACATTATTGAATTCATGATTTTTCATTACATAAATATTCCATAAATAAATATGCAAAGCTATAATATCCTATATATTGTAGAAAAATTATAATTTTTTCTCTGCAGTTATTATCTTTTGATAATCAAACTTTGACGATAATACTGAAATCACAATTTTAAAGAAAAATCGAGTATTATTGAGTTCTAAATACGTCTACTAAATTAATAAACCATAAAATTAGTACAATATTATCAGTTTTTAACTTTTAATTATTTCAATATTCACAAGAACGCGAACTTCCGTTAAGGATATCGGTCTTTAATAGTATCTCGTTGGTGGCGTCACACTTTCAGTAGCGACATTTCTATATATGGTTAAGAAGAAGTGCCTTGAATTGTAAAATAGCAAGTTCAAGTCATCACCGAAGGTATTTATTCAACAAATCTTGCTACTTCAATTTTTATGAATTTGAAGAATCTCATTTGAAGAATCTGATTTTTTATCAGATCTTTTTTTTTTTAAGTGTGGTTCTACCCAGTGAAGCAAGATATTTATCGTAGTTTTCCACTATTGAGGTTACAAAATCTGTCATATCAATACTCTCGCTTCGCGGCAGAGTCAAATTTTTCTCTGTCAGATTCATTCGTTTCGTATAAAAAAACACATCAATTGAGTATAATTTCATCAAAATTAGAATTGAAAGACGTTCTGGATAAATATTTTTTAATCATATTTAGTTGTATTTATTGTTAATATATTTATTTATATTTAATGTTAATATATTTATTTAGTATTTAATATTATCGATCACACTATATCTATATATATATATATATATATATATATATATATATATATATACATATATATATATATATATATATATATATATACAAAAAATAGTTTTGTGTTGTATTTTTTTGTATCTTTTTGTATCTTATTTATTTATGATATAATAATTGTATTATATATATATATATATATATATATATATATATACAAAAAA
>Ga0157363_1003873_pt1 | contig 13667 bp, 15 predicted proteins | sample AttsexASBM1_FD_111477 | JGI IMG/M metagenome (GOLD analysis project Ga0157363, IMG submission 111477) | Fungus gardens microbial communities from leaf cutter ant in Ribeirão Preto, State of São Paulo, Brazil - Atta sexdens ASBM1 | ecosystem: Host-associated > Fungi > Mycelium > Unclassified ...
AACAACGCACCGCACATCGCAGTGTACGATACTAATACTGCACTGTTACGCTGCTTTTATATGATACAAACGACAAACAAAATATTCATCGCAATCAGATCTTGGTTCTAATCCAAGAAATATATTCTCATTGTCTTTCCAAAAAAATTAACGCGATGCGACATTTTAAGGTCTTTGGTGATCTGGCGTGGATTTTAATATATCAGGTTGAGTTGGAAGACAGCTTGAACCTGCAAAAAAATCATTAAACATTGTTTTTGTAAAATATTAGTTGGAGTTAATTGCTGACTAATAATATATAATCATTATTTTGTTATACAAAAACTAGTTAAAAATCTATTAAATTTAACTTTTAATTTATTGCTTGTCTATCAAGATTAATTCTGAGAAGAGATCATCAACATTCATGATACAAGAAACAGTTAATCAAGAGTGATTCTGAATCACAATATTTAATTTTGTTTATCAATCTTTATTTGTCAACTTTTATCAATCTTCGAAATAATCCAATATAATTATAATTTGACATAACATGTTTAGAAAACAGAAATCTCTTTTTTTACCGACCAGTCGCAGGTCTCAGAGTGGATTTGATAGATCGATGTGATCCATTGCGTGTTAGAGTATTCATTTGTGGAGTGCCCGGTAATGCGTGGCCCAGCGCGTTCATATAATCAGCGATCAATAATGTTATTTCCAAAATCTATAAAGGATGGATAAAATTAATATTTTTCTAAATTATTAATTTTCCACGAGAAGTTAGTCTATTATACGCACTTTGGGTTTAGAGAGTGCGAACAACAATTTTTGTTCAGCTGCACCCTCGTCCGGGCAAGCGACGAGCATAAAATCATCCAAACAGCCACCGAACGTTACTATATTCGCATAATTATACCGGCACATGACAGCCATTGTTTGTAATTCAAGCAACGTTACACTATCCTCAGAAACCGCTATCCAAACCGTCACAGGATCGCCTTGCTTCAACTATAAAGAAAATTATTTAAATAAACTCAAATTACATATGTATATAATATACGAAATATATTTTAATCTATTATTATGCAGTTAATCTATTATTAATCATAGTTATAAAACCTATTTATAACCTAATTATAAATCCTACTTATAAAATATTTGTAATAACATCATTATACCTTTGCTTGATACAGGGTAGCTCCAAAGAAAGGCCACTTTCTGGTGCATGTAAGATATATACGAACACAATCTAATACGCTACGTCCTTTTAAAGCGATCCACTTTTCCTGTAGCTTCTCCTGCAATTCCCTGATGGAGTAAAAATAATTTGTTATAAAACAGTAAGAAATGTATAATTTAACGTAAAAATAAATATTCTCTTGATATTCAAAAAAAATTGAGCGATTTAGCGATTTTTCACCTCAATTGATCAGCGGTAATGTTGGCTCGATAGCGTAATGGATAAAATTTATCTAGAGCTTGGAGTACGAGATGATGTGGATTGCTTCCAGGGCCACTTCCACGTGCTTTATCATTATTGTATTCTCCAAAATCAATCTGTGAAATTGATTAAATGATCAAGAATAATAAATTGATTTAATTATTCAATTATTTACTAATTAATAATTATTTAAAATAATTAATTTTACAATAACAATAAGTATAATAAATTTATAATAATAAATATAATAAATTATAATAATATTAAAATACATGTCTACAAAATTATTATTTAAATATATTTAAAAAACATGAAAAATCTAATTAATATAAATTATACCTGTGCCATCAACGATGCTAGTTCAAAAGCGAGTTCACGATTTAGCGGAAATTTTCCTTGCACAACTTGTTGATTCACTTGGTAACACAGTAAAAGCCTCTCTTTGTCTGTTTCCATCTTAGCAGCTTGCCGCCAGTAACAACGAGATTTGTACGTCAATTGTATCACTCTAGTATTCTCAAACTTTCCCGAACCTTTCTCTCGTAATGCTGTCTCCCACTTTGAGATAATGTCACACAGCTGAAGCATAGTTTGTATTAAGTTAAAGTTTAAATCAAATAGGATAATAAGTTTTTATTTTATTTAAAATTGTCAATTTTTAGATTTCGTTAGAAATACAATGTAAATTTTACCAACTCCATTAATATATATTTTATATATTCAATAAAAATTTTATATGAATTGTCCCGAGTGAATGAATTATATGAATAGTTTCGAGTGAATGAATAATTTGATGTGAAAAGATGATTTCAATTTTTACAAACCTTCGCTTCTGGATCGATAAAATGTTCCAGATCTTTTTCGATCGGGTCATCGCTGAATAGCGTAAAACCGGATTGATGAACGTCCCTACAGCCGATTTCTTGATTGAGAGTATTCAGAAATTCCTCTATCGTAGTACTGCCGTCAAAACTCACAACCTGATAGGTGCCATTCAGAAAATGAACTGGTATGGCATGCGGTAATGAATGATGGTATGGATTTTTCATAAGTATTGAAAGTACTTCCATCCTCGACGGTTTTACTTCTCTACTACCGTTTTGCAATGTTCTCTCTAAAGCTCTCTCACAGTAAGCCGCATATTTGCCGCATTCCGTTCTGATATAATACAATGCAATGTTATGCAAGATGAATCAATAGTAACAAAAATTAGAATTGGATCTGTCATTGCAGAAAAGATGTGTTTTTTTTACTTCAATTGATTAAATTAATTAAGATAGATTCATTTATCACTAAGATAAAGATTATACTATCAAAATAGTTCAGCAATGCATATAGAAAAGTACTTTTCGAATTCTGAGAAAATCCGTAATAAAACTTTTATATTTACGGAAATGAATAACGCATAAAAAATTTATCACCCAATCTATATCTGCAAAAAATAAACTGTAAGAAATATAATTGTTAAGATTCATAAGTCTTCCAAATTCAGTCTTATCTCTTAAAGATCTAATATTTTTATTTTTATTGAAAAAAAAAACCACGTTAAAATTTCTCGTTAAAATTCCGGAATTGAATTAAAAATTTATTTTTATGTTTACGTTATAATAGGAGAAAAGATGGTAATGTTCTACTATCATATAATGAGAGTCCTACTTATAATTAACACCATTTTTTGCAACAATTTTTAATTTGTTTTTAAATAGATATTGAAGTTGTGAAACAATGACTGCTTTTTTGGTGCTGCTTTTCAATTAATTGTTTATCTAATACGAGGTACATACTACATTAAAGTTTTTTCGTATGATTTTCAATGTCAAGTTTAAAGTAATTATAAAATTGGTGTAAATAACAAGTGTGTTTTATTTATCCTAAATTAATTCTTAAGATGCTGTTCTTTTATTATAAGAAGATTAGGTAGTTTGAAAAACTATAACTTCGCTAAGACTAATTAAATGTAAATTTTAATGTTTCAATGTTTTTATGACTTCTAACAAGTAAATCCTGAGATTTTTAACAAAAAATATTGCAATTGTTTTTCATTAAAAATTTTTGTGGAATCATTTTAAAACGAATGATGATTTTAAGAAGTTCTTAAAGATATCTTCGGAGAAGTGCTCATGGTAAATAGCAGAACAGGATCAATGCAAAAGTATTATTAAAGAAATTTCTGAGTCTGATCTTAATGCATTCAAATTTTTTTATAAATTCATTATTTGGACTTCATGGGAAGTGTAAATAGACCTAAAAAATCTAAATTCTATAAAAATATACAGATTGCCCACTTTTTATCATTACACTTTGATAGTCATATCATAGTATTGTATTTCTTTATATTTACATAATTTTTTTTATTTTGTGAACTTTCTTAATTATTTCAAGTGTATTTAAAGTGAATTTAAATTAATAAATTACTGTTTTCAATATCATCGACTTAAATACAATTAAAAGATAAAAAAATTACAAAAAAGATGGGAGCCCATATTACCATCTTTTCCTCTTAGAATAATCAGAGTGCAAATATTAGAAACAGTTCTTCTTCTTATAAGAGATTTTTCTTCCTATTTCCTCGTAAAATAATCCGAGAGCTTTTTTTTCACGTTTCTCTCTACAATGATCGATCCATTTTCCGATCGAGTCACTCACTTGCTGTCGGCATTTCTCTGCAGATGCAGTTTCAGGTACCATAGTAGCCGATTATTTTTGGGCAGGAAGAGGGAAACGGCGAGCGCCAAGAGCTGCCATCCCTGAATAAGCACATACTGCGCGGGATTAGTTTTGCAGTCCAAGATAGTGGAGGTCGAGTGGCCCTGCGTGAGCGGAGGACTGTGAGAAGTCGAGGCCGTTGATTGCGCGTCCGCATTTTCACCGCTGCCATTTGCCGCGGGACTTTGCGTATCGCAGGTGAAGAGCGATTGCGTGGCGCAGAGAAGGAGCTGCTGCAATGGTATGCTGGCATACTACTATGTCCCGGCATATATCTCAGCCAATCCTAGTATACTACTTTTCGTCAAAGGGTAAACGCGACACATTTTACACGAGTGATGAAACATCTTGATATTTGTATTATGCCATTTCATTCATCTCTTCAGCTTTTTATTTTTATTATTTTAATTTATTATTTTGTAGATGGATATTCATTCTCCATGTGTATGCATAGATACTATTTCAATCGTGAATATGTACATTTTGCAAAAAAATAGTGAGTTAAAAGAATGGAAGATTAATTCTGCCAAATCAAATTTCTATTCTTCAAGAGAAAGTGAGAATTAATTTAAAGATTCTTAGTTTTCTATTGCATTCTCTGTATATTCTATTCCTTTTTTCTTATCATATGTGGGTTATTTGTGTTATGCACAAGTGTGATTAAATAAATAATCTCTCTAAATAAGATTTTCAGTGCAACAGTGATTTTATTTTTCTAAGAATTTGAAAAAATTTGTATGTACGATATGTAATTTTCTCAAATTCCTAAGATCGATTTTTTTCTATTTATTTTTGTGGAATAAGATGTAACAATACAATAAAAGTGTACACAATGTAGAGAGACAATTGCTTCACTGAGTGGTTTTTTTTTTAAAAATCACTTTTTAAAGTAAAGTAATATTGACGAATTAGTAAGAGTAAAATAAATGAAAACATAGAAAGCAAAAGAAAAAATAATCTTGAAAATCGTCTCATGATCTCGAAAATTAGAAATTTGTAAATTTGGAGAACAAATCTCAATTGATTGCCTTTAATTAACTGATTTTTTACACGACATGTAGATTTCTTTTCCTTTTAAAAATTTGCGCTACTAGAAAGTAGAATTAATTGAATTAATTGTGTTTCGATAGTAGTTAGTAGATAAGCACGAGAAATCGAAATTTCACCGCACAACTCTACGTGTTAATCGAATAAAAAACGCGTACTCGGTATAAACCCTTTAAAATTGCATGAAAATTAAAATGTGTCAATGAGAAAAGCTTTTAGGCCGCGTGAATCTACCGTACCAATTGTAAAGCGTTGCGTTTACGTTCGTTGACATTACATGAGACGACTGAAGCTCTTTTTCTTCACAAGTTTGTCTTGTGATGCAAAATTCGGGACAGCACTGTACTTGTACATATTATGTCTTTTTTTTTTCAATAAAGCTGAGGGAAGAAGAAACACAAAAAGAGAGGAAAGGATAGCAGAAAGGAAAAAAAAGGAAAAGGAAACAAAACAAAGAATTCAAAGTTATCTACAAGATGTCTATATATATCTTTAAAGTGATTTATTTGAACTACTTTTTAGATATTTTTACATCTTTGTGACATCTTTTGAAGATTTGTATTGTTCAGAAAAGGATGTGTATAAGGATTATAACTTTTATTTGTTAAAATAATCTAATATATATTCCGGCGATAAGAATCTAAATCTCTAAGCAGCATTCAAACAGAGAATATCCAAGTAACTATATATTGCAGCTATTATAAAAAAAGGAACTCGTGTGAAAAATTAGAAAAAAAGAATTTAAAAATGTTTCTTTCTGTGTGTGTCCTCATGTACACCAACATACCATTCTGCAAGTGTGTGTGTGTGTGACACGGAACGTATTTTGACAGATTTCTTATTCAGAAATATATTGTTTATATAATGTATATAGATTTGACAGATGCTATCAATAGACATCCACATAGATTACAATATTATGATAATCGTCGAAATATGTTCAGCTCACATGATTGGCGTTAGGGTAATATGATTAGGGTATGATGTATAAATATTAAAATATATGATAAAAAGTAAATGAAACTTAACACCATCGTGATGCCTAACAGAATTATAAACGCATGCGATTGAAATAGAGTGAGAATCTAAAAGACAGCACACTTAAAGCGGCAAATTAGAATTAAATGTGTGAATGATTGTTAAAACTAAAAGTCATTGAACTTGGTCAAGTATTGTGGCAATAAGCGTCGTATTTTTGTCGCTAAGTATTATCGAGTGCTATATTTTTAGTTAAACCATTCTAAACCACTACTTAGTATCCACGCCTGGAAGGATTATTTGTAATACTTGACTAAGCATACCCAGTGTACCATTTTCCGCGTTGAAAAAAATATCGTTCGAATGATCGATATTAAAAATATGATCAATGATGTTTATGAGATACAGATGAGATCTATCAGAGATAAAAAAAAACAGACGATCGATGAGTATCGTTTTAACTTCAAAAATGGTACAGGATGGTTGAATGTTGTTTTTGTTAAACAATAAGCAGGACTTACAACGCGCGCAGTACCCAGTGACACAAGTCTGGCGGCCTTTTTTACCTGTACGCCCAAACGGTGTTGGGTGTGACGACTTGTCTGCTTTACCAGTGCGCATATAAATTCAGATTGAAGTTCAGGCTGGTCTAGGCATTGTTGTAGTGCGTTTTGCGCTAGAACCACATGGTAGTCGATACCTGCTTGTTCTACTGCCACCGACATAAACAGCTGACAGGCCTGTACAATTAGACGTGTGTTAATTATTTTAGTGATACATTAAGCTTGTTCCTTTTAGCCACGCCTTGCTATACTTTTCTGCATTTAACATAAAATAAAAATATGTTTTGACATATAAATGGAAAAAGAGAATAACTGAAAAGTGTAGAAAATGTAGCTAAGAAGAACTAGATTTCATTATAATTGTTAATAATTAATTTAAAAAGATTATCTATATCAAAATTGAATTAAAACTTGTAAATTTGAAAATACTATATTAAAATGAGACAAATACATATATCTGCATTTTGAGAATAAAAGGACAAAAAAGAAAAAATTTCTAGAAGCACTGTAAGACTTAATATATTAGAATATTGGAAATATTAGAACTGTTACTTCTATCAAGAAAAAAGTGTTAAAAATTTGGCATAAATCGCAAGTAAAGCAATCGTGAAAAAATCGACGAGAGAACGTATCAACCTTAAAGAGTTTTATGGCTTCGGTTTGCAAAGTTTCAGAGGTCAAGCTTGTCAGCGGACTCGTGATGCTTTCTTTCGTGTGTAGCAGTAGGGGATGCCGCCATAGCACACAGCTGGGATCACCGTCAGTTTCCATTAATCTCTGCACCAGTTGCTCGTATTGTGTGCCTGCGCTTGGTCCACCACCCGACACCACTGTCAAGTGGTAGAGCCAATTGTCCTTATCCTGTTTATGTGGCATCAGTAAATAAGTTGGACCCTGATGGGTCGGAAAGATGCCAATTGTTCTTTCGTGTGGGCACTCAGCGTCTCTCTCCTCGCTATCGCTATCCGAAACATGTTCCACCTCCTCCACTCGAGCATCTCTCATATTGATTTGGCCAATAGGATTCTGATGATTTAAAGAATTGATTGAATACATTTTTTTATGAGAGTATGAAATATGTACTAATGTTCAAGAAACACAATTGTTATTGAGCTATAAATAACTGACTAAATAAAAAGTGATCAGGAAATATTCTTCTAAACTTTATAAGATACTAAATTTAAAATTGCAATTAATTATTTTAAATCTTGTTTAAATTTTTAATCATGATAATAACAAAATTTGCTAGTTATATAATCGTTGTGTCTCGAAAATATATCTAACGATTTTGTTTCATGTTTATTTGTACTAACCGTATCACTGGGGCACTTAAAGTAAAGGAACATCTTGCCGATGAGTACACACCAACATTTCTTCGCGTGGCCGTTTTTCACCTTTGTCAACCAACCCTGTATCGTTGGTTTATTATCTTCCCTGCTGAGCAAGAGTTTTGTTGCGTTTCGCCTCTGCACGTTCTGCAGTACTCTTATCCAGTCTTCCATTGTGGCGATGCAGTCTGCAGTCAAGTAATAGGTTTTCTTACCTGTAGCTATTTCAAAAGTGGCAGCTCCTTCAGCTCTATTGATCCTGGAAGAAATATAAAAATATACATATCAAACTGCAGATTTAAAAAAAAAATGTACTCAAATATAATGCTTTCCTGAGATATTAAAAATATCTTTAAATATTAATAATATTAATAATCTTTTATATTACAGTCTGTTCATTTGAGCAATTTTTTTCTCAGTGACTTATAAATTCATCTTAAGCTAAATTCATTTTATCGCATACCTGCACACTTCATCCAAGATTATTTGGCCTTGAGGTTTCCGGTTGACATCATTTTGACTCTTCCAATATGTTAATACACCATTTTTTAATACAAACCATCGCTTCCGCCAAGTTTTTAACTTGCCGCCTAATTTTGCCAGATGACCTGTTTTTTCCAACGATTCCTGTCTCTTTGGACTTTCGCCAGAAACGCGCATTAGAAGGCTAGGCATACTAGATTCTAGAGATGTCGAACTTAATGCATCGGGAGGTATTGCATAATCCTCGGATAAACCTGACTCAAGAGAAGTATCTGTAAATCAAATGAACTTAAAGTTGTTGGATGCCGGATATTTTATATGTGAATTTCAAAGCATTCACTTTCTTTTGATGCTTGGTTAACATATTATTTTTTTTCATATATTATTCATACACACATATTATTATTATTATTCACACATTACATATTATTATTTTTGTCTCTTTTCTTTTTCGAAATGCAACATATTATCAAAATAATTATAATAAATTTAATTTACGTGATATATTTCTCAATCAAAATATTGCTGTATTATAATTTATTACAATATATTGATTTTTCCTTGTTTGGAAAATAGATGGAATGTTTCGAAAATAATAAAAAAATCATAAAAAATGTTTATTTAAAATTTTATCATAAAATGGAGATAGAAGAAAAATCATATTAATTAAACTCACCACGTTTTACGCTTTTACTAGGAGATCCGCTAGAACTTCTTTTTGCGGGACTGAGGCTACTGGTTGTTTTAATACTTTTTGAGGGACTGCTTCCGCTACCGAGAGAGGAATCTGTATTGTCGGACGAGCTATTGGTAATTCTAGTATTAGTTTCAGTTTGATTCGGATGTTCCTCGCCGTCCGAACTATCATCAGAACTATCGCCAAAAGGCATAGATCTGATTTGACTGGCACGTCCTAAAAAATATGCTCGATAAAGATAAATATCACAAATTTATACAACTTTACAACAAATTTATACAACTAATTATTATTTACATTAATAAATGTGATTTTTGTTATATTATTGTTGCGTATTTTCCTCTCTTATGCTAACTTCTAAAAATTAATTAGTATTTTTGTAATTTACCTTTGACAGTAGCGTATACTGGAACAGAAATATCGCAGTAGCCTTGAGAGTTGTGCGCTGTCAAGTTGTGTCCTGTGGCCTGAGAATGCTTCGACGAACTCGTCGTGGTGGTCATCGTGGAGGGTGCGGATTCCTCGTTTGTTGGTGGACCGATGCCAAGGCCACCATCCGCTACCTACAAATAGTTAATCGAGGTTTAGTTATTTCAGACATTAATATAGAGTAAAAAAATTAAATATTATTTCAAATTAGTTTATGCATAAACTAATTTGATAATCTTTACGGTTTTCACTTCATTTGTACACATGTTCGTACAACTAAAATTGTCATTACTTGATATATTTTCGCCTCCCAGCTAGGAAACCTATGTAACGGCGGAGTCGGCGGACGAGGACCTTGTCCGCCTCCTTGCAGCCAGTTCATGCCCTCCCGACTGGGTGTATATATTTCAGCATAGTCGTGCACCGCTTCCGAGCTTCCACTGTCTCGACTGGCCTCCGAAACACCAGACATATTTGGCAACATCACTAGGTTCTCCACCGCTGCAGCTAACTCCTCCGACAGTAGACTAAGAGAGGATAAAAAGAAGCGGCAAGTATAAAGCACAGAATCAATTCAATTACTTTTTATGCAGAGTGTATGTATGTGCGTGGCCGCGTCTTTAAATTCTACACTGTTCGTTAAATTAAAAGCAAGTAAATTTAATTCAAAATTTTAAAACATTATATTATGACGTAAATATGATAAACGTATAATTATAACAAATATGATAAATAAAACACATATAACAATAAAAGTATAAGAGGATGGGACGACGGATCCCCTCAGGAAGTCCCAGGACGTTACAGGGTACCACATTTCGAAAACTCGGGCGCCGCTATCACGTCGTGAGGCCTCCCAAGGAGAATCGAGATACGAGAAACGAATGCATTTAGTGTGCTCATAAAAGTAACCGAGAAAAGTGTTTAGAAACTCTCGAAAGAATTAAAGCGTTTATCACGCGCACGCGCGCGCGCGCGCGGACGAAAGTTTTACCTCGAGTCCATGTTGGTGGTCGCGATTCCTCGTTGGATGTTACCGCAAGCGGACAAATGTCTCCGATGCTTCGTACTCGTTTGCGGTTCTGCCACAATATTTTGCACGCACTCCGGTGCCGTCTGCGGGGTACCCTCTAAGCTCTCCGATCGTCTACGATCGATACGCAAGGTGGGATCCACTTCCAAAGACAATGACGCTCTTGTCGGTGCCTGCATTTACAGAATTTGTTGTTTAAGAATCTATTAGACCTATCCAAATTTCATTAATCACAATATAAGTTTTTTCGCCTAATAAGTAATAGTTTAAATAATTAAAAAATAACTTCAAATAAGTATTATTTATTATAGCCTTTTTATTTAATAACTAGCTAATGTTAAAAGCTAATGTTAAAAAGAGAGAAAAAAATTCTACGGACTATTTAAAAAAAAACTTACGGGAGGTTTGAGTCCGATATTAGTTATATGATTACGTAACAATTCGAGTTGCTGGTTACACTTGTTGTTCTGTTCCCTTAGATGTTGATTTTGTTGTTCCAGTTCCCTCAATTTATTAGTGACCCATTCTTTTATCCTCGCTGCTTTCGCTTCCACTTGCCTAGCGTCATGTAGTCGTAGTTGCCTCTGTGAATAATCGACGTTAACTGATTGATAAAAGGAATTCTGATCTCACCCATTCGGGTAATCATCAAATATCTCGACAGATTACAGATAATCTCATATCTTTAAAAAAACCGCGGATAACGCAAATCATGTGATCGAACAAAAAATAATATATGCATAATATTTTTTAAATAGATATGATCAGAAAAATTATTATAAATAATTATTTATTCAATTAATACAATTATTAAATTTTTTTTATATTAAAAAGTCATTTTTCAATACCATCAATGTTGTCCAATAATTATATTATAGTTGCTAAAAAAAATTTTTGAAACTTTTATTTCGGTACGATAAATTTAATTTGTATGCCAAAGTATTACTCAAGAAAGCGCTTTTCGCTATAGTAGGTTTTTGACACAGTAAGGATTATGACTTACCTGTTCCTCGACTTGAGTTTCTAGCTTCGAAATACAGGCACAATGGACCTCCTCGATCTTGTCATTCTGCGTACCGGAGGTCGACGGCAGCGAATGCGGCGGAGAACCAACGCCGGATGTGCTGAGGCAATACTCACCCTTCACTAGCCGCTCCTCCATCATCCGTACCTGAAATGGACAGAGAGTGAGCAAGCGCTCAATGCTCATGTTAATGCTGCACTTCCTGAAAACGCTGACATTCAATTCTTAACACGCAATATTATCGATACTATCTAGATTTGATTAGCGGTGAATCACCTGTTATCTCTACGAAGTCAATGTGATTAATGTGAAATTTTTAAATTAAAATTATTTTCGCTTTTTCTTTAGTTCAAGGAAGAAATGTTCTCAAAGAGACCGTTAGTCGTCAGAAGTTGTAAGTTTAAATGTTCGAAGATTTTATTAAGCTTCAAGTTATACAAGAAATTCGTTTAAAATTAAATTAAGAATATAAAAAAATTAGTATCAATTTACTTTTCTGAAACTTTTGAAGACCTTTTCATTTTCAATTTCAATCGCTAGACAGTTTACTTGATCGTTAGAATGCAACTGTTACGCAAATATACAGAAATGCATTTTATATAAATAGAGATAATTTTATATAAATTACTCGATTTTAAGTAATATAAATCATATAAATAAATATTTCTAACTCCAAATATTTCATTGCTTCATTACATTTTTTTCATATGATACATATAATAATTTAAATAAAAAGTTATTCAAAATCTACATATATATTTTCTTATATGCCATTAAATAATTTCCATAAGTATTTTTGATAGCAGCATGAGCATCCCCTTCGCTAGCAGAATTCAACGAATCAAATAATTGATGGAGAACTCTTGCTTGATCGTGAACGAATCAAGATAATAAAATGTTTATCGGAAAATTTCATTCAACCAGAAGATATCCAAAAGTCCTACTTGATAACGAATAATCGTAAAATATAGACAAACTATACTACCGAAGAGAAAATCTGATCTACAAATAATCGCCAACAACAGATGCAAAATAATTATAGAAAGTGATTAGACAGTACACAATCGTGAATCGAAAGAAACTGTACAATCATAAGAATATGTTCGTTATTGAGTAATCGCCTATTCAAATCGGTTATTGAGGGAATTCGAATTCCCTCTACAATAATTGCAAAAAATCGCGTACCGAGAACATTAAGAAAAAAGAAAAAAATCTGCGCGGGGGATTAACGACGAATAATCATGCGAATATGGATTGCGAAAGCTCTCCATGCTCACGATCGAGCAATAACAGCGAATATGCGGATCGAATTTGCACGAGTGCGTACGTCATATTGCGTTGCGTGCGTTACGTTACGTTGCATCGCGCTGGGGGAAAGAGAAAGAGAGAAAAAGAAAGAGACAGAAAGAGAGAGCTTTGTGTATGACGGGGAGAGAACCCTTCCCGCATCGTACGTACCGTACATCCGTGCGTATGGCGTTTACACACGGTGTATAACGCGACAGAGCAGCTGTCAAAAATCGATATCGCCTTAACGGCTCGACGGATATGTACGGTAAACGCCGCGAACGGGCGAAAGCGGCGAACATTCACGGCGACTAGTCGAAAGGGGACTCGAGAGAAAATCAATACAGGGAAATCCTCTCTCCCGAATGTTTTCCCGGCATGTGCCTCCTCGTCGTCGTCGTCGTCGTCGTCGTCGTCGTCGTCGTCGTCGTCGTCGTCGTCGTCGTGCATGTGCTACCCTTACTTATATCGATCTTTCTCCGTCTCTATCTTTCTCTGACTCTCCCGTGACGCGTTTTCTCGCGCACGTTTTCTATCGTTGTTGCCGACTTTGCGGTCACATCGCGATCCTGATGCCTTCACCGACAAAAAGGAATCGATTTCTGCTTTGAGAAGACGATTTCAATTGCGTTTTCCACGATGTTTCTAAAATGCAGCACATGTTAGATTCTA
>Ga0157363_1003874_pt1 | contig 13667 bp, 5 predicted proteins | sample AttsexASBM1_FD_111477 | JGI IMG/M metagenome (GOLD analysis project Ga0157363, IMG submission 111477) | Fungus gardens microbial communities from leaf cutter ant in Ribeirão Preto, State of São Paulo, Brazil - Atta sexdens ASBM1 | ecosystem: Host-associated > Fungi > Mycelium > Unclassified ...
TATATACTACATTAAAAAAAATATATCTTCCAAAATATTGTCATTTATATCCGTATCCTATATTTGAATTTTTAGTATTGGAAAGATATTTTTTATTAAGTTATATTACTTTAGTAATTTGCGCGATTAATTGTATATTCCGTCATTCATTCTCGCATTTTCATTGTTGACTAGAAACTTGCACAAACAAACGTATTTAAGTATACCAATTACTTACTTACAAATTAAAATTTTTTTTTCAAGTAATTTTTAAATCAAATGATGTTGCGTACCGAAAATCAACATCACTTTCATTTGCTTTATGCAAATGAATGGAGTTAATTAAAAGTTGTGCAAATGTCTTCCAGTTGAAGCGATTCGATTTTACGTGTGGATTACACATGATTTTTCAATCACTTTAGAAAGATCATTCGCATAGGCCGATCTCAGAGGGATACTGTAACCAGATGCGAATCGTGCTCTTCACTAACGGGGGTTGATGGAGCAGTGTTTGGTGTGGGTGGACCATTAGTACTACATTGATGATCGATCGTACCTGTTGCATGAAATCATTTTTATGACAGTGCTGCAGTAAGTTTTAATTTTTACTAATTTTAATTTTATTTTTTCTCTTATCAACACTATATGTATCAATACTATAATCCTATTTTTTCTACTTTATTATATTCATTATATATTTATTTATTTATTATTATATATTTAATTATTTTATTTTTCTTATTTTACTACGATGATCTTATAAAGTTAATAACGTGAATTGATATTTGCATTATATAATTTCATTTTCATATTTTTTTTGTTAATACGTCAACTATTGCAATATGTGACTAAAGATATATAATTTTCAAACTTTAATTAATGTATGTCTTACCTGTAAAGGAGTTGGAGCGACTTTTAAAAGATGAATCAGGCCAGCAGATCCTACAAAGGGGCTTCAACAATCGAAATCTCGGCCGGGGCATTCGTAAAAGAACATAAATATATGGATCCAGGGTGAAGTGAATGCATAAAAGAATATCGGCTATGATGTGGAAAATTCGAATGCATTTTACGATGACCGCCGTTTTAGGAAAATGCATCGCGAATTGAGTCAATGGAATGGAAATCTAGAGAAGACAACAAACAGAATTTAATAATTTAGAGTTTAATAATTTAATCTAAATAATAAAAAAATTTATTTAATCATTGTAGATAGAATGTTATTCTTATAAAAAAAAAAAACATTTAAAGACAGAGAGAGACATTCGCAATTGTGTTATTAAACCTATTCTTTTATAAAATTTTTATTTATAAAATAAATGGACTATATACATATATAACAGTGACGTCTTTAATTTGTACAAAAAATATTTGGTTATGTTATATCTCTCTATTATATCTATCTATTTTGCGAATTAATTTACTCCGCGTGTGTAAAATTTTCTATCACCTGACAAAACCATCAACAGGATGAAATCAATTCAGAGACGATCAGAATATTGGCTCGCGGATGTCTCGATGGCTCGTACGTGAAACTATTCTCAAATATTGATCATTTATCTTTATCGACCTTCGCTTTTAGCGGAAGCGCGCGATATTTCTGTACTGGTTAGATGTAATAAATAATAATGATCATCGTTTCCGGCAAGAAGATGCTTGCTGTAAGTCAATCAATTTATTTAGAAAAATCTCAATTTATTTATTTTGTATGAAAGTTTTTGTATGAGAGTTTTTATTTAGTATTGTCATACTCTTAATATTATTTATTATCATATTGTTATTATTTGCTATTATTATTTGCTATTATTACTTCTTTTTCTTTTTCTTCTTATTGTTATCTGTTTACAATGCAAAAATTATATCAATAATTTATTCTGTAATTTTTTAATTGTTTTATTTTTAATTTTTTTCTGATAAAAACGTTTTATATGAAAAATATCTTTTTATAAAATAGATTTTTAAAAATTCAATATATCATTAAAATATTTTCACACCGCGTATAGCAATCTCAAGAATCATTTCGTTATAAAAATTATTTATTTCCTCTTAATACTATTAAGATTAAAATGGAGGAACATCGTAAATATAACATCGGCTTAAAACAGTACTCAGTAAGCAAATCATGCGATCTCCTCGTTGAATTGCCGAAAGTAAAATCTATTCCCGACAAAATTTTCACAAGGTCATGTTTATTTATAGCGACAAATAATAAAAAGGAATATAACTGGAAGAGACAGGAATTTATATTTCAACTAAAGATTTCCCCTTTAATTACAAGAGAACTATTGTGTATAGAGAACTATCAGCACTATTGTGTATCAGTCTATTGTTCATTAGAATTGTAAAACAAGAATAGAATGATTCAATAGCGATAGTGCGCTCCCCGAATACAGCCATATATTCATAACTTATTAAATATAAAAAATAATAAATATTTTATATTTAAATATAAAAAATAATAAAAAACAGGAAGATACATACGTTATAGAAACAAAAGACATTAATATTAATTTATTATATTAATTTATTTTATATTAATTTATTTTACCAAAGTAAAATTTGTTTTCCATTATTTATTATTTTACTGTATTTTTAATTATTATTTCATTTTTTATGTTTATCTATTATTAAAATTGTATAAAAACAATAATTAATATTAATATATTAATTATTGTTTTTACACAATTTTGTCATAAGTTTAGATTATATAATCATAAATTAATTATGGCGATAAACTTACCATGTATGGCATCCAGCATATAACGAATGATATTGATAATACAGCCATAAGTCTTGCGAATGCTCTTTCTTCAGTTGTAACTGTTTCTAATCGATGTGGTGTATGTATTCCGGCTATAGTCAACAAAGGTTTTGCCCTTGATGAGGCTCTGGAGATTCTCCCAAGAGCAACTGTACGACGACTTAATTTACTCAAAGCCCTAGAAACTGCCAAGTTGCACCAAACAATTGACAAACATAAAAGAGTACCTATAATTTAAAAAGAATTAGAATATATTTAGTAACTTGAAAATAATTTTTTTATAATTGGATCCTTTCCGTTAAAATTGGAAAAATAATTATAATAATTGCCATAATTATTTACAGCAATTATTATTTAAATGCAATTATTATATATGTTGATATGTTTATATTAAAATAGAATAATCAACTAATTGTAAGTAAATATTATACCTTTTTAATAATCAGTAATTTCTTCTTTTTATTATATGCTCATTTACTCACCAAAAATAAACCATACATAAGCATAAGCGATATCGCTCAGCTCTGTGGCCTCTCTGTAACGCACGCATTGTTTGTCTTTATAATACAATCCGAAGCCCATAACCGGAAGACTAGTTATCGTTAATGCAATCAACCAAAGCGCCAGCATGCAACGCACAATTACCGGATACGTCACCTGCTGAAAGATACATGCGTGTTATCCATTAAGACATCGAGACATATCGATGCAGATATCGACTTTTTGTTGCAATTTTTGTTTTGCAATAATTACAGATTGAAGAAATCGAGAAAAATGAATTCGAAGAAATTTATACTGTCATAAATTAACAAAAAGAACACTAAGTGACACAAATTAATAGTCTTTACTTATAAATTTACTTGTAAAATTAATTTACTTTCATTAATTTCTGTTTCTGTTTAATTGTAAACAAATAATTTTATAATTTTTTATAAGAAAATATTTTGTAAGAAGATAAATGTCATTGTTCATGAATGAGATAATGCTATTGCTGATTTATTGTAAAAGTTTTTAGGTTCAATTCGATTTGCTAATATTGATTTTTAAACATTCACCTAATTTGAATTACGAATTTTCTATATATTCATACAAACATAAATTAGAATATAATTAATTATATAATTGGAGTTTTAATATCAACAAAAATTAAATTTGTCTCTCAAAGAAACATAACAAAGTATTCTTTTTCGAGTTTGATGCGTTTGTAATAAATATGTTGCAATCAATTCATTAAAATAAGGGATGTATTGTTTTATGCATACACTCTTAAGGACTTAAACATCTTTTGTTAAAAAAATTGGTTAATTTTTTTAATATTGTTGAAACTATAAAAGATAAAAATTTTTTTAGATTTAAAATTTCTATCCCAGATCTTATATTATTTTCATTTCTAACTATTCGTTCTTGTTTCTTTTTCGATTATATATAATCTCTTTATGCGTTCGTTAATTTTCTGTTCTGCAGAAACCTTTTGAAAAAAACAGGAGAAAAGGAACCAAGAAAAAAATAATCTAAATAATTATCATGAAAGAACAATTCGTCCAAGTTTTATCTTATAGTGTCTTATACCGTTACATACGATTTTCATAACACAATCAGGATAAGGTAAGTGAATAATGTAACTGATAATTGAAGTTGTACACCAACTTTAACATAAATATGAGAGAAATAACATATGTTCGCATTGATGCCTTGTTTTAACGAACTGCATCATGAAGAGAATTTCGAGAACATCATTCTGCGCAAAATCTTTATGAAACTTTCAAGATCAATCGTCTGCTCTCAAAATCGATGAAACGATACTTGTTTTGTGGATTAAATTACGTCTAAAATTGACCAGATATCGATGTCTGATAAAGTTATGAATTTTTCGTTTGTAATTTTGTATAATTTCATGTGCGATCTACGCATAAAACGATATCGTGAAATTAATATTAAAAGTACCATATTGCAATTGAAAATATGATCTGTTTTATTAATCTTTTAAGACCAGTTTTTTAGTTATATATTTATAAATTTAGGAACTCGTTAATCTATCACCTGTCACGTTTTGATGAAAGGATATATAAATAACGTGGGTTTTACATTATTACTTTAATATCATTCCGGAGAATAACTTGAATTAGGCGGGGTTTTCTTGGGAAAAACAATATTTGACAAAGTACGACCTAACAGTAGCAGTAATCAACTCCAATTACTTGCAATCTTGGATACTGCGTCTAAAAATGATCACGCTGTGTAAATTGACGTCAGTTTCTATCGCATTGTGATCAATATCTCCTTAATTAGTAGCCGCGAAATTATTCGAATTTATTAATAAAAATTTGTCAGAATAGCATTTCAGGAAAATACTTAGTACTCCTACATCAATATACAATAATAATTCATGCAAGAATCAGTTTTTAACTCGATCAATGTTTTCCCTTCTTTTATTTCATCTTTATCATAAAATACGATCGTTCTATAAGCATCGTAACTTTGGAGTGGCGCACGTGTATAAATTTCTCACACGCATTAATTCGTTCGCAGTAAGTAAGACTATGTCATGAATCATAACATGCGATTTACTTTGGCAATACGCTTTGTGGGTTGATTTTCGGTCCGTCATTAAAAATAATAATCTATTGGAAAAGTAAAAGAGAAAGAAAATTTATTTTTCCAATAGATTACGTAAAGTAAAATAACTTTTTTATTTTCTTTATTTAGATTATATAAAAGAACAAATTAATTCTCTTTTTGTATAAACAATTCATAAATAATTACATTATTATTTTTCAATATATTAACATCTTTAATATGATGCTTGATTATAGCATTAAATTATCAAAAATTGCTTGTTAATTTAATTCACGATTACTAGAGTAGTTTTAATTGCATTTATAGTCCGGAAAAACAATTCGGCGTGCAATTCGAAAAGACTACAATGTGATATATATGCATAATGCAAGCATACATATATAGTATATATTAGTAATTCAAGATTGAATTATTTAAAAGTAATGAAGATTCAGCTTCGACCGTAATAGGCATTTTTAATTTCTATTGATTGTGTACTCATATGCAGTTTAAAAATAAAGATTCTTGATATTATTTTAAACTTAGGCTTACCTTTTGATAAACAAAGGGTCTAGTTAAAGCTAACCATCTCTCCGCTGCCATGACGATGGCGACGCAGCCGCTGAAGAGACCAAAAAGTCGCCAAACAACTCGAAGAGAGCAAAATATTCTTGTAGATGTCACATCACCCGCATAAATTGTAACATACATCTGAACTAACATTCCCAATAACGCTACGAGATCATTGGTTGCCAAACAACGTAACATTAATAAATGCTTACGGTTTCTTCTCTGAAATGAAATAAGTTGATGTATAGCATGGCATTGTTGGCACTCTACAATTTTTTTATTAGAAAAACAACAAATTTTTCACTTTCAAAACTATTTAAATTGATAAAAATATATTTTTATTATTATATAATAGAAATATATTTTTTATATTAAATTATTGATATATTTTATTTAAAAAAATATTAGACCACTCATTATTTGCTTGTTTAAAATATATTTAGTATAATTTTATACTTATTATTAACTTTTTACAAAAAAAGATTTCAAAACACTCTAAAAAAAGATTTAACTTTCTATCAATTTGAACTGTCCGACTTATCATGTCAGTATCAAATATCTTACGGTTACTTCATATTTTTATAATCAACTATAAGAAAGCATTTCAATTATACTTTCCGCATTTTTTTTTCTACTAAACATTTCTGGAATTTAATTAAATCACGTTATTCTTAAAGACATTTTATTTAATATAATATACATATATTTTTCAGATTTAATTTTTATAGATTTTAATTTTTATTTTTAACTAAGAAGATAACAAAAACTATGCCAAAGATAAATACATTTTTAAGGAACACTTAATCAACTTAATAAGTAATTCTTTAATAGATATATTTTATATTATTAATTGAGAGGAAGAAGATTTTTTTATTTGAGAAAAATAAAATTATAATGTATGTAACATATAATTTCTGATTTGTTTTATTAATAATAATAGTTATTACAATGTATTGTTACAATTTAAAAAATATTATAGTAATATTAGTAGTTTATATTAATTAATATAAACTAATGTATGATGTTATGATTTTTTAATTACCTTGTCTCGATGAAAAAGTATGACCAGCGCAGACACGTTACCAATGACGCCAGTTGTGTAGACAAGAGTCAATACAAGTTGAGGCACGAAACTCACATGCTTTCTTCGTGTAATACTTGTCATTACATCGGTCATCGTTGTCTTATTAAACGCAAAAGTTGACAAGGTATCGTTATCCGCCAACATGATTGCAGTATGTATGAATTAAAAAATTTAATTTCACCTATCGTTTATTTCCTCAGCTTTGCTGAAAAACTTATCTTAATATGACGTAAAGAGCTAATCTAATAAAGTATCCAGACTCGTTTGACCTTATAACTTGCCGATTGACTTACATTAATTATAATTCAATGTAAAAGTAATTTCTCTTTAAAATATGCCAATTTCAATTGTCACCTTCCTCGTAAGCAACTGCGAGTTTCTATTTATAGTAGTAGTATAAACATCAAATCATATTTTGATCACTTGATATACACTTTTTCTCTTTCAGAATTTTATTCAGATCATTAGAATAGATCCAAAGAAAATGGAAGTTTCTCCTGTCATATGAAAAATGCAAATGCATTACATTATGCAATTTGAATTGATTGCGTTTTTGCGTTTTCTAAAAATGTACAATTTCTTGTTGTTATTTGCATTAACAATTCTTGCATATGTAATACGATATTTTTTTGCAATATTTTTCCAAAGAGGATCACTGAAATAAAATTAAACAAGATATTTTACATTTCTGTGCATAATTTGTAATGTAATTTATAATGTAAGACTTAATATACTGAAAATGGGAAAATCGGAATTTGAAAGTAAATAATAATAAAAATAATTAATTAATCAGAAGATTAAAATTGAAAGGGCTCTGAATTATGGATATAACAACTTATAAAACTTTTCAATAACGAAGGATCATAAAACGCAGAGAGAGAGAGAGAGAGAGAGAGAGAGAGAGAGAGAGATTTTAAAGCTTATTAATCTCACAAAATTGATAAAGCAATCTGGAGATAATAAATATTATAAAAATTTAATATACATATTAAGAATATTATTTCTAATAGCTTAATTTTACACAATGAAATTTTATAATAGTTTAAGCATTGCGTAAAAATTCTGAACAACTGTATGAAGCAGCGAAGACAGCCGATATTTTATGAAACAATTATTATAAAAATTATAAAATATATATATATTTTACGATTCTATAATTTTAGTTAAATTCTATAATTTTACTCTTTAATTTCAATGAAATTTTCTATACCTAATATAAATTGATTCGGAAATCGTGAGTTTGAGAATTCACAACTGTTTCTCGGTATATTCAAAACTCTTCCAATTTCTTCTTCGCCGTTTTATGCCCTTTAAGAAGTTCTTCAAGATGATAACTCTGCACAATTTCATTTGAAACGTATTACGCAGGATTTTAATTTGATTTTCGTATTATAATAAGCAATGCCGATCACTCGTCACGCTCTTCTCATCGCAGGAAATCCTGGAGAGTCAACGATTGACGACGCGAACCTGCAAGCCTTTCGATCGAAAATAGATATGAGGGTTTTAGAAAATAGAGTATCAAGAGATTCTTTCGACGAGTGAAGTTACCGCTTGACTGATCGAAACCACACGCAGGATTCAGTTTTGTTTACCCCCAAAGATCGGCTTGATAGCAATGGCGCCTGCGCGCAGAATTATCATTCATCATTTATTTATTACTAAAATTTATAAAATACGTTGCTGATGCAAATGATAGATAAGAGAATGAATCAATTAAATTATTTTAGAAAATAAATGAATTTTGCATATACATACAATTTTGATTTTGATAATCTTAGAATAGATAATTATTTTATTAAAAATTGATCGTAATTCAAAATTTTAATCTTATATTTTTTATTGTTAGAAATTAATAAGAAAGTAATATATATTAAAGTCACTTATATGACTGTAAACGGTTCGCCTTTCGATATCTTGCAAACAGATTCGCAAACTCCAATTCATTGGCATGCGAATAATTATGAATAATGCATGTTACACATTCTTTTTTGTATACAAGACAGCATACTGGTCAGGAATGATCTGCGTTAAATAAATGCCTTGCCCTTTCAAAGATGCAGGACACAATGGAAAGGACTACCAAGGAATGGCAATGAATTTAGATTTGTCAAGATTTGGATGTAATCCAATGATTGTGGCAACGATAGAAATCTATCTTTTGATTATTAATTAAAAATAAATTTCATTAACTATAGATAGCAGAATTCTTCTGCAAAATATATGTTAAATAGTACAATGATACATAAAAATCGCAAATCAACTGCATATTATAAGTCTGTTTTTTATTGCTGCACTTTCTGAATTAGTACACATAGTGCAATAAGTTGAAAACAAGTATATGTTTGTTTCACTTTAACTTATTGCAATTCAGAGTGCAGTAATAAAAAACAGATCTTATATCTTTCTTCTTTTAATAAATTGATTATCTCTAAATTTTCTTTTCCTTGATTTTTTTAATACTTTTTTTTAGTTACATTCGGCAAATAAATATATTTTTTGATCTGTACTTTTAAAACGCTATATGGAAAAATATTTAGAAAATTGATCCAATTCTTATCTATAAGTTTAAAGTTTTCTCTCTCTCTCTCTCTCTCTCTGTTTCTCTTTCTCCTTTGTCTCTGCTTTTATTGTTTAGCTTTTTTTTCTATATCAAAAAAATTCAAAAAATTCTACTTGCTGATTTCTTCTATCAAAAAAATCCAAAAAATTCTACCTGCGTGATTACGCTCTACTCTTAGAATATGTTGCTTTTTTATTATAATTCGGTTAATCTTGCGTACTTTAATAAAAATATTTTACAAATATTATCAACAATTTATTAAATTTTAGAAGACGTTGCCCCTTTAAAGTAGACAAACTTTTTACGGAGAATAGAACGATTATTAATAGTTATTAAAGTGATAGTTTTCATCTTGATTTACTAATAAATTTTAATTAAATCACAACTGTACGACTTATGAGAGTTATGAATATTGATCTGAATATTCTTGAATGATAATTACACAGATAAAATTAAACCAATGCAAATTCAATAATTATATAACCCGAAGACAAAACAAAGAGAATTTTATTATTTTAAAGAGTCACATCGATTACTATTTATAAAATAAGTATTTTACTTATAAGCATCTAAAAATTTCTAAAAATTATTAAACTTTTTCACAATATATAAAAGTGCAATGTAAATTGTTCTTTGTTATATATATTTTACAACTTTTTATTTATTTATTTGTTTTTACACAAAAAATATTATTTTTCTTAATTACATCAGTCTGTTTGATTTTATAAGTTTTGTCATTTTTCATTATTATATTATTTATTATTATATTACTTAAATTTGCGGGAATATATTACTTAAATTATCAAGAATATATCGATTTTCATATATTGTCGAAACATAGATCATTATGCTATCTCTATATTATTCACAGAATGATTACAAACTAAAAATAGATATATTACATTACACAAGATTTTACAGCTTATGCATGTAAAATATCAGCACTATAAATAGTATCACTTATATAAAGTTTTTGTTGATAAAATTTGTCGATGCTGCCATAAAGATTTTAAAGCTTCTTTGGCTGTTATAAATAATTTTTTGAAATAAGGATGATTTTTCTTGTTATATAAGGATGATATAAAGATGATTTTTCTTGTTATATCACAATTTCTCAATATAATCTTAAAAAAGACAGAAAATAAGACATACTACGAGATTAGAATAAACCTAAATAAAAAGTTCTAAAGTAAGATTTTTATTAAAAATTGATAAATGTGCAGTAAATACAATTATTAAATTTTACAGAAAGTAAATAAGGTAATAAAAGAAATTAATATAAAATCTTATTTATTATTAATATAAAATTAATATAAAAATAATATCGAAAAATATAAACGTTGTTAAAAATATTCTTATAGACTGTAATTTTTTTATTGCAATGCAACTCTTTTCTTATACAATTGTTAACAATTTGTTGTGACGCACGTGTCGATAGCGTGAACGAATCATCTGTATTCTCGTGAATTAAGATGTGCTGCTTAAAACGAAGGTTTATCTTTACATGGTAAGCTATAAACATACAATAGTCGATATCAAAACTAACAAGGAAATTAATTTAAATAATGCAGTTGCAATCGACGCCATTCTTGCATAACAATTACTTAAATTGTAATGCATAAGACAACTTTATGATCCGGCAGTCATTTTTGTTTTCTCACTTAATGTAGTAGATCCAAAATTAAATGTTATTGTCGTTATTGAATTAATTATTAATGTAAAAAAAGAATTCTACTAATTTATATTTCTTATGTAAAGCAAAATTATAATATTAAAATTACAATTATATAAAATAATATACAATACATTTTTTTGTAATGAATTTATGTGTGCTCTATATATTTTAATGATTATTGAAAGATCTCTTAAAGAGTTAAAAAAATTGATTTTTTATATTTTTAAAAGTATGTAATATCTGGAAAAAAATATTATTCTAAGATTAAAAACTTTGCAAAAATAACAGAATTATAAAATATGATAGAACTACGAATAGATCTAAAAATAAAGCTGCCTGGAGTTGGATTAGATAAATAAATGTTTCCATTATCTTCAGGATAGGAAAGGAACAAATCAATAGAAAGATACAGACGCATTGTACAACCACACACAAACATATATTGTAAATACTCTTTTGTTTTGTATAAAAATTTGAAAGTGAAATTTAATAATTAAAGATTTGTGTGTGAATGGTTTTCTAGCCATCAACTAAAATATGTGAAAATCGTAATACTGAAATAATTATTAAAAAAATACCAAAGACACTTCTAACATTTCTTAACAATGCGAATAAATCGAGACAAAGAAAATTGAGAAGCATTTAATTAATACATTAAAGAAGAGATTTTTTTATTAGAATTTTTATTAGAATATTTTTATTAGAATTTTTTGTTTAATGGAGAATCGAGATATATAGGAGATATAAGGAATTTGATGATCTTTTTCTTAATGCCAGAATGCAAAAAGATTGCATATTAAATCGATTATATAATTATCATAACAATTATATGAATTAATGTAAAACAAAAAATGTTTAAAATATATCAAAAATATCATCTTTAATTATAAATTAATTTAATTATAAAGATAAAAAATTAATAATTTGTTAAAAGAATAAATGTCTGTATAATATTTATAACATTGTAATATATTTGATATCATTTGTTATCTCTACAATAATGTTAAATAAATATTATTGTATTATAATAAAGTATAATGCGCTTAGAACATAAGTATAAATTTACTACAAGCCTTATCACGTATATCATGTATATTTATGTCAGACTCATACATATTTAATTACAAACGCGAATATATACCTTCAATTCAATTATTAATCATCATTATTAATTATCAAAACAAACTTAAAGTATATTTTTAGCATTTAGAATTAATGTGAATATTATAATTATAGTAAAATGACACACAAGAATTTGCAGCTATATATCATATAGCAATTGTAACGTAAAAGATTATTTAATAATAATCATCGCGCAAATTTAAATAAGGATTGCTCTTACAATATTAATATAGTCATTATGTTGTCATTACAATATGCACTTTCGACAATGCATTAGACAAGTTTTTCATATAAGTATGCGTGAACAATGTTAGGAAATATATAATAAGGAGTAATTCATATACAAAGATTGTGAGTTCGATTTAAACCCTTACACGTTTTAAACTTATGCATTCTATCTTTATTGTTCATTAGATATAAAACAAAGATAAAATCTAACTCGCGGCCAGAATGTATTATAAATCAAAATTTTGAAAAAAAAATTATGAGACAAAACAAATACTCTAAATGAGTAAAAAGGATTAATATAAATAAATTAATATTACAAAATTTAAGCAATTTCAAAAATTATAAATTTTTAATAACTATATAGAATCCTAAAATGAGGATTTTTTAAAACTTCCTGTTTTTTTTTTTAATATTTTCTTCAATACATATCCGTAAGATTGCTATGAAACAATAGAACGTGACATATAAAAGAAACAGATAGCGCTCATTTTTTTTAGAATTCGTTAGTTACGAGTAGAAATCATGTGAAAGGTAAGATTTTATTTACTTGTTATAAACCTTGCGAAAATCTTAATATTAATTAACTAAATTACAACAGTTTGTAATAGAACTTTTCTATTAATAATGAATTGATTTATATAATTAATAAAAAGATTAAATAATAATAAATGATTAAATAAAAAAATTGAATAATAAATGAAATATAATTAAATAATAATATAATTAAATAATAATATATAATTAAATAAGTGTGTAATGAATAAAATAAATATTTTTTATTAATAATACAGTTGCTTTGATTTTTATGATTTTTATATAGAAGTTTATTTTTATAATGATTGAAAAAAATTTATCGAAGTACTATTTTTTCTTACCCATAAATGAATTATTATCACATCTATAGACAGTGTTAAAAAGATTATTCGATATTTATGGTATAGCATCAAAAATTTAAAAAATGATGATTTTGAAAATTTTCAAAACGTTATAGCACCGGCACTAATTTTCTTGCTTAAGTTCATTAATGTCACATGAAAGTATTGTCACACGAGTTTGAATAATTTCTAATGTATTTTTACCTATTACGCACGAATCCGTTGATAAACTGGCTATCAGATCACAATTGTGA
>Ga0157363_1003875_pt1 | contig 13665 bp, 10 predicted proteins | sample AttsexASBM1_FD_111477 | JGI IMG/M metagenome (GOLD analysis project Ga0157363, IMG submission 111477) | Fungus gardens microbial communities from leaf cutter ant in Ribeirão Preto, State of São Paulo, Brazil - Atta sexdens ASBM1 | ecosystem: Host-associated > Fungi > Mycelium > Unclassified ...
AAAAAAAAAAAAAAAAAAATTTTAAAAAAAAAAAAAAAAAAAAAAAAAAAAAAAAAAAAAAAAAAAAAAAAAAAAAAAAAAAAAAAACAGACCTTCAAGTAATCGAGATAAATTCATTACAATCCCGAGTTCAATCATTTGAATTATATTGTATGCAAAATTTCCAGTCCGATAATACTAAGATGTTCCCACAAAAAAATAAAGGTTTTATCAATGTTAGCGCATTCGATGGTAGAAGAGGTAATACAAGAGATAAGACAAAGAAACACGTAAAAAATAAATACGTGAAAAAGATTGAAGAATTTACTCGGAGTAAAAATAAAAATACAAATGACAAAAAGGTTTTTCCTCCAAAAGATCAATTAGAATGCTCAGATTTTAAGCATTCTCAATTAGAAGAATGCAAACAAGAAAGAAAATTATTTGCCACGTTCCCGAAAGATCAAAAGTACGAGATAAATGAGATTCAAAAGCCAGTCTTTCAAAATCCTGCGGTAGAGAAATATCTGAATGAGTCAATGAAGAAAACATTGAATAGATATAAGAATCACGATGACAAATGGAAAAACTTAATTGAATGAAACGATAACAAGAAAATTGAGAAGACACAAAATATATATATATTATCTTCGATCGTGATGACGTTTGTTGGTCGTGAGTGAAGATTCACGTCATGAAATATGAATGTAGGTCATTGAGTTACACGATAATCGATAAAAAGTAAAACGGAAATTGTTACTTTCATAGTAAATTGTCAAGTCAAAAGAAAAAATTTCGCGTATATATAAAAGAAATATTCAAATAAAAAAATTGAAAGCGTAATTTTTACAACTTTGAAATTTAAACATAAAATGCATTGCGACGATGATGATCCGGTAGTTTGCATTGACAGTCAATCTAAATGGCAAATAATTTTATCCTCGAAAAATTGCACAATCAAAAAACATTTCGAAGGTTGGCAGGTAGACAAGCATTAAAAGAATGGATTATAAATATATTCACTATAAATTTCCGTGATTTATTTTACTCTATTAGCAACGTCATTTTATAAAACCGTAGATATATCCAAAAGATGTAAACACCGATGAAAAAAATTTGCAATTGATTTTAACGGTTCCAAAATTGAAGAGCAATTCACAATATGCGGCAGAGACAATAAAAACCGCGGATGCCGAAATCTGTTGCAATCGTGAAGATCTCAAAGAATTGTTAGGAGCGGACAAAGAGAGCGATCAGGAAAACGGAAACATAAGATTGACAGATTATTTAAAATTAGTAACAAACGATGAAGCCAGAATAAATCTTCTACTGAAAATTTTAACGAAAGCCTTGGCCGAGCATAAATGCTACGTGATTTACGGCACGTTTCCAGTTCTAAGGAAACCCTTGACGGCTAGAGGTTGGATTGATAAAAAAGCCATCAGGAAAATGATATCAATCCCTCCTAATACATACGAAGGTCGTATTTTTTATATTGATTTATGATCATTATCAATTATCAATTTAAAAGTCGATGTCTTCTTTCTTCAGATGGTTTACAGCAGTTAGAAAAATTACTCCGGATTCCTGCGAATTTTATATGGCATACGAGTAAGAGACCTACTATAAGAACGGACGACAAAACTATCGTGAATAAATTTGCTGGTAGCTATTTTACATCCAAGGTAATTCGATTCATAAATGCATTGCAAAATAAAAAATTTTTAATTAGCAAAATATTTATAGATTGATATGTGTAACAACTTGGAAAAAGCCTATTGGTTTTACGAAGCTGATGTGTCAAATATACAATTTCCTCGATGCTACAATTTCTATCAAGTAAATACAAAGTGAGTCAGGACAGTGGTACAATCAAACAGTTATTCTACAAGCAAAAATAAGTCAAAATGTAGAATTTTTGATGAGGATGCGAATATGAAAAGTTTATTCTACATTTTTTTATTTATTTTTGAATGTAAAATAACCTCTTGTATTATTCTTGCATATAGAATAACTTCCAGTTGTATCGTTCGTCCTGACTCACTCTCTATTATGTGTATATGTATGTAAATTACGAATTATTAAAATGTTAATATATACATTACATTACCTTATATTTATGAGAATTATTTGAATAGTCAGCGCAAATGAAGGAATTTATACAAGATTATTATATCACTGCATGTTTCGGGATTTTAAAATGGTTTATGTTACTTACCAACTTGGTAGGACCGAAGAATATCTGGTCCCCGAATGGAATAATCCCTATAAATATGATTTCGTTCGCCTTAGAACGCTGTGAAGAATATATAAGGTTGTAAGCAATATTACTGATTTGTAAAATTGTATTATAAAAATACTGGTACGAAATATTTTTAGCATTCAAATACACGAGGACATAGATCATATAAATTGTGACTATACGCCTCCTTCTGTCTGGAATCAATTTTTAGATTGGCATCATGATATACTATACAAGCGCGTTTTATTGAAGGAAACCGATGAAATTGACATAAATGTATGCATAAACATTATAGTGCAATTTCTCTTTTTTAACGGCATATACTGATGTGCAACAATTTAAAAGGACAAATATTATTAAAGAATGCTGGACTTTACAGGAGCTTGTAGCATCAGTGAACAATGTAGTGAAAACAATGATAAAATATCGACCACAAAATACCATCGACGGTATAAGAAATATATGGATTTTAAAACCAGGTGATGACAGTTTAGGTCGCGGAATTGTTCTAAAAAATTCTTTGGTTGATATCATTGCAAAGGTGAATCAAGCAGCGAAAGAAAATGTCGAGTATGTCGTGCAGAAATACATAGGCACGTATCATGTGCATTTAATGTTAAATATTATAAACTAAAGTAAGTAAAATAAAGTTTTTAAACGATATTCGTCACATTTGCAATTACAATTTGTAGAGCGACCACTGCTTGTTCATAAAACAAAAATAGACATCAGACAATGGTTTTTAATAACGAGTACACAACCTCTTGTCGTATGGATGTTCAAGTATATTTATAATTTTTTTTCTTAATTTCTAATTTTTACTGCAGAGAGCTCTTAATAGTTTAAGTTATCTAATCAGGGATATCTTGATACGATTCGCTTCAAAAGATTACACTCTCAGTGATTTTCATGAGTCTATTCACCTGTGCAACACGACGGTACAGTTGAAGTATCGACAGTTACCGAGATGCAATTCTGACTTACCTGAGCAACGTCATTGGAATCTTCAACACTTCAAGAATTATCTCCAGTACTTTTTACATTATCTCTTAGAGAATTTAAAACTTCATTCAGTCAATCAACTAATTATCAATTTAGATCACGTGATAAAAAATTGGCTTGGGAAAAGATTATTAGGCCGGGAATAAAACAAAATCTGATAGGAGCGCTTCTGGCATCACAGGATAATATGGTAAATCGTAAAAACAGCTTTCAATTGTATGGCGCTGATTTCGTTGTGGCCGATGATTTTTCGGTGTGGTTGTTAGAAATAAATACAAATCCACGATTGCATCCTCCAAGCAGCGAAGTTACCGCAAAACTCTATCCTGAAGTCATTGAAGATGCAATGAAAAGTACGCTGATTACAGAAATGAAAATATATTTACATATAAAGTTACATTATTATATATACGTTACAATCTTTAGTAATCTTGGATCGGCGTAAAAACAAAAAAGCATCCCAAGGAAAATTCGAATGTATTTACAAGCAACGTAATCCATGTTGCGGCGTGAATATTTTGGGACAAGGTACGAATCTTGGCATTCGTGGCAAAGGTTTATTCGTAACGCCAAAATCATCAATGTAATATACAACTACAATAAATAACTGTATCAAATAACATTGCTGAAATTCATCTGTCAGAAAATCTATATCGCAAAGAACTGTCTCAATCTCTATCATAATCGGTTAGATATAACGCAAGCAATTTCGTATATTAGCATATAAACAAAATGTCATAAATCTCACTATGTACATATATAAAAAAACATTTTTCCTTTTTTTTATATTATATGTTGTCTAATGGTAAATGGAAGAATAATCAAAGAGCAACGATTTATTAAAAACGAGTTTATGTTACAAATAACAATGCTATAAGTATACAATGTCCTGTATAGACAAAATGTTTTTCTTTTTATGGAACAATGCATACACGTTATTACACGGTAGATAGGATTATGTCACGCTTCACGTGTCCACATTCATTACTCACGTACAAAATCATTACTCATCACTTTTGCAACTTTTAAATCGTTATATTACTTCATTTGATTTTTTAAATCGTATATTAAAACGTATATCGTTCCATTTTGCCATTTTGCAGAATATATTCTGCGTCAGATCGAAATAATATACATTATTTAGATAATATATAATCTTAATATAATTGTAAAATAGTTGTCCGGTGTTTACAGTACTTCCAATAAAATCATTGCGAACATTATTATCGTGGAGGTTGTTCATAAAAACAACTGTTTAAAAAAGGGAAATAATGTGAGCGTATCTTCCATTAACAAATTCCATTCGGCCAATTTAACTATATAAACAATCAATTTATTATTGCAACATGATCTAATGTGTGATATATACGATTTATTTTACTGAAATAAAACTGATTTTTATATATCGAAATGATGTATAAAATAATAGAATAGAGGACCTATGATGTACAAATAGCATATGTATAAATCATGGAACACATCTAAACAAGCTAGAATATGCTTATATCAGTAAACGAATTAATTACACACAAAACAAAGTATGATGTACAAAGTGCGATAATTTTACATTACAAATTATATTCGTTCATACTGATATTAGCATAATCTCATGTAATATGAAATCCCATCTGTATCTGTGTTGAAGTCTCACAAGATGAGAACTGATTATTTAATTTTGATGTATGCTAGCATCATCAATCATAAATAAAATTTCATCTTGTATGACTTCAACAAACATTTGAATACATTAGGGTGAGCTTTGTATCTTATATTACAGCACTTATCTATGTATCTATATAAGTATACTTATATACCTACATAGATATAATTTATAATAACTATTCTCGCGAATCAAGTACGAAAGATGACAAGATTTCGTGTATATATCACATGTAAAACTGCATGAAACAATACAAATACTAAACTTACGTAACCGATTTTAATGTAAAAGATAATTTAGGCCTTGAATTATTTTTGCCTAAAATCCTCTTTTGCTCCTCCTTAACACGTTTTTCATGTTCCTTTCTCATTTTTTGCCTTTCTTCTTCCATTAACCGTTGTTCTTCAACCATGGCCAATCTTTCCTCAGCCTAATGTTATAAATGCATTTGTTGCATAATAATACTTCACACATACATTTCATAAATTATAATTAATATCGATACAACTACTGACCAATTTCTTCTGAGCCTCCTCTATCTTTCTGTTGTTCTCCTCCATAATCCTCTCTAGTTCCTCGCGCTTCTTCCGCTCTTCCTCCTACAATGACAACAAAATAGGTTTACACAAAGCAATGATGTTGTTGATCACCATCTGTTGTTACATCGTTCGAAATCATAGTGCTGCTATGTCAACAGCCTAGTGTTACACATCCTAAGAACCTTTATGCAGGAAAGTTTGGGATATATAAAATTTAAGTCGAAGTTCGAAAAAAGAATGGCTTAGCACGAGAAATAATCACAGAGAGTGACACAAGATGTGTGTCTAAACAATGTTCTTTTTTTGTGTCAAACGTATTTTTCTTCTGAGAACCCAGCAAACGCTGTTTTTATCTCACAGACTGTCCAAAGGTAAATGCAATAATTAAGGATGTTACTTGAATATGAGAAAAGATTAATCTTTTATAAGTTTATACAAATTAGTGTGCATGCAAGAATATATATGAAAAAAATATAATTTTCTTTTTCATAATACCGTTCTGACAAGTGCATAATAAAAACTCAATGTGATAAGTGTATATGTATGTGTTTCTGTGTAATATTATTTGTAACATTATAACTATAGGCGAGATTTCTAAATGAGGTCTGTATATAATAATTCAGAAACTAATAGCCTACAGTACATTTATATGAATGGTTGTTGCCATCTGCCCGACCTGTCGATGGAAATTCGTTGTGTCCCATGGTAATAATGTTTTGCGAATCTATAGAATGAACCCTAACATATGGCTCTCTCTGGTACAAAGTGTCGAAACAAAGAACGATGATAATAAGATCGGTATAAAATGAATTATGAATATATAAATTGGATAATACCTGAATGAAGCTCACGCCACCACGTAGGGGATGCCTTCTTCATCGAGAATCATTCAGCAGTGAGTAAAAAACCGGCATCTTCTGTTGGTAGTCAGTAAGGAAGGTGACCTATATATCGCTAGGTCGTGCTTTGTCGCTATGGGATTCTAATTCTGCCCCCTTAAAGTCTCTATTTTTCCCATTCGAATAAACTTTTTCCCAAACTTGTAGAGATATACATATTCGGTGCAAATCCAATGTGCAAAGCGCAATGAGAGTATAATCTCTAACAAATTTGTTATCAGGATTGTTGCCAATCAACGAACGAGTTGACTTTTTAAAGATGAAAGTAAATGTTGTGCATAAATACAAAAATGTAGCAGCAAATAAAATCCTAATCACGAAATAAAATAAAAAGAAATTTTGTGAACAAAACTATTACAGCTCTCTGATGTGTAAATTACATAACAGAATACTTCACTGTAATTCATTGTTATATTTTTAAGTAATAACTATTAAATAAAACAAAAGGTTAAACTTAAAAAGTGGAATAATACTGCAGAAATAAATTATTAGGCATTATTGCGTCAATATTGAATTCAAAAGACAATACTTATTCGATTCATAGAGAATATATTCAAAATATTTTTTTCTTAAGCAAGATATAATGATGTAAGAATCATAATCATAAAAAATGATACTTTTACATTTCTATGTATACATCATAGTTCTAATTATATGTATATAATTAAATCAAGAAAATCTAAATTTATAGTGGATTGTAAACTATTCTTATTTATACTATTTGACATATATGTTTTATGCAATATCAATAACGTAATGTTATCACTACAATGATTTAACCGACTAAGAACTGCTCAGGAAAGATATAATATATATTATTACCTTCCTATGATTTCATATAAAAATAACTTTATTTCATACTCAAGAAAAATTTCTCTTGTTCAATAAATTACAAAGTTTGGGATTATTACTTTTTCAATAATATTTTCTCTTCTGCTCTGTTAAAGACTGTATGATGTGATAATGTGGACAGTCACACACGCGAACATTTTTTTAAGCTAGCTCGAGTAAGTATATAAGAAGCCTGATATAGGTAGATTCGCCAACATGCACAACAATTTTAGAAACTGAGTGAACACTGCCGATTCAAAGAAATCAGAGCAGTTTAAGCACAACTTCTAGAATTGTTGACACGAATGTCAATTCAGATATCGTGTGATGAAAAAGGTTATAATGTTGTACAGAGATATATAAATATATATATATATATATATACATGGTACAATTTGATCATAAATAACCGATATGCGCCTATGTAGCAGCATTTCTTTCATAATAACATAAAGTATAGCTTCTCAACAACGCGACCTCAGTGGATGCTGAGAAGTTGAAGCAGTGTGGTTTCTCCGCTTAATTTCTTATGATATAATCGCGTACCACAATGCTTCTAGCCCAAACGCTGTGATCATAAATTAAAACTAATAGAGAGAGAGAGAGAGAGAGTCGATTTCACAAGTTCAATCATACATTTTCCTAAAGACAGTACAATTTGCAAATCTTGTAATTTTAAGCTATAAAAATTTAAATATTGAAAAAGATTTACAAATTGCACTTGATCCGACCTAACAATTAATACTAATATTTTCTGAATGTTTTCTTTATTTATTACAGATTTGATAGCTGCGTGTAAACCTTAATATAGTTCCTTCGAAATATTTATATTATAAATAATATTAGTTAAGATTTTAAGCTTTGCAAAAATACATTTCTACGTATGTCTCTCAGTTTCAGAAAAGTTGCTAAAAGAATACTAAAATTTCCTGCTGATCATAACAGCGCTTGGGCTATCACTGACCAATATTTCTATGGATAGATCTTACCTCTCTTCGTTTCTCCTCCTCTCGTAGTTTCGCTTGTCGCCATTCCATTTCCTCCATCATTTGACGCTCCATAGCCCTCTTGGCTTCTTCCACTCGCCTTTGCACCTCTGCATCAATTTCTTCCTTACGTTTCTCAAGCTCCTCTTCTACTCTCTTTTGTACAAGCTCTTCTATACGTTTGGCTGCTTCTTCTTCCACCATCTTTTGTTCCACCTCGCGTTGACGTCTGCAGACAGATAAGCAGCGATCTTCTTCCAGAACACTATTTTGAAATTGTTTTCTTGTATAAAGTTAATAGCATGCTAAATTTTAATTAGACTTTAAAAGTTACAACTCTCAGAATCAATTGATAATAATTTAAACAAAACATTTTATTGAATATAGTAGCGGTAAAAAAAATGTTACAAGATTTGATACTTGCAAATGCATCAAGCATATTCTTTTATTAAAACATATTACAGTAAACTGATGAACTTTAAATAGATAAACCACCACCATGAAATAATTACACATTCTTACCCAACTGAGCTCGTAGTGAAGATTTTGTTCATTAATTCTTTCTTTTTCCTGATAACACAATTATAAAAAAAACAGCGTATAACAAAAATTTAAATTAAGCAAAATAAATATACATGTTCCACTTGATACACACAAGAGAGAGGAAAAGCAATATAAGAGAGAAAAGGAGAAATTAATATATTAATATATTAATTGTTTGTTCTTTTCTTCAATCTTAACGCGATTTTCAAGAGGAACATTGTCGACATAATTCAACGAATATACCTTTGCCGCTCCATTTCCGCAAGCCTTTCCACCTCGTCCATCTTTCGATCCCTGTCCCTGTACGAACGTTTCTTGTGACTGACGATGTGCACATCATCTGATACATCCGTACCAGTGCTGGACGACGCGGAATGGGATCGTTTTCTGAACAAATGACCAAACAAATATTACATTAATTGTTTATTGAACTGAATGTCGCCAAGGAATGTATAAAACAGCAAGAATTTATTACGGCGACAATAAGGCTTGATTTTTCATTTTCTCATTAACTTGTATACATTTAGTCTCAACTTGTCTTAACTTGATGATAATATAAAAATGATATTTTTCTAGCTGTGCTTAATCAATAAACTGATATAACATCCATAGTGAATCATTACATCCTTGTTATCTGCCAATGTTAAACATAGATAACATGTGATATACTGTTTCTTGCTGCATCTTTGTGTAATATCAGCAAACAATAAGGATGTAATGATTCTCTGTGATTTCTATCTTTTTAGAAGATTGAATAACTTTGAGTGTTTTTCAGTAAAAGATAGATAACAGTGAATATTTTCCTTTTAGAAGACATCGACACAAAGATCATTTTATTCTCGTTGGTATTCAACAAATAACAAAGACTGATACCTGTGTCGATTAAGTTCTCTAAAAAGAGAAGAATCAGTGTTATTTGTTTTTTGCTGGAAAACACCAAAACATCCAAAGTTATTCAATCTCTTCAGACAGCAGTCAGTATTACATCGTGTCATCTGTCTTTTAAGTACTGGAAAGCATTCAAAATTACAAAATGATCAGTTTGGCCACAGGTAGAGAAATACAATTTTTACATCATCAGGTTAAGTTTAATTCTGACGAAAATAAAACTTGGGGTGTAAGACCTAAGATACGCGGACAATCGGCAGATTCGTACAATTATGTTTCCATTTATTTATCTTTCGCTCGCCGTGAACACATTGTAAACGCACGAAGTGCGACAAAATGGCCGCACACACGGCAGATCGAGAACTTTTGTAATGAGCGGAAACGACGCACTAAGATCATGCGGCGATCCATTCGTCACAGACGACACATACCTGGACTTGGAGCTGCGCTCCTTCGGCTTGTCCGAGTATTTGTTGTTGGAGTGCTTCTCGCGCGACTTGGACCGCTTGCGCGAGTGCTTGCTCTTGTGACGCCGTCTGCTCGGCGATTTTGATCGAGAACGCGACCGGCCCATTTCTCCGAGCTCGATCGTTTTTCCACTATCTGATGCAGCCGCGATTTCGAAAAGAGTCGGGCTAACCGCTTTGGACACGAGATGACGCGAACTCACTGCGCGAGACAAAACGAGCGATATCCAAATATCAAAGCAAACATCCACACACCGTATTCACTGCGCACTTCTCAACTGGCAGCCATCTTTAAATCACAAAGCTTCGACCGATGACCAGAGAGAAATCTGAGAGAGGTTATGTCGATCTTCTTCCTGTTATCGTCGAAATCACCCGTACACTATCGCCATTACACTCATTTCCAATTTGAGAACTACGTGACTACATACACTTTCTAACACTATCGATTAAATTGTATCGTCGAAAGTAGATATGGTTCGTCTCTGAACTAAATCCTCAGGACAGAAGAATGCCGATTATCCATAGGATAGTTTAATGTGTCCTTGAACAAACAAATTTTAATTTCGCATCTCCATACGTAAATAAAAATTGTCGAATTTTAATAAATGAAATTGAAAATTCAAATAAGTTAATTTAGTGAATTTTGTCTTGTGTAATATCTTATGTCTTATAAAATTACGAAGTTATGTTTCTTTATGCAAATTCAGCCAATCTTTTTCACATTTCTTTTTGAAATATATAATGATCGCAAAAAATGCTAGATATAATACGAAATATTGTATTTTATGAATCACATAATACGATTACGAGTACGATTAATTATTCATTAAGTACAACGTTTCGTATTACATTTGGCATTCTTCGCAATAAGATTTTAAAAAGTATAATGTGAAAAAAACCGCTCGCGATACGATTACCTGCTTGTATGAATCTCGGTAAGGGAACTGCGCCGTAACTATGCGTAACGTAAACATGATGCGCCGCCCGTGCCACCCTGTGCCGTCCCCAACTCAAGGTCGCGCGCCAACCGTCTAACTTTTCAAATATTAACGCATAATACGAAGTAAAATAATATTTTCTTTAGGTGTAATAAAAAGAAATCCATTATTTTTCCATTCAATTTCATGCAAAACTAATGGATTTCTTTTTACTACACCTAATATGTATCTAGTCTTAAGAGCGCGAACCGTTTAATGTGATATCATAATTATATTGTGATACACCGAGGAACATATTTTCCTGATGAAAATAAAAATCAGAGCGTAAGTTGAATGTAATGGGAGAGTAACAGAAGTGTAAATGAAACTTCTAGAAGGTGCGAAAAGCTTTTACGCTTCTTTTACATTTTGACATTGTTTCGTGTTTTGCTTTGTATGGCAATTTTATATGTTAATTTTCATAATTCTTTTTAATGATTCATACTTAAATAAAGGTTGATAAAATACATACATATGTTCTTTTGTATAAAGACATGCAAATGTTCTTAATATTGTGAAATAATTTGTGTTAAAAATAGCTTCGGCTAAAAGTACTAAATATCTTGTTAATAAATTATTTAATTTTTCAATTAATAAAGTAATTTAAGACACTACTATTACTGCAAATTATTCCATGTTTCAGAAATTCTGAAACAACAATATGTATGTAAAATATTTTATTAACCTTTATTTAAGTATGAATTCTTAAAAAGAACAATAAAAATTGAAACATAATGTTGGAATATCAAAAATATTCTACGCGAATAATTATTAATTACGTTTAAAAGAACCATGCAAGTAATATAGGATTGTGCCAAAGATGCCACAAAGCAAAACGCGAAATGTACGGCAATACCCGTTTGTCAAAATCATGTAAAATATGAATAATTGAATAAACCGTTGAATATTTTTCATACGCAATAATTGGATGTCTGAACGCGGCGTCCGGCGAAAAGTGAGGGGAAGGGGGGGAGCGTGCCGGTGGTCGACTACGTCATCACTTCGGCATTCGCTCGGCGACTTCGGAGGGAGGCGGACGTGTGGTATGAGTCGCTCCGGATATTGCGCATTAATCTACGAAAATTAGATATTCACACAAACGCGAATTGATGACTAATTACATAAGGCTGCCCAAATAGTAATTGTTTGCTCAAAACTAAGGTGTGTACTCAGAGTTATACCTCAATCTTTATTACTCTCTTTGATTCACATTCAAATAAAGATTAATAATAAGTTATATATTCTTTAAATAAAGATAAATACAAATATTTTTTATATTATGAAATAATATAAAGCAATGTAGACTGAATATAATAATGGGTAATAAATAGAATTCATATTATACATTTATAGGTATAAATTAGAGATATCTAAAGGCGGTATTCATAATCCGTCCTTATTTCAAGACTGTCTTAAGTAATGTCTTAAAACGCTAATACGGCCCTCTGATTCGTGACTTCTTAAAATTATACTTAAGACGGTCTTGAATATAGCTCTGATTATGAATACTCGCCTAAGATACAGATGAGTGTGCGTAACGAATTCAAGAAATAAAACATAAATCATAAAGCATCATATAATATTCATTGAAGAATATTAAAACGTAACGAATAAATTATTTTACTAATTTAATAGGCATTAACGTTAATATTTCGATACTTAGACGGTTGGCGCGTGACCTTGGAGTGGGGATGGCACGGGGTGACACGGAGCGGCGCGTCATGTTTATGCCTAACTACCGCGCAGTTATTCCTTTACCGAAACTCGTACAAACAGATAACCGTCGCGGCTCCTTTTCACATTACTTTTTGAAATCTTTTCGCGAAGAATGTTTAATATAATACGAATTGTATTATACTTTATGAATAATTATTCATACTAATCATATTATGTGAATATTCATAAAATATAACATTTCGTATTATATACTTAGCATTTTTTGCGATTATTATATGTTCGAAAAAGAAATGTGAAGAGGAGCGGTATGCGACATGGCTACTTGTCTGTACGAACGGTATCACACGGTATCATAAAAAAGCAATGGTGATACTCTCGTGCAGAAAAGTCGCAATTCCTGCTTTCACAATTAATACAGTTTAATAATTTAATTAATTTTTTGTGCATCTTTCGTTACAAACCGTTAAAAAATTAATCGTAACTTTGGAACGATTAATAAAAGAAACATTTCTCTTTTTTATTAACCTCTAGCCTATTTTATTTACTCTAATTATATCTTACAGACATCATCTACGTATAAATAAAAAATTCAGCTCTTTTATCCGCTCTGATTTTATTTCGCAATGATAACGAATTGCAGACGTGTGATGTTCGTTTCTAAAAATTAATCGCTTACATAATAATTGCATAGTAATATATTACATTTTTCAGATTATCTTCCTTCTCATGGGACGATACACCTTGATGTGATGAGAGAACTCAGTACCCAGAGGATATTTACACAAAAAGAATGATTTTTCTCAAGTATCTAAAAATTTTCGGATATTTCTGAATGTATATATCTAAATAAATTTTTAGATATTGAGTAAAATCATTCTCTTCGTGTAAAAATCCAACGGGGAAGCTAACGTACCCTCGTCGCCGATTTAAGAATGAACGAACCGCAGCCGGTTCGTCGCGTCGCGCGTTTCG
>Ga0157363_1003876_pt1 | contig 13664 bp, 9 predicted proteins | sample AttsexASBM1_FD_111477 | JGI IMG/M metagenome (GOLD analysis project Ga0157363, IMG submission 111477) | Fungus gardens microbial communities from leaf cutter ant in Ribeirão Preto, State of São Paulo, Brazil - Atta sexdens ASBM1 | ecosystem: Host-associated > Fungi > Mycelium > Unclassified ...
AATACATTATTTTTTTAAGAAAATGAATAGAAAAATAATGTATTTTTTTTTATAACATATAATATATATATATATATATATATATATATATATATATATATGTATACATATACACAGAGTATTCAAAAAAAGATCGGAATTCCAGATTACATGGACGGTGACGTTTTTAAAAGAAATGTTTCAGACAAAAGTTGTAAGATATAAAAAGATCTATTTACAGATCTTATCAATTTGACCTTGGATGGCATCGCCAAGGCTAGATCAAAGTCAAATTGATTTTTTAAATAACACCTTATTTTTGATGTCAGAATTTAATAGCTGGTGTCAACTTGTCAAGAGCTTTTCAAAACATTGTAATAAAGTTATTTTTCATTAAGTACTTTTTGAGTTATAAGGTTTGAAAGTTACAGTATCGTCGATATTAGCATTACGCAAGGTGTCCGATCGATGGATTAAAACCTTTTGAATATTTTTTAGGATAGAACATTTGTGAACATCAAGGTTATTGGAGATTACACCTTTTATTTTCATTTTTAAAAATAAATTTTTAGTATGTAAAAATGAAAATAAAAGAAATTGCAGTGGCCTTGATTTTAACGTTATCCAGGACATGATCCTAAGTAATATTCAAGAGGTCGGACACCTTGCGTAATGCTAATGTCAGCGGTATTGTAACTTTCAAATCTTATAACTCAAAAGATACTTAATGAAAAATAACTTTATTACAGTGTTTTGAAAAGCTCTTAACAAGTTGACACTAGCTATTAAATTCTGATATCAAAAATAGGATGTTCCATTTAAAAAAATCGATTTGACTTAGACCTAATCTTGGCGATGTCACCTAAGATTAAACTGATAAAGTCTGTAAATAAATAAATTTTTTTATACTTTACAATTTTTGTCTGAAACATTTCTTTCAAAAATGTTATCTTACCGAGTAAATTCAGAATCTCGACCTTTTTTGAACACTCTGTATATATACATAAATATATATATATATATATATATATATATCTTAAATACAGTCAATACTTTAGGAGATAAATTTAACTACACTAAAATAAGTAAAAAAACATCATATCATCATATTATATATACGAACATATATCCTACATACCTTAGTTATTAAGTTATGAATGATTAAGAAAAAAGGTTGTGCCCGCCTTGTGCGTCACACACGCTATTGTATAGCTTAGCACGTCTTGATGTTATCTAATATTTACAAACATCTATCAATACAAATCGGACAGAATTTTAGGCAGTCATGGCAGTCCTAGCTATCAGACAAAATTTGTGGTTTATGGTGCGCTTCTTCATTTCCATCTTGAAGTGAGAACATTTTTAAACAAACTGATGAATAAGGCGAAGTGGATTCACTCCATGATCACCATAATCACTTGATCTCAATCTATTAGATTTTTATTTTTAGGGCCATTTAAAATCTATTATGTATTCAATGCGTCAGTGGAAACAATGTGGACGATCTGCGAGAAAGGATATGAGACTATTCGAAGAATACTTGATATTTTTGAACGAGTGCGGAATTCAACGCTAAGGCGTGCAGTAGCGTGTGTTGACAAGGCGGGCATTTCGAACATTTTCTTAAGCATCTATAATTTAAAAACTAAGATATGTAGGACATATGACATTTTTTATTTATTTTAATATATAAAATTATTTCTAAAAGTATTGATATGCATTTATAAAACACCCATATATGTACACACACACGCACGCACGCACGCACGCACGCACGCACGCACGCACGCACGCACGCACGCACGCACGCACGCACGCACGCACTAAAATTATAAACTAGAAATTATAACAACTTCACAAGTGGAAAATTTACTATTTTGGAAAAATTCTGTATTTGAATCCTTCATAACATGGCTAAAAAATAAGATATTGAAATTAAAAAAAAAATTTTATAGGAAATGAACAATATATTCATGACTTCTGATCAGAATTTCAAGATAATGTTAATCTTTTTTTTTAATGTCAAATAACCCAGAAAAAGTCATTTTTTTGCATATTAAACCTCAATTATTTCAAAAATCTAACGTGCTAGTGAAATTTAACTTGTGATATCGTTTTTAATATTCAAAAATCAATAAAGGTAATCAAAAAAATCAATAAACATTACATGGATAATCACTGATCAATAATATTGAATCAGTAATACTGATAGTATGCATAAATATTTTTAGTAATTTTACAACCTTACACGATTATTGACAATATATTTCATTTTAGTTTTACGTACGTTATCCATTGTAACAAAATTATGACATGGAATTTAATAAAGCACTGTACTGTGATGCTCAAGAATCAAAATCTAGATTACCATCAGTAATCAGTTCTATGTCAATTCATCAATATTAATCATACATAATCAGTAATATTGTCAGTATTGTTAATACTATTATTGATCATATAAAGTCGATTATCTTAGAAATCGAAACATCTGGTCTAGTTCAAAGTAACTTAAAAAAAATTTTTTATAAACTAATGTAATTATAATTCTAGCATCACTTACTTCAAAGACGATGATAAGAAAGATATAGAAACGTCTTCTAAATTATGACCAATATGCGTATTTAATTTACAATCATTTTGTACATATTTATTATTATTTTGGTTTTCATATATTTGTGCATCATTTAATTCTGTATTAGTGCAAGGCACATTATACAGAGATGGCCAGTTTGTTTGCAGTGAATTACTACACCTTGATAAATTAGTAGAATTAATTGGTGCAAATTTTCCTAATGATGATAAATTATCCAGAGGTGTTACACTTATCTAAAATAAAAGTAACTTTATATACATATATATATATATATATATATATATATATATATATGTGTGTGTGATGGCAGGGAAAATGTATGAGATTTTTAAAATTAATATCTTCAGATAGAAACTATCACGAAAATTTACTTTAATTTGTCCATTGCATTTTCCAGTAAAGTCCATGATATGAAACCATCCAGATACTGTGGGAAATCCAGCTATCAGAATCGAGAGATCAATAGCGGAAAATCCTATTACAATGTCTCTTCTTAAATTTATGTCTTTAGATGTATTTGGATCAATTAAATGCCACACTTTGAGAATTAATCTTTTCTGATTCTGAAAAATATCACAAAAATAAAATATAGATTAAGACTATATAATATCGCATAGACTGAATCAGACTAAATATATTTAAAATATGAAAATGAAATTACATACATTCAAAAGTAAATCTGTTGATAGCTTTACATCGCATTTCCAATTCCATTTCGGATTGCAACTATATGGACAAACATTTGTAACCATATATGAATTTAATTGATTAATAGAATTGAATTTATGAGTTAAATCTTGAAAGGTTACATATGTACTTGGTTCCATCAATTCATTCAATCCTTCAATCTTTGGCAAATGTAACGCACATTCGATTTCAATTACAGATCGAAAAAAAGAATTGTTGCAATTAATATTTGATTCTATTTTTTGTGTATTTTCTTCCGTTAAAGATGAATTGGAAAGATTATTAGCATTATTTTGCTGTTGATTTAAATCTTCATATTCAGCACCGACACCGACACTTCTATACACTTCCATAGGTAATCGAAAATCGTTGTTCGGATTGCAATCATCGGTAAGGCTATTACTATTTAATGTATTTAAGCATAATTCTGTATGTATTTTTTCTTCATTTATTTGATTTATATCTGTTTGGACCGATTGATTTGTACTAATTTTATTAATATGTAATACATTTGTCAAACGATCGACTAAGGCTCGTAAAGCCAAGTGTTCCGAAGATACAGCTTCTTGTATTGGTTTCTGTGGTCTCGCATTCTTTAAACTTGAAAGATCTGTCTGACTTTCTTGAGTCTTATAATCAACAGATGTCAAATCTCTATCGAGCATACTATAAACATGATAAGCAAAATTATTGCTGCGAGTGGATTGCTCCGAATTGAGATTCGATACCTCATGAATATTATACTGTAAATTCTCTTGGCTATCCATTGCATTGTTAGTATTGTTAGGAATATAACAGTGATAACTATAATCTGTTCGCGATATATTATTGGTATTTCTTAGACCTCTTGATACTTCTAGTAATGCAATTTGTTCCGCAGTACCAAGCGCGACGAGTGCAAGAAGCTTTCCACAAAATTTTCCGTTTATTGGGTCGTTAATATTAACCCAACCATCTACACTTATTACAGGATACTATATGAAAAAATAAAAATTATATAATTTGAAAATTTGATGAAAATATATTTAATTATAAAATAATCAATCATTACCTTCGATAATAATAAATGAGGTAAAACAAGTGGATCTCTAAAAGCGATGTATAATTGATGCACAGGTAGCTTTGCTATTCCCAAGAGATTATCTATGCCACTATTTTGCCGATTATATACCTCTATGATTATATAATTATCTTTGATTCTCTCTAATAATTCTATACCGTGAAGTAAAGGTACTAACTGAAATAAATATTTCTAAAGTAAAACTTATTTTTGTGATAATTAAAATTACTTTGTTAAAAGAAAAAGTTTTTACTTGAAAAAAATGATAAAACGGATTTTTTGTATTATTGCAAATTTGACTTGATGCTTTATCCTCTCGCCAAAACGCTCTACATATCAAATAGGTATTAGATTCTGGCAAATCTTTTCCCTCAGCTACATATATCAAACCATGAAGTAAAACCTAAAATTATGTAAACAATATAACACAATACATATTTATTTAGCATACCATTATCTTGAATATAGATGAGTGCTGCAATACAATTTGATGGCAATATCATCAAGCCTTAAATAAAATAACAAAGAGGCATGAGGAGGATATAATTATTTTATTTTTTATTGCCTCTCATTGTTTATTGCTTTACGAATTCTATTATTTTGCTTTATAAGCATTTTGTGTGTGTTTATAATAATATTCAGTTACTTATAATATTCAGTAATTTTTAATATAAATAAACAATGCAGTGTTGCAGCATTCATTCAATAAATTTTAATTTATATCACTTAAAACTACCTTATCTTTAATATCACTTTCTGGATTACTTGTGTCAATTTTTTTATTATCTAAACTTTGTTCTCGGTATTCTGTCATATCTTTTGTAATAATCATATCCTTATTGTTACTACTAGTCAAACACTTAATTTGTTTGGCAGAGACAGAGGAAACTTCGCAATTAGATTTAGAGGAATGAGTTCCAGTTGCACTTTTATATTTATTACCATTTGAGCTTGTCAAGACTTTCTTGTTCAAAATATGAAGATTTTCTTTTTTAGATATTACAGCATCTGAAATAATTTGATTACTGAATATTTGACAAAATATTCAGTGTATCTAACAAAATTATCTCAATACTGTACTCACCAACAAATTCTTTTCCAAAATGAATAAAATCGCAACCTAATTCTATTGTAACTTTTAAATCACCTATTTTGATACCTTTATTTACAATAACTATACATTGGGTACTACTTAAGTTTGTGGTATTTGTAATATCACTGATATTTATGAAACCAAATCCTAATCCAATTGGAAGTTTTTGGTTATGATGTTTGACAAAAACTTTAAATCTCAAAGGAAAATTTTTATTTATATTATGTCTTGATACACTATAAATACCCTCAAAGTTAAAGTTAACAACTGTAAAAAAATTATCTTCTATTAAATATTTATATTTTGATTAAAAATATGATAAATATCGACAATAGGGGACCCAGCTCGGATAATCTTGACGTTGATATATGTTATCATGACCCTGAGTGATTTTCAGATGGTTTTAGTTGGTGCTCTTCCTTCGTTTAAAAGTTATTAACAAAAAACAGTTTTACTACATAACACGAGAATTCTTTGCTTTAAAATAAAGAAGTCATTATTGGACATAATAATTCAAATCAAATCATGTTGGCAATGTTTAGTAATATTTTATAGCGCATGCGTGAATAATTGAAATCGAAAACTTTATCGTTTTATGTTTTACGGTCTTCCCTCTGAACTCACCATCGGTCGTAATTCTAATTTTAAGAATATTTCTGTTTAAAGGTATTAATATTGTGAAGCAATTGTTCATCAGATTTGTGATAATTACGTCCTATATATATCTCAATATCTGATTATAAAACCAAGCATTATATTTGTTAATATAAAATCAATACATCCTTGTTGTGTTGTGCATAAAGCACATTACTGAATATATATATTATAATTCAAATAATACATTAAATTGCAATTACATTTGATAACTGAATTATTGATTGTCTAACTCTAATAAAGTCAACTTAATTGATCGCTGCGTTTACTTTAAGAATTTCAACAGTCATGATCCTGAGTGATCTGCTGGATAAATATTGACAATAACGGAAGCAGCTTCGATGACCTTGATCTTGACTTATGTTATCAAGGTCATGATCCTGAGTAACTTCCAACAGGTTTTAGCCGTCGCTTGTCCTTCATTAAAAAGTTATTAATAAAAAAAAATTTTTTTAATATTTTTTTATTTCTACTATTAAATACTATTTTATATTTTCATTTACATTTAATGGGTATATAATAACCTAACTTAACCTAACCTAACCTCTATCTCAATCATTGAACATGTTTGGATTAGGATCAGATTATTATTATTAAACTTTTCGAATATTTGGGTATTTCTGAAAAATGTTCCATTTCATCCCGTCTCCCCCCCCCCCTACTTGGGGCGCACGACTTCCACGCGAAGTGATTCCTATGTCATTCCCCTCCCTGCTTGGGGATGCACGACTCTTACGCGAAGCGACTTTTTTGTTTTTAAAGCAGTAATTTAGAAACACTAAGTCACTACTTTAAAAACACAAATTCACTATTTTACAAACAAATTTATTACTTTACAAACAAATTTACTGCTTTACAAACAAGTTCACATAGGTTTCGATTTTCCACGCGGAGCGACTTTCGCTTCATTTTGCTTCCTGTCTTAGGAGCTCCACACAATAAAAGGAACAGGAAACAGAGAACAGAGAATAAGAATTTCAACTTATCAGAAACTGTGTATTCCACAATATATAATTTCTAATAGATTGAAATTCTTATTTTCTATTCTTTGTTCCCTGTTCCTTTTATTGTGCGGAGCCCCTTATAATAGAAATAAAACATTATTTTTTCGAACTTTCCGTTATTATTAAAGCAGGAGGGGGAAGAAGGGTGAGAGTTGCTTTGCGTAGAAAGTCATTACACGCAAAAGAGAGTATAGAATAACTTTTAATATGTATGAAGCAAGAAATCGTTATTTTTTCAAACTTTTTTTGTTGATAACTTTTAAAGAAGGAACCAATTAAAACCATCTGAAGGTTATAACCTTGACAAGGTCAAGGTCATCCGAGCTGGATCCCTTATTGTCGATATTTACCAAAAATATATTTACCAATAATATATATGCATATAATATTTGCATTTTAATAAGTTTTCAACAAAAATATAATTTTACCTTGACCCACTTGTTTTTTAGCATATGTTCTTATAAACTTAATTTCTTTACTAGCTTTATTTGCCTGCTTTGTAGATTCAAATGTTGTATCATATTGAATAAAATATGTCAGTGATAATGGTACATTATCTGTGTGAGAAAAAAAATTATTATTATTTAGCAGAATCAAATATATTTGGCATATCTGTATATATACTTATAAAAACATGTTAACAAATTTTGGGAGGATCTTAATTGCCTATACATCGTTTGCCTACATTTTGCTGACAGTTTGTTTGCGCAAAAAAATTATTGCCTACAGCTTGATTGCTTACAAGCACTTTTGTGCACAAATAAAAATTTCAGATATAAAAGTCATTTGCCTACAAGTATTATTGCCTACAGTTTTATTATCTACATACATTATTGCCTATAATTCGATTGCCTACATGTACTATTCTTTACTTTAAAAATACAAATTATTTTCTTACTTAACCTTAATTTTATATTTGTGCGCAAAAGTACTTGTAGGCAAGTACTTGTGTATTGCAAACAATATTATAGGCAATCGATTTGTAGGAAAAAGAAACCATCTCAACATATTTTCATAGAATCTTCGCAAAATATAAAATAATAAAAAAATTACATACATTGCAAGCATGTGGATTTTGCACGTCTATAACCCGCGGATGTCAATGTAAAAGATTCAATAAAAACTTTCATACTATTAACATAATCTAGAGGATATGTTCCTGAAATAATACAAATAATTCATATGTAATATTATATCAATAAAAATTTTAACATTAGCTATAATCCATTTAATGCTATAAATTTTTCAGTATTTGATTGACCAAACAGGATAGAAATCTAAAGGATAGAACACAGTTGAATAATCAATTTTGATCTTGCATGTGATGAATCTACAGCAGAAGTAAGTTGATCTGTGTTCGAACATTTCAATGCATTGTAAATAATATTTTTAATGCATGAAAGGCATTAATTAAATGAAAAAATGGAACCTGGTAAAATGTTGAATTACATTCACAGATATCTATACTAGCATTAGATCGCTTCCGAGTTGATTTAATGGCGGCGACAATATATGTGTTATACATGTGTACAATGTGTGTATTGTGCATGTACAAAATGATTGGCCACTGAACTTAATCGAATATCCAGCCATTTATAGCGTTTTAGTCGAAGTTAGCGATCTAGTATAAACAACTATGGCTGCATGTTATAATATAATTTACTATTATAGCTTATAATAGTAACAAAAGATAATTCTTGAGGCTTCCACGCTGCTTTTTATATAAAGATTATGCGTTTCCTCCATGTCCAGATCCATTCTTGAAATGCCAACATTTCGTGAATCTTTCAGTCCACCTTCATCAGGGCGAGGAACAGCCTGATACTGAGCTGTCTCTCCATTCCTTTTTATGTTACACTGCTTGTTGGAGTAGAGAAGGGAAAGAAGAGAATTGTGGATGGGGAGGAGAGGTGGGGGAAATTGGTCAGTTTTCAATAATGGGAGAATGATTTCCCATATTTTATTTATGTAACTATTATCTCTATTTAGATTGTTAGAGTGTTTTCTATGGTTTCTTTATACTTTCTTGGAAAGTACGATATAATATTGATTATTGTGATCATTTTGTCAAACAGAATTTGATGCCCTTTCGTTGTTTCGATATTATGTTCTGATAATGCTGATTGCGTGACGTGTGTTTTAGCCTACGTTGATTCTTTTATTTGTAGGTTGACCATTCTCCCGATTTTTCCAATGTATATTTCCCCGCAGGAACAAGATATTTTATATATTCCTGTGGAACTGAGTGGAGGCTTTGATCTTTAGAATTTCTTTGTTCTATCTTTTTGGGTGGTTTAAAGATAGTTCGGATATTGTGTTTATTTATAAACACATTTATAATATCCTGCCAATCCGATCTATTGTTCCTTTGATATATGGAAAAATAGGATAGGACCCTTTCGTCTGGTTCAGAGATCGTTGTCTTATTTGCATGTTTATTGATTGTTTTGATTGTCTCGTGTCCGTTTTTCTATAAGGCTAGTTTTAAGTCAAGGATCACCTAGGAACTCACAAATTCAAAAACATCCTTCATTAAACCTCACCCTCATCAAAAACCCATCCACTTCACTAAGTTACAAATAGTCCAGATTTCCCATAAAATCTTTAAATTCTGATTCCATCTGTTCCTATCCGCCACGTTGCGACATGATATCTGGCAAACCCTAGATCATATTACGTACGAACAAGCCATGAAGACCCACACAATTCTCTGAAAGACAAAAAAAACAGAAATACATAAATCTTGTCCCTCACAAAAATCCACAACCTTCTCTATTTAACATCAACTTATCCAACAAAGACCTATCTCAAGATACTATATCTGCGCTTGCCAAAGGCCCTAATTTCGTAATAGCACCTAGAAAGATTCCAAAAGAGATTATCAGCTAAATAGAATCAACCATCTACTGATTCCTATCAGAACAAGCAGATAATGTCCATAGACAAATAACTAATATCCTTTCCAAAGCCAAACCCTCTCTACTAAACATCACTAGACAAAAGCGATTGGCCTTCCAAGACCTGAACAGGGACACAGACATCATCGTGCTTCCAGTCAACAAAGGCAACACGACAGTAGTCATGAATACATCAGACTATAAGATACACAAACATACACAAATTTTGACAAAGATCCAACTAATATAATTGCACAGAACAAGATCCTGATGGCAAAAAAGGCTAATTTTATGAAAGATGTTTTTGGATTTGTGAGTTCTTAGGTAGTCCTTGATTTAAAACTAGCTTTACAGAAAAACGGACACGACAAAAAAGACATAAAAACAATCAAACAATAAACATGCAAACAAGACAACGGTCTCTAACACACAATCAGATGAGGATCCTACCCATTCTTCCATATGTCAAAGAAACAACAGATCAAATTGGATATTAAACAAACACAATATCCGAATTATCTTTAAACCACCCAAAAAAATAGGACAAATCTTAAGAAATCCTAAAGATCAAAGATCTCTACTCAGCTCCGCAGAAGTATACAAAATATCTTGTTCCTGCGGACAAGTATTGGAGAAACCGGGAGAATAGTCAACGGATAAAAGAACAGCAACATGATGTCAGGCGAAAACACGTCACGCAATCAGCATTATCAGAATACAATATCGAAACAGAACATCAAATACTGTTTGACAAAACGACAATAGCCAATATTACATACTTTCCAAGAAAATATAGAGAAGCCATAGACATACAAAAACCCTAACAATCTAAATAGAGATAATGGCTACAACATAAATAAAATATGGAAAATCATTCTCCCGGTTATTGAAGACTGACCACCTCCCCCTCTGCCTCTCATCTACAATTCTCTTCTTTTCCCCCATTCTAACAAGTAGCGTAAATAAAAAGGAACGGCCCGGAGAGACAGTTCAGTATCAGACTGCTCCTCGCCCTGATGAAATGAACTGCAAGATTCACGAAACGTTAACATTCCAAGAATGGATCTGGACAGGAGATCCGCGAAACACATAATCTTAATATAATAACAAAAGATATCATAAATACAATGCTCAATAACAGATAATTTTTAAGCTGTGATCAAATGTGCTGTATCAAATGTGGTCTGCGAGTTTTATACCTTTGACGCACCACAGCTAAAAAATTATCCATTATTGTGCCTTGTTTACATTATAAGTTACATTATATGTCAAAACTAACTCCATTTCTCCATTTTCTATATAATTAATACCATAGTATAAAAATATAAGGTATTTCACTCCCAAGGATGCGCACTGATCAACATGGCAGCTCTTTGACCAACCAAAGCGTTGTCCTAAATTTAAGATAAGCATTTGATTGATTGTCTTGATTTAGTCTGCTGGTCATTATGCACAATGAAATATCTTATGTTCTTATATCATGATTAGTGCAGCCTTTCAAATGAAGAAAATTATTTTCGTATGAAGTGCTTAAACACAGATCAATTAATTTTTTTTATACAGATTCATTATATGCAAATAGATCAAAATCATGGTCATCCTGAAAGATCCATAAGCATTTATAGCATCAAATAAATCACAATTATATATAAATATATCATCCTGCAAGATCCATAAGCATTTATAGCATCAAATAAATCACAATTATATATAAATATATCTATTACTTTACAAACCTTTCAATTCTGTACAAGTCATATTTTTATCCAATACATCTTCTTCGGGACTGTCTAATTTTATAGAGAAACTTTGATTCCACTCAGTATTTATATTATTATCTTTATCAGTTGCAATTATTTTAGGCATTAGATCTATGAAACATGGTGATGTTGATCTTATCACATTCAAGACTTTCTTTTCTTCTAAAGAAGGCATTTGCATCCCTAAAATATACTTGTCAAGTTTTTCTTTATTCTCTGATGAAGTATTAAAATGTAATTCATTACTTAATGAACTATCATTCAAAGTTGAAGAATCTTCTTTGTAAGTTTCTTTCAATATCACTTTCCTAAGATACTGTGCTCTAGCAACAATCTGAGCAACTAACTTGTCCATTACCATTTCATTCGATTTTTTTCTACATTCTTGAAACTCTGATTGGTTGGTTTTGAAAACAGATCTATACATATTATATGTATCAATCTCTTCAAATTTTTTAAATTTCTTCTCTTTAGTATTCCCTGCATCGTTATAAGATTTCATTGGCATTTTTCTATTATATTGTAAATTGTCAATAGGAAATAATAAAATATCTCTATCTTCTTCTCTGTCGTATTTACATTGTTCCATTTGTATATTAGAATAATGGAATGATTTTGTCAAATATGTTAATTGTAAAGAAACATGTAGTTTTCCTATTTTATGACTATCGTTACTCAATATCGGAATACATTGAGAATAATATTTGCATGAAAATATCTTAGATAATTCTCCTATATATCCTTTACCAATAATCTCATGAATATTCTCTGCAAATATTACTATTTCTATTGCATTACAATTTTTAATATAATCTGCAAAAAGTATTGCGTTAGTTTTTATAGCATATACTTCAGTTACATCCTCATTTGTTCTTTCTGTTTCTGTAGTACTATCTTTTGGTCTAAGAGGAAAACAAAAAAATTGTTATATACAACCACAAAAAAATAATTATATTTAATCAATATAAATTAAATATTGTTTTTGATATAAATAAATATTATTTATCTATCTTAATTTGTCATAAAACAAGTTGCTTTAAGAAAAGTAGGAGTATTATAAATCACCTAAACTGCGCGTGTTCATGTTCACCCCACCAGGAAGCCACTACTGTAACATCACCAGGATTTGTTCTGATCCAAAGGACCTCACTGATAACGAGCCTTAGACTGCCATGAATCTTGCCTTCTACTAATGGTGGTAAAGATCTATTAAATTTCGTTTGTGTATCCATTTGTTTCCTCCAAGGCGATGCATAATTAATTTTTCACCTATCAAAATGTCAATGGGCTTAAATTAAAAATGTGCTTGATAACTACGATAATCATGCAAATGCAACAATGCAATTCAATAGGACAGATTGATAATCGCACAAATTTCTAAAACGTATTATATAAGAATAAATTTAATCAATAGATTTGTTAATAATTATACAGTTTCGCACAATCACCTCAAAAATCAATAAAAATAGGAATAATATTTATTAACGATGAAATGAAAGAATCTGGCAGAAATAAGCGTCGCTCTACCTCGTGAAGATTAAGCATTAAAGTTGAAGATTATTGAGGTTAGGATAATTATTTAGAATAACCCCCCCCTCCCCCTCAGTTAAAATCTTAATGTAAGTGTACTGCTTCGATGCGTTTTTACTCAAAACAAAAGAATTCAACAAAAAAAAACGTGGCGGTCGGCCTCATGAATCGAGTTATTAAGCGTTAAAGTTACAGACTTTCGAGGTTAATATCTGTCATTCTGATTCGATATAGCACTACATATACGTTCTGCTTTAATTACACAAATTCACTGCTTTACAAACATAAATTCATTACTTTAAAAACAAATTTATTACTTTAAAAGCACAAATTCATTGCTTTAAAAACACAAATTCACTGCTAATGCAAAGAATGTATGCTTAAAGCAGCAAATTTTTGTTTGTAAA
>Ga0157363_1003878_pt1 | contig 13662 bp, 6 predicted proteins | sample AttsexASBM1_FD_111477 | JGI IMG/M metagenome (GOLD analysis project Ga0157363, IMG submission 111477) | Fungus gardens microbial communities from leaf cutter ant in Ribeirão Preto, State of São Paulo, Brazil - Atta sexdens ASBM1 | ecosystem: Host-associated > Fungi > Mycelium > Unclassified ...
AAAAAAAAAAAAAATCTCGAATATATCAAAAGTCTTGAATAGTTCAAGAATTTTTTCACTTTCGTAATACTTTACATCATATCATTTTAATTTGCAGAGATAATAATTTTATTTTCAACAATTTTAAATGATTTGCTTGAGCACTTCAAAAGAGGGAAATTCTTCTTCTGAATTTTTTAAACTTTCGAGATATTGAAGATCCAGATTTTCTCAAAGAACTCGTAAGAAATTATTAGTTTCAAATGTGACATTTGCACTTTTCTATAATTCACTCAGCAAACGAGAATGGATTAAAATGGATTGAAATTTTTTTCTATCCGAATGCGTATTTTAAATAGCGAATACTTTTTTTGGATTTAATTGGATTCAATTGGATTCAATTAGATTCAACTGGATGCAATTGGATTGAAAAACTGCATTTCCTATTCAAAATTTTAAATTGAACAGTATTCACAATGTGTGTGTTGTGCACAGAAAAAGCTAATATTATTTTTAGATTGAAAAGCATTCATTTTAACATTCGTGAATCAATATTTCTGAAAATCCATTTCAATTCATTTCAATCCATTCTCGTTTGCTGAGCAACGCTTTGAAAATTCTCATTAAAATTCGAATGTTTACTACCTGAAAGTATTCATGGCAAGGACTCGCGCTTGGTTCTTATGTTACTTGACCACTCCATTTATCTTTGCTCCCGTCATTTTCGCTCGGTGTATTCGAAAATCTGTCTCGCTACCAACAGGCGGCTACGCCATTGACGGGAAACGATCTTGCGACGTGCCGTTTCTCAGAAGTAAATGCTCTGCCCCTTCGCTCCCGGTGATTGTCGTCCCTCTTCTTCTCCGCCTCCGCGTTCTTCTTATCCACGCGTCAAATGCCGGCGTCCTTTGATGTCGCTGCAACCGTGTCAGCCTTTTACGTATATCGCGCGTAGTCACGCCGGTCATCGATCTCTCCGTTTTGATTAATCGCTTCTTAATACGCGCGAGGCATAATACGTATACTCTTGTGATCGCATTTACTTATGCAGCTCGAGATAAACAGATATTCTGTGTGTCTCGTTGCTCTGACACGCATTCGTCGTTATCTTTTCGTTTACAATTGCCTTCCTTTTATGGAAATATAACTACATTTTACACAACACCCTTAATCATTTAACAACATTCGTAATTATGAAACTGGCCAATCAAACTGGCTATTCCTCTGAAGAATAGAATGACTGTGATTGGCCAGTTTCAATTTAAAGATACCATATAAATGTAGCAATAGTCCACATGTAGTATCGTTTTTTATTATCCATTGAATATCAAGAGAGATGAAATGACATTTGTGCTTTTCAAGAGACGTGAAATGGTTTTCAGTTGACACAAGTCGCAAACCTTATTCTTTGTTGGGATTCAATGAGTAACAAAGATAGAATGACACTTGTTACCAAATGGAAAGCACTCAGTCTATCTCTTGCTGGAAAGCAGCATCTGTATCTCCTAAAAGGAAAGCACCTTTTTTCAGATTTTTAAAAATGTTCCTAAGACTCCATGTTGTCTATAATATGCTACAATAAGGGGTTAAAAATCTCATGATTTTAGATTTAAAAAAAAAATTTTTAATTTTTCAGAAAATATTTTAATTAATCGGCGTAATTTTGCATCTATGTTTGTTTAAATGTTTTAATACTAAGTCTTATCATAAATATAAAAAATATAGAAAGAAAGAGAAAGTTATAAGATTGATTATTCGTCATTTGATTTGATATCATTATCATGATTTTATATTCGAAATAATGGAACTTATAATTAGTCTCCTAATCATCGCAATGCATAATCGATGTTTTTGAATTCACTATTTTCTGTTTTTCAGGCACAAATTTCTACGAAGACGCGAGATGTCGAATATAAGGAAACTCGTACGAAATTATACGATTATATTTCGACGACACCCATTTCATTCAAGCAAAAAGATGGTAACAAACACAGACAGAGAGCTAATTCTTCGCGGCCCAGAAATCGTACGACGCATCGTCTTCGTAAGGGTGGTAAAGGATCTCGGCGGAAGACGGATCGCGTTCCACCTGTCGTAAAAATTCCCGAGAGCAATCTTTATGTGGAAGAGCATGAACATGAAAGCATAAATGTTTGGAATTACAAGGACAAAAACGATGACGTAGACGACATACATCATATTCGCGAAACTCTTGATAATTATTATCCGTTTCACGAAGGATTGGAGTCTATCCTGGCAAGATTAATCGAAGCGCTGGAGAACAATACTGGAAATGTGTCGAATTCGAACGTGTCGAATCCGGACGTATCGAACTCGAGTGCCATTGATGACATGAGCAGCTTCGACGATGAAGATCGCTGTCAGAAGTGGCTGGACAACAGGGAGAAGATCGAGAATGCCTTTCCGGGTAAAAACGAAACTTCATAAATCGAGCTCGCTATATGCAATTTGGCGAGAATACGCGAGACGACGTCCGACGTGTGTTTGTGTGGGTGTGCGTGTCCGCAGGATCCGTCGCCGATTTGCCAGCGTGCCCCTGCCTGTATCCGAACATCATCTTCTACGACAACCAGATCTGGGATAAGAAGCAAAAGAAGAAGTATCGATGGCGCGACGTAAGCCACGACAAGGACCGGCTCGCGATCTACAAACCTGGTGCCGTTTATTGCGTGCAGACTCTAGCGTCTCAGCAAAGTGAAAGCGCTATCGTGCAACACTGTTGCTACGATGAGAATAGAAAACTACTGACCCGTGGCTCCGGCGCCGGCACACCGTACATCGTCAGTCCGGAAATCTCGCCTCTGCTGCATGATAAGATCGACTTGTTGCCTTGGCGACTTTGTAAGGGTGATTTCACGAGGTACCTATTCTCGCCCAAGAAACGCACAAAGACAAGAGAAAGTTAAAATGATGATTTCTTTTACAAAATTTAACTGTTTATTCATATTAAAGATCAAAATGAAATTCTACTGTTATATGATAAGATATACAAAAACTGATTTGGCAGGCAACGTTAATGAACGAGATCGAACAGAGTTATGATAATGAGAATGTTTATTATCTTTGATATAGTTCGCTTATACACTTTTTGTAATATAATTCTTTAGAGACGGCATCTTGTCATTTATCTTATGTATTTTTATTACGTTACAGGTATAACGAAGTGAGAATGCCGAATAATGATAATGATTGTGAGATAAATCCGGATGATGAAGAGTATCAACATCAAGTGGAAAGTGCGAAAGATTATTGAGACACGATACCGTCGCAATTGTACCAAAAAAGAGCAATAACTTGCCTAATTTCCACTTCAATTGTGTTCCCAAAAGAGAGTAGTCTGAAAGATTTATATTTATTTTCTATTATTTCTTATTTCATTAAATCTCTTTTCGTATATTACATTCTAGTTTTGTATCAATATACCATGTTGAAAAGATCAAGAACGCCGTGTGTATTAACCACATAAAAATTATTTTCTTCTTTCGCGTGATGAAATAAATATTATGACAATTATTAATTGATTAAACAATGGGGTATTAACGAAATCTCAAACTTACTTTTCTTAGAATGAGAGAAAAAAAATTATGTGCAATATCACACGGTGTTCCACGTACAAGTATTATTCATTTATAATTTATATTTAAGGAATAATAGTTAAATAGTGTAAAAAAAAAAAATAAAATCTTGTTTTGTACATCATAACTACTGAAATTATATTCCACAATGCAATGTATGTTGTATTTTTAAGTCATATTTTTATCGAATTCTTTCTTGTTACAATATCTTTTTTAATGTTATTTTCAAGAACTTGAGTAACATAATTTAGCATAGTGTTGCTTTTCTTCTAATATATCAGTATTGTTTCAGTATTTTTCCGATCGATATTTTATTTGTTTTTTTCTTGTTGACATTCAACAGATCGACATAACAGGATCACTCTCCTTTCCAGTTTAATGAATGAATGTGATCATGTCAGTCCGAATAAATCATGTGAATCCGAACGCCGTTTATTTTAAGCACGTGCAACAATATTTTTCGACATAATGAGCGCACAATGCAAATCGACGCGATGACATATTTTATAATGAACGGATTGACGATCGCTGAATGACTATCACTATTCCGAATACTTTTGGAACTTTCTTTTGAGTTCGTTGGGCCAGAAGAGAAAAACGACGATATATTTATAAATAGAACATTTTTAATATTCGGACAATAAATTTCAAATAAATTATTACAAAGTTTTAATATACTTACATTGTATTTGTCAAATTTTTTTCATTTTATGTAATAAATGTTTTAAGAATTATCGGCCAAATAATTACTGCAGGATAACAATAATCATTTTTATTCATTTTTTTATTATAAGAGAAAAATGCAAAAAAAAATGTCAACATCACACGGTGTTCCCAAGCGGTCACCCATCCAAGTACTAACCGTGCCCAACGTCGCTTGACTTCAGTGATCAGACGAGAACTGGTACTTTAAATCCATGGTATGGACGTTGACGAAGTTACATTCTTATTCGTGGATGACTTTGTTCATATGATTCTATTACTTCAATATTATTCCCAAAATTTTTTATAGAACAATAAATTTTTGCTTAATTTTTATATACACTTTTCACATTATAACAGTAACTGCTGTACTGAAAAAAAATGACGTGTACTAACAGTTTTTATTTTTATTGAAAATAATTTTGATGATTAAAAATAAATATGTAGAATCTAAAAATTATCCATTCTTTTACAAATATTAGTTTGCGTCATTGATTTTTAAGAGAGACTTTAGTATTCTTATGTTAATTCTATTTGAAAGTTTTCAATAAATCTACATTAAAAATAACTCATTAATCTAATGAACAACTGCAAAATCAAATTTATTATTAAATTATTTGGAATTTTCTTATCATAATCCCATAAACACGATTATTTAACAATAAGAAAAAACACGAATGAATGCGAACGATGCTTAACATTCTGTTCCCATGACTGGTCATTCGTTCGGTTGTATATACGCCTTAATATGGTATAGGGAAAGGAAGAAGCATAGGGAATAAGAAGGTGATTTCCTAATATCCTCTTCACAATGTAAAATACGTTGCTCTTCCCTAAAATAAAATAGCAAAGATTGAGAGAGGAAACAAAATCTGAAAGAAATTTTCTTTCAAGTAAGCGATTCGGTAATCTGACATTGTTGGATAAGCGAATTGACAATTTGAAAAATGAATAATTCTTCTGCATTTTCATTTTCTCAGATAAAAAATTGTGATATCGTGACAAGTCAAGCAATCTTCAATTTCTACATGAATATATATATATATACGTGTATTTATCTTATACACATGTAAAATCAATTTGTGTGGCTACTAGTGTATGTATGCGTAGGAATAAAATCGGTCGTCATGGTTACCGCTTGCAAATGTAAATGTGGCCATACACTTGTCAAATGTACCGTAAAGTTTGACTTAAGTGCTTTAAGTTACAACACTGGGACATTCACCTGATACTTCAACGCATGTTTTAACGCTGCGTAAAGAATAGAGATGGATTGGGCTAACGATCTTGAGATCACTTCGAAAAAGGTAAAGTCTTTAAAAATTTTCCCAAGTCCTTAGAGCAGGCCTGTCGAATTTGAGTTCCGCAGCCAAAAGCTATCGACGCAAAGCTATCAACGTAAAAAAATTCAATGTAAGAAGGAATTATAAAGTATTGATAAGTGTTACTTAGATGCCTATCAACACTTGACTCCCCGAAATCTCATCTACATTGAATTTTTTTGCGTCGATGGCTTTGCATTTTGGCTCCGGAGCTCAAATTGGACAGGTCTACTATAGAATCAATTATATAAAGATATGATATATAATTTTAAGAAATTCTAAATGTGTATTGATCAATTTGCAGCTACTACCTCGTCTAGGTAGACGTGCAGGTCAGAATAATTTGTTGGAAGATAATAAATCCGATGATGATCCTCTGGAGAGTCCTATTTCCTTATCGTCCGGAAAGTCTATATCTATGCAAAGACCAATAGTTCCACCTCGATCGAGAAAAACCGGCTGGGGCGACGAATTGAAAAGTGGCAAGTAAGTAAATTGTAAATTAATTACAAAGTTGACAAGAGCAATAAAAATTTTCAACTCTTTTTTGTCATTTATGTGTAACGACACTGTTCGTAACAGCAGCAGATTTTTATTATCTATTTTTTCCATCTATTTTCATATCTTCTAATGTTTCGAGAAGATTAAAAAGTTTATTTCATAAATAATTAAGTGCACGTAAATGAAAAAAAAAAAATAAAAGACGTATTGCATACATATTCAAAAATTCGTATTGCATACATATTCATATCTTAAGTTCGTGGCTTATATTGATTTATAATCTGCAATAAGCGAGTCCACCAATTTTATTTAATGTAAGCAATAATTTTCTGTAATGAAATTTATATTATATCCAGAAGAAGACATGTAATACAAAAAATAACAAATATATAAATGAATTAAAACAAATTTGTTAATGTTTAAGTACAACCAGTTAAATAATTCTTTTTTCATTGCACAGATCAAAGGCGACATCAAACATCATTGAACAGTGAGTACAATATATAAAAATGAAGAATCAAGTAGCTATTGATAAACCTATTTCTTAGGGAACGTTTTCGAGTGATTGAAAAAGAGGAGCAAGAAGATGGTGAGCTGATTTGGGACAAATTATATTAAGAGCTTAGATATTGTTCAATTATTTAATTAGTAATTTTAGCTCATTTAGATCAATTCTTTTATTAATGTAATTTTTCAATATTCACAAAAATAGACATAAAAAAATTGATATACTTCTTTATTACTCATTACTTCTTCATATTATTGATCTCTGTATTTGTAGATATTCCAGTTATACCAGATTTGGATGAAATTCAAGAAGATAACATCTCATCTGACATTGCAAGTGCTCCCACGTAAGTAAGCTTTATTTTTATTATTTATTATTATTGAAGATTTTTAAAATATAAAAATTATATTATATTTTTAATATTATATTTAAAAAGATAAAAATTATATTAAAATTCTTGCATAAAATGCACACAAAGTAATTTACAGTTACAATCTAGATGAAAAATAATAATTAATTTATTCTCTTTATAATAGAGAGAAAGATAATTAAAAATTATAAGTATCTTTGTTTTATGAAAGTTATTTTGTTCTTTTAATTATAATATTACATAATTATATGAATAACTTACTATTATTATTTCAATAAAGAAAAAGTTTCTTTTTTTATATATTGCGAGTTGAATTAAATTGTGGTGTAATTTTTAGAGTCAATGCAAATAGAGTGACTGCGTATGAGGAATTGGACACTGATTTGGTAAAAAATGCTGCATATACATCATTGGACGGCGTCAGCCTTTCTCTTCTTGCAGATAAATTATACAATGAAAATTTAGTGAAGGAACCGGATGAAGTTTGGAATTGGAATCTCCTCTTCACGCAAATTTCTTCAGAGATTAATAGCGAGACGCAGAAAAAGATCAAAGCTTGACAAAGCATTTTGTATTTTGAAATAAAAATAAAAACTTCTCGTACATATAAATATAACAATAACATTCTCGATTATATCATTCATTGACGATTGTTTTAAATCGATTCTCAGAATTCATAAAAAACAATCCTAAAAACTAATGTAATTGTCACAGTTTAATTTCCCAAATCGAAGTCTATAAAGATGTACATTTTTTTCTTTTGTATGAAAGTAAAAATAGTTGTATCATTTATTTTACTATTAATGTCAATTCAAATTAAATGTATTCTTTTTATTGATAATGATCCCATTGGGGTCGAAATGTTCGTTTGTTTAACATTAAAGAACTTACTTGACTGGTAGCTTTTCTTCTTGAATTAATCAATTCAAAGATTTCATGAGACAACAGGCCTATTTCTTTTTTTTTAGCTAAATTGCTGAACTTTTGCATCAGTTTTTCTTTGCGGGAGAAAAGACAAAGAAAGATGAACTGGTGCAAAAGTTCAGCTAAAAAGAACAAGTCTAATAAGATCAAGTTGAAGGAAAGGCAGACAAAATTCCAAGTTATAAAAGGATTGGAAACAAAGGACAAAAAATGGCGTACCGCCATCAGCAGTGCCTGCATATGGAAGCGACAAATTACCTCGTCTGACCTATTCGATTGCCCCCCAATTTGGAAATCGCGGTACTTCGAGGAGTGACGTGAAGACTCAGACCGTGCAGGCGTGCAAATCCGTGATCGTAAGACGAGCCACGAAGATGCATGCGCAATCGGGAGTCTGACACTCAAGCTACTTGAAGCTTACGACAACGTGACAACACCCACTGAGCAGATCTGCCATAGCTCTAACGTTAGCGATCAATGTTCAGTTGTGCCATCACTAGCACACGCTTCCATAAGTCGTTCTTTTCCAGCTGCTATATATACGAATCTATTAGTTTTGGAGCACATGCGAGAAATCGACGACTTTTTATCTCCGACGTTCCAAGTGAATCTGCTGCGATCAAACATCGCCTCGAGCATCTCCACGAAATATTTCATTAAACATAAAATGTCTTGACATATTGTTAATAAAAATTTTATGATTATTATCTAAAAATTGAATGCAACGAAAATAAATCCTACAGACAATGGCCATCTAGTGGCAAATTTTGTACTTTTGTTGTATAAAAAAAAATATACGCAGCACTCACAACGCAGGCGCTATCAGTGATGACAGCGATAAGTATACTAGTTTGTTGACGAATAACTTGACCTTTGAAAGCATAGAAGAAATTGATAGACGTTTAAAAATAATACGAGACGATCAGTGAGAATTAAATAAAAGATTTGATTAAAGTTAGTTCGATTTGTTGCGATCAGGATAAATTTCCAATTGATCACTGCATTCATTTTGTTATTTTTTTTTTACATTGTGATCAAAACACATTCGTCAAACTCATCGACGGCTAAACGACGATTGCTCGTGAAAGCTATCGATTTTTCAGAAAAGTTTTAGAAGTCACATTTGTGATGTCGACGATGTTTGTCAACATAAAAGGCCAGCTTAACCTGTCTTAACCTTAGTTGGTCCTGATCAATGAGTTATTATGACAATGTTTTGTATTACAAACACACAATTGATTAATCAATTCTTTGATTAATTAATTAACGTTTTCTCGATTTCCGTCGCCACTATGATACGAATGATACATTATGTTGCCAGTTCTTAGTACATCGGAATTTAGAAATAAATGTTACACAATACAAGATTGCGTTGCAACTATCTAGTGAGTACATTCTAAAACTTTTGGAATTTTACTTTGAAAAATGAAATTTTTTTCATTTTATTCTTAAAAATTGAAATTTTTTTTTAAGACTTTTAATGCTCTTTCAAAACAATTTTCATTCTTTAGATTGAGATTCCACCACAAGGAATTTAGAGATTTAATTATCATGTATTAATCTTACACAATCTCTGTTTTGATAATTAAGGATTTTATTTGACTTATTTATTATTATTATTTGAGCTGTTTAATTTATTCACACAATATTTCCATTAAAAGTGTTTATTAATCTTTTTATAGATTCAATACAATATATATTGAAAAGGTCAGAGACATGTTTCGAGATACTCAAAAAATCGTCGTGGAAGACGGGAGTGCTCCGTCGGCATCGTACGTCATAAACATTCGAATGGAAGATATGTTGGAGAAATTGAAATTGTTGAATTATGACGAGGAATTTGTGCAAGAACTAAAAATAAAGCCGATCAATAGGTGAGATATTATAATGTTGATGCAGTATGTTCTGTTTAATATCTGATAAGATAATCGTAAACATTGGAAAAACAGGCATCACTTTGTAATTCCAACAAATCCTGGTGAACAATTTTACACGTTTACTTGTCTGGCTGCATGGCTGATTAGAAAAGCAGGAAAAAACTTTGAAATACCACAAGAATCAGATGATCCTAATTCCACAATAGCTCTGATCTTAGATTATCTCAGAGAAATCGATATACCCGTAGAATTCCCACCCAATAAACTCAAGCAGGGCAGTGGAGAACATGCTGTTTATGTTTTGGATAATTTGGCTGATAATGCTTTAAAGGTTGCACAATTCAAATGGAAAAGGTACAATAATTGATAGCTTCCATTGTAAGTTTCATTAAGTTAAATAAATTATTAAACTGCGACTAACATCAGGATAAATATTCCACCCGATGAACCTACTCCGGAACCAGATATCGAGGATGACGATGCAGAATTAATCTTGGAGAAAGTGGAGGAGGAAATGATGGCAGAGTATGACGACGATGATCAAGATATCTTACATATAGATGATATTACAAAAATTTACGGACAAAATATTGTAGGTGAAATTTTATTCTTAGAGGAGAATTTTAAACGTAATATATATATATTTATATATTGTTAATATAATATATTAAAATCATCAAGCTCTAACTTTTTTTACGTTCCAGAGCGAGACGCAAAAATTAGACAGCATTTTAGAATCTACGACTAATAGAGAAGAGTGGCAATTAGAATTAGAAAAAGTTCTATCTCGTTTGAAAGTGACTGTTAAGACAGGTAAATATTTTTGAATGAAAATCGATTAAGTAAAACGAGCGTTATTGCATACTTTAATTTATCGCAGATTCAAGAGATTGGAGAGCGCATCTCGAGCAGATGAAACAATTGCGTACGAATATCACGACCAATCTGAGCGGTACAAAGACCCACTTGAACAAAATCTACACTGATATCGGGAGTACTTTAGACAAGATTAAGACTAGGGAAACTTATCTTAACAAGCAACTCGAACCATCTTTAACAGATTATCGCTCGTTGCAAGTGAGTTATTCAATTTTATATTTTCAAATATTATATTTTTATATTTAACTTAAATATCATTATATTATTAAATTTATTATATTTTTATATTAAATTTTTTATACGTATTGTTAAATTACACATACAGATAGTGACATGTCAATTATAATAATTAATGTAGGAAGAATTATCGAAAGTCAAGGAACAGTACAGAGACGTTAGTGGTGGTGTTACCGAACGAACGCGTGTTCTTAATAAATTAGTGGAGGAGTTGGAACATGTGAAGAGAGAAATGGATGAGAGAGGCTCCAGCATGACTGATGGAAGTAAGTATAAATTTATTTTAAAACATTTAGAGTAAATCTCACTCTTAAAGATTGAAAATTGAGCTACTCTTTTTTTTTTAAACTGATTCAATTTTTACTCTTTGGAATGAGATTCTTTGGAATGAGATTTCCAAAGAATTTAGAGAGAAATAGATATTATTCCGACATGGTTCAAATATCTAATTTTTACTCTAATATGTATTTACAGCGCCGCTTATTAATATAAAGAAAATGATCACGAGGATGAAGAATGAAATCTCCGAGATGAATATTCGAATCGGCGTGTTGGAGTACAGCTTGATGTGCGCGAGAGTACGGGATCGGACACAGTTACGAGAGGATATGAACAGCACGAGTACCTCAGTAATAATTTAACGCACGTTGTACATCTTTATTATTTATGTTTGTATATTTCAATTCGTCCAACGTGTGATGTTACGTAGTCTAGTCTCTTGATTGCATATTAGGTCTGCTTTTTATGATCGGATTAGTATACACTTTTGAAACTTAAAGTACATGTTTGATATTTGACGAAAGCGAGAGAGTTTCTAGTACAGTCCAGTGAAGGAATAAAAAACAGACCTATGTATGTGTCATTACGGGTCCAATTATTCTGCCTCTAACGAAGTTGCGATAACGTAACTACGTAGAACTGAAAAGAATCGCACCGCAGTGTGTGAAATTATTATGCAATTTATATGTTTGTACCTAGCTCATAATTGTCAATCAACACTGACACAATATTTCAGTTAAATAAAAAGGGTTTTTTGGTTTTTTTTACATAACGATTTTATCATGTCTTATCCGATTCGAAATATCCTTCAGCACTTTCCGTAATTATGTTTTTCTTTTTTTTCTGCGTATATCGTATTCGTAGTCTCAAGTTGTTGATTATTTAGCTGATCGACACGTATACGTGTAAAAGACCCATGAACGAAAAAAAAGTGATACTGCGAGATTGCGTGCTACCTCGCACGAATCTACGTTCGTAGCGATTGTTCGCGCGCGACACAGTCGATGTGCGAGCTTGCACACGATCGCATATTCACGCGTTGGTATCGCGATTCGAGTTTGTCAGACACACGTTCAGTGCAGGCGAGACGGACGTAAAAAATAGACTTGGACTTCGAGAACAATAGGTGTGTAAAAAGAACTCTTTTAATTATTCGATTTTACAGAGTAGAATCCAGCAGTGTGTGAATCTGTTATCAATTCTTTATTCGTTCTGTTAATATCGATACTATGTCGATGTGAGATGATACGAGATGATCGCCAAATGATATAACAACTATCAAAGGTCTCCCGATTATCTCGTATATCCATCGGGGAATCGATTGTTAAAATTAAATCACGGAAATACTCTTGTTTTGTTAGTGTGGAGATTGATTCGTGATGGGCGTGTTGCTTTTATCGTTCGCAAGCGGAAAAATTTGCCGCTGATAAGTGTTCGCGCAATTACGCGCTGTTAAAATAAAATGTGACATTCAGTATGTATCGGTATCAATGATAAAAATAATTCAACGAGACAATAACTGTCATTATTAGATGCTAGCATCGTCAATAACATAATTCATTGTTTTGCGAAGGCAAAGATTTCGATTTAATTTTTTTTTTTGAATATAGAGTTTACGGACACGTCCCTTTTTTTATAATCGAATTTATAAAATAATCGACTTTCGCACTTATTCGCGTAATGCATTTACTTATTACGATTTTTTAGAAACTTCGAAATTAAAAATAATTCTTTAGAAACTTTGAAGTTAAAAATAAAACGTACGTGCTAAATCATACAAGTCTGTAAGCGTGAATCGTGAACAAAACCTGAATCGTGTTGTTTCTCTATCTTATAGCAGGATATGACTTCCTTTCGGATATACGTGTTCGAATCGTGCGATGCCACGAAATTACCGAAGAGATATTTTCTCTTCGCTGCTTTCACTTTCACAATTTCTTCACATTTTTACTTGCACTCAATATATCGTTGCTGTGCGCGAAAGATTTACTGACATATTAAGTAAATTAAACAATATGATAAATATTAAACAGTAACGATGTTTATAATAAACAAAATAATAAATATATACTAAAAACATTTTTGAATACATATAACCATTTATTTTGTTGATATGCAACTAACAAAAACTTTTTTACTTCTTCACTTAAAAATTGTGTTGCTTAAAATAAGGAATATAAATAGTAATAAATAATTCACAATTTTTCTATATAATTATTTTATTTATATGCTATCTTTTGTCGAGCATATTTTGTACATATTATATGTATAATAATTAATGTAACAAAAATAATTTATACTTTAACAAACTATATTTTAATATCAAAAGAAAACTGTATTTCAACGTGCAAATGAATTATTTCAAATATATGTTCTTTTTACATTGGAAACATTTACATATGTAAATGAATTCAATTATACTTGATAAGAAAAAATGGGAGCATATGAATCATAGAATGAAAAATTTATTTTGCTTTCCGTATAAAAT
>Ga0157363_1003879_pt1 | contig 13661 bp, 22 predicted proteins | sample AttsexASBM1_FD_111477 | JGI IMG/M metagenome (GOLD analysis project Ga0157363, IMG submission 111477) | Fungus gardens microbial communities from leaf cutter ant in Ribeirão Preto, State of São Paulo, Brazil - Atta sexdens ASBM1 | ecosystem: Host-associated > Fungi > Mycelium > Unclassified ...
ATTTTTTATACTACTACTGATGGTCTGTGCTCACTACTGTGTACCCTACCCTAAATGACTATATGTAGAACATGAGGTCAACATGTGGTATCCATGTTGTATGATGTTATTTGTTCTAGAACCTTCTACTTTGTTCTTTTAAGTCTCGTGACCAGTGTTATAACCACACCATCAGATTGTGACTGATGTGACAGTGTGACCAATCACTTCTAACCCTAACCCTAGCTATTCTAAAAATAAAACAAAATGAAAATGAAAATGAAAAATAAAATAGAGAAAAACTAAGTCCACCATTTGTGAACTTGACAGAAAGGTTTACCTATTGTTGAGGGAAGAAAGAGAGGAAGTAAGGGAGTTTATCCAGGAGCAGCTGAGGAAAGGGTATATCCAACCATCGAAATCACCACAGATGGCACTAGTATTCTTCATAGGGAAAAAGGATGGAAAAAAGAGAATGGTTCAGAACTATTGGTATCTGAATGAATGGACCATTAAAAACAACTATCCTCTGCCCTTAATATCAGATGTGTTGGAGAATATTAGAACGAAAAAGGTTTTTACGAAGATGGATCTGAGGTGGGGATATAACAACATGAGAATTAAGGAAGAAGACAAGTAGAAGGCAGCATTTATCATATCAGAAGGGTCCTTCAAACCTGTGGTGATGTTTTTTGGATTGACTAACTTGCTAGCGACCTTTCAAGCTATGATGAATGAGTTGCTAAGAGATCTTATCAATACAGGAAAAGTAGCGGCTTTTATTGATGATGTGATAATTGGAATGGAGACAGAAGAAGGGCACGACAAAATAGTGGTAGAAGTTATTAGGAGGCTAGAAGAAAATGATCTATATGTGAAACCAGAGAAGTGTAGATGGAAGGTTAGAGAAGTAGAATTCTTGGGAGTGGCAATAGGACCAGAGGGAATCAAGATGGAAAAGGGAAAGGTAAAAGGAGTATTAGAGTGGCTAACACCCAAGGGTGTCAAAGATATACAAAAATTCTTAGAATTGGCGAATTACTATCGCTGATTCATTGAAGGTTTTGCATCAATAGCTAGGCCACTACATGATATGGTGAAGAAGAATAAGAAGTGGAAATGGACAGGGAAGGAAGGTTTACAGAAGAACTGGTGCTAGCGGCACCAGACCTAGATAAAAAAATGCAAATGGAGGTAGACATGTCTGATTATGCAACAGGGGGAGTATTGTCAATAGAGTGTAAGGATAAATTATGGAGACCGGTAGCATTTCTTTCCAAATCGTTGAATGAAACAGAAAGGAATTATGAAATTCATGATAAGAAGATGTTGGTGATTATTAAGGAGTTAGAAGCTTGGAGACATTTGTTAGAAAGAGTGCAGTTCAAGTTCGAGATCTGGACAGATCATAAGAACTTAGAATACTTCATGAAGATGCAAAAGTTGAATCAAAGGCAAGCCTGATGGGCACTATATTTATCTAGATTTGACTTTACCCTGAAACATGTGCCGGGAGCAAGGATGGGAAAAGTGGATGGACTTAGTAGAAGATCAGACTGAAAAATAGGTGTAGAAAGAGACAATGTGGATCAAGTATTTATTAAAGACAATTGGATCTGTAATTTACAGAAAGTAGTAATAGAAGGACCAGAAGTAGAATTATTAGAAAAAATAAAAAAGACTAGGAGTAAGGATGAGGACGTAGTTAGAGTAGTAAAAGAGATGAAGAAGACAAAGGTGAAGGAACTATGAGAGAATGAATGGAAGATAGAAGGAGAGCTAGTGTTGAAGGAAGGAAAGGTGTATGTGCCAAAAGATGAAGAATTGAGAGCAGAAGTAATCCGGTTACATCACGATGTACCGGCAGCAGGACATAGAGGACGTTAGAAGATAGTGGAGTTGGTAACAAGGAACTACTGGTGGCTGGGAGTTATGAGGGATGTGGGAAAATACATGGAAGGATGTGACTTATATCAGAGGATGAAAAATAGAACGGAAGAACCGGTGGGTAAATTAAAGTTGAGCAAGGTGCTAGAAAAGCCATGGACACATCTAACGGTAGACTTTATCACAAAGCTACCAGTAGTAGCAGGGAAGAATGCGATTCTAGTGGTGTGTGACAAATTGTCCAAAATAGCACATTTTGTAGCAATAACGGAGGGAACATTGGCGGAAGGATTGGTAAGATTGTATAGAGATAACATATGGAAGTTGCATGGATTGCCAGAGAGTATAGTGTCAGATCGAGAACCTCAGTTTGTGGCAGGATTGACAAAGGAGTTGAACCGAATGCTGGGAATAAAAACAAAACTGTCAACAGCATTCCACCCACAGACAAATGGGCAGATAGAACAAATGAATCAGGAGTTGGAGCAGTACCTGAGGTTGTTCATAGAGCACAGACAGAGAGGCTGGCCAGAATGGTTGGTGACAGCTGAGTTTGTAGTGAACAACAAAGTTCACACAGCAACTAAGGTTTTGCCATTTATAGCAAACTATAGCAGAGAATTGAGGATGAGAGGATATAAGGAAAAAGGGGAAGGTAGAAAGCATAACAGAATTTGTGGAAAGAATGAAGAGAGTACATGAGGAAGCAGAGGCAGCAATGAAGAAGACGTAAGAAGAAATGAAGAGGTATGTGGATCAAGGTCGAAAAGAAATGGAAGAATGGAAGAAGGGAGATAGAGTCATGCTAAGTACGAGAGACTTAGTATTTAAGAAAAGACTAGTATGAAAGTTGACAGAGAGATACGTAGGGCCATACACCATAAAGGAAGTAGTATTATCAAATGCAGTGAAATTGTGATTACTGTCTTCGATGAGAATTCACCCGGTAGTCAATGTAAGCTGGATAGTTTGGTATAAGAAGCAAGTAAAGGGACAGAAAAAGAAGGAAGGAAAACCAATTGAGATGGAAGAAGTAGAAGAATGCACAGCAGAAGGAGATATCTGGGAAAAAAAAAGAAGATTTGAAGAATGCAGGGGAGGCCTTGGAAGAATTTAAAGGGAGGTTAGGGTTAGAAGTGATTGGTCATACTGTCACATCAGTCACAATCTGATGGTATGGTTATAACACTGGTCATGAGACTTAGAAGAACAAAGTAGAAGGTTCTAGAACAAATGACATCATACAACATGGACACCATATGTTGACCTCATGTTCTACATATAGTCATTTAGGGTAGGGTGCATAGTAGTGAGCACAGACCATCAGTAGTAGTATAAAAAATAGACTAGTTTGTAAAGGAATCTCTATCGAGTTCTCTTGTATTACTCAATACAAGAGTTGTTCTACCATCCAATCCTAAGAGCTTTAGTTCATAACACTCATGGTCAAAACCCTATTGGAGTAGTAATACTAATAAATAGTTAGCTGATGTACTCAGTTGACTAACAAATACACTTAATGCTAATCAGACCTCTGGTTCTAATACTAATTCAAAGGGAACTAAACCTCACATCTCTGATATCTTCAGCAACACTGAGTCTAACAAGCTCAATAATTTCTTATTCCAATGTTACCTCTATTTCCATGCTAATCCTGCACAATTCAACATGGACATTGTGAAAATGAACTTTGCAATAACCTATCTTACTGGAGTCGTCCAGGACTGGTTTGAGGTGGGCCTCAACTAAGAAGACTAAGATATCTTACAAGATTAGCTCTCCAGTTAGAATCTGTTTGTCAACAAGCTACATTGACATTTTGGTCTTTTGGGCCTTATCAGTGAAGTAGCCAACATGTTGGACAATCTCTGTATGAAGCCTGGCAATAAGATTTCCACTTACAACATGAATTTTATGTGCTATGTCTCCTAATCAAATTGGAGGAATAGTGTTCTGTGCCACTACTATTACCAGGGTCTCCTCAATTGGATCCAGGACCCTATCTCCACCTGAGAATAAGGAAAATCCACCTTGTTCCAGGATATGTATATTTTAGCAATGACTATTAATTATCACTACTAGAAATGTGATTATGAACACTACTATGCCAAGCAGATGGAAAAAGAGGCTCTTGAGTCTTACTTCTGGAAGCAAGAGAAAGCTTCTACTACTGGTAATGCCACAGCCTCACATAGTAGGCAAATACATTCCCAGTGACTTCATCTACCAAATCATATTTCTCCAAACCATTTCTGTCTCCTATTCCAAAGAAACAACCCAATTCTCCATGAGTGGACCTTTCTTCCAAGCTGGCTAGCAATGGCAAGTTAACCAGTGACAAGTACAAGAAATGGCTCAAAAACAATCTATACCTCTATTATAGTGCAAGAGACCACAAGTTAGATGCTATGACTTAAAGATCTTAGAGTTAATCAATAAATAGAACCTTGTATTAGAGTTAACACAAGAGAACTCTGTATAGGATTGTATATCTTATATACTAAAACCCCATGGTCTGTGCTACTACTACTTTAGCCTACCCTAAATGACCATGTGTTAAATATGTTATATAATATTATCTTTCCAGAACCTTCTACATCCTTTCATTGCTACCACATGACTTGTGACTGTGACATGCGACATGTGACAGTGTGATTGTTATGTTACACTAACCCCTAACCTCAGTTTCCAGAAACTAAAAGAAAAGAAAAGAAGAAAAATAAAATGAAAAGGAAATTAAAAGAAACTTAGGTCTAAACTTCATAAGTCTAACATTATCTCCCTTTCAAGGTTCCTACTCCCAGAGAAACTTGTTTTATCTCCCCATATCATTTTGTCTTTCCCCTTCCACTTTTCCCAATTCCTCTCCAATCTCTTTAAATACTTGTGTTCAAACTTTCCATCATCCTATTTGTACAACATTTTTATTATATACTTCTTCCTTGGTAACTCTCCTCTCCTAAAGTTCTTTTCTTCTACCATCTCTAATTTTTCCTGTCTTCTGACTTCCATATTCATTCTTTTCTTAAATTCTACTACTACTTCCTTTACATTTTCTAAGTCCTCTTCCTTTTTCCAACTATCATGTTTCACTGTAAATATTTTATATCATACCAAGTATTTTACTACTCCCCTTACTTTTCTTTTGTTTAATTTCTCTACTCTGTCCATCTCTACTGGTTTTACTTCTTCTCTCTTCTGCCTTTCCACTTGCTCCTTGTATCATACTATTTGACTGACATTTACCACCAGATGTATCCTCATTGAAACAGGTAGTTGTCATTTGACTGCATTGGTTGATACTTGATACTACCTCGTCAATGATATATGGTCCAACATAACAATCTATGAGCTTTTTTGCCAGTTTTTCTTTAAATACCAGATCTTTCATACTCAACATCACCTTGTCTCCTGCTTTCCACATCTCTGCTTCTCTTCTCTCTCTATTAGCCTGTTGTTTCATTTCCTCTTATGCCTTTTTTAATGCTGCTCCTGCTTCCTCCTATATTTTCTTTATTCTTTCTGCAAACTTCATCGTCTTTTCCATTTTTTCTCTCCTTCTAATATTTATTTCCATTTTTAGTTCCCTTCCATAGTTTGCCATAAATGGAGACACTTTAGTTGTTGAATGTGTCTTGTTATTAATTACAAGCTCTGCTGATGCTAACCATTCAGGCCAATCCTTTTATCGATGATCTATAAAGAACCTCAGATATTGTTCTAGTTTCTGATTCATTCTCTCTGTTTGGCTGTCTACTTGTGGGTGGAATGATGTCAACAGCTTCATTTCAATTTCAAACATGTTATTAAATTCCTTTGTTATTTCTGCTGCAAACTGTGGTCCTCTGTCCATTATTTCTAAATAGTCTTGCTAGTCCTTCTGCTGATGTTCCTTCTGTTGTTACTACAAAAATATGTCATTTTTGACAACCTATCACAGACTATTAGGATTGTATCTTTTCTAGCTACTAATGGTAACTTTGTAATGAAGTCCACTATTAGGTGTGTCTATAGCTTTTCTGGAACCTTACTCAACTTCAGCTTCTTTACTAGTACCTCCATTCTATTTTTCATCTGCTGGCACATATTACATCCCTCCATATATTTTCCCACCTCCTTAGTTCTGGCCACCAATAGTTTCTTGTTACCAACTCTGTCATCTTTCACTTGCCTCTATGTCCAGCCACTGGTGTATTATAGTGCAACTGGATTATCTCCACTCTTAGTTCCTCATTCTTTGGCACATACATCTTTTCTTCTTTCAGCACCAATTCTTCTTCTATTTGCCATTCTTCTTCTCTCAACATTTTTACCTTTGTCTTCTTCATCTCTTCTACTACTCTAACTATTTCCTTGTCTTTACTCCTAGCCTTTTTTATCTTTTCTACTATATCTACTTTGGATCCTTTTATTACTACCTCTGATAAATTGCAAAGCCAACAGTCCTTAATGAATACTTGATTCTCATTTCTACATCTACTTTCCAATCTGGTCTTCTACTCAATCTATTTGCCTTCCTTATTTTTGTACCTGAAATATATTTCAAGATAAAGTTAAATCTTAACAAATATAGTGCCTATTGGGCTTGTCTCCTATTTAACTTCTATGCTTTTATAAAGTACTTCAAATTCTTATAGTCTATCCAAACTTCAAACTTGTACTTTGTACCCTCTAATAGATGTCTCCAATTTTCCAATCCTCTTATAACTACCAACATTTTCTTATTGTGAATTTCATAGTTCTTTTTTGTCTTGTTTAAAGATTTTGAGAGAAAGACTACTGGCTGCCACTTCCCATCTTCACACTTCATAAATAATACTCCTCCTATAATATAATCTAATATGTCTACTTTCATTCTCATTTTCTTATCTAGGTCTAGTACTGCCAACATTGGTTCTTTTATAAACCTCTCCTTCAAGCTCCTAAATGTCTCTTCTTGCCTTTCCATCCATTCTCACTTCTGGTCCATATCATACAGTGGTCTTGCTATAGTTGTAAAATCTTTGATGAATTGACAATAATAGTTTGCCAATCCTAAAAACTTTTATATATTCTTGACTCCTTTTAGAGTCAGCCAGTCTAAGACACCCTTCACCTTCTCCTCTTCTATCTTGATCCCCTCTGGTCCTATTACCACTCCTAAAAATCCTACTTCCTTCACCTTCTACTTACACTTTTCTAGCTTCATATACAAATTGTTTTTTGCTAATCTCTTCACCACTTCTTTTACCAACTCATCATGTTTCTCTTCTGTCTCAGTTCCAATAATTATATTATCAATAAAACTCACCACTTTCCCAGTATTGATGAGGTCTTGTAAAATCTCATTCATCATGGTCTGAAAAGTTGTAGGTGAGTTTGTTAGACTGAAGAACATCATTGTTGGCTTGAATAACCTCTCTGGTATTATGAATGCCACCTTCTACTCATCTTCTTCTTTTATCTATACATTATTATAACCCTATCACAAGTCCATCTTTGTAAATACTTCTTTTATACTTATGTTCTCTACTACATCTGTAATTAAAAATAAAGGATAACTATTCTTAATAGTCCATTTATTTAAATACCTATAGTTCTGTACCATCCTCTTCTTGCCATCTTTCTTTCCTACAAAAAACACTGGTGCCATTTGAGGTGACTTTGAAGGTCTAATGTACTGTTGTTCCAAAATAAACTCATGCACCTCCTCCCTCTCTTCTCTTGACAATAGGTACACCTTTGTTATGACTTAAACTCTGAGTTAAACAAAAGACACACTCTTGTATTAAGTAACACAAGAGAACTTGATAGAGTTCCTAAGCACAAGATATCTATCTTATATACAAACTACTGATGGTCCATGCTATACTCTTTTAGCCCTACTTTAATGACTATATGTTTGCCTTGAGGTCAACATGTATTAACTATGCTGTATGACTTCATTGTTTCTAGAACTTTCTATATTGTTCCATCATATCACATGAGCATGTGACTTATGTGACCATCAAGTCATGCCTATGTAACATGTGACATCATATTTTGTCTTCTTCACCTATGTCCAAATAAAGAAAAAAGAAACTCAAGAATAAAATAAAGGAATATAAAAGAAAAGGAAAATAGAATAAAACCAAGTCCATCATTCACAACTCTGACAACCTTCCTCTTTTTTGGTATAAATCCTTTTTTTGTCTCAATAGCATGATCTCATAGTTTTCTGATGATTGTTTACTAGTCTTTTTTCCAAAGACCTGAATCTACTTATGTAAATATTCTGGCACCAGCATTTTTGCCTCCTTTTCTGATTTTGCTGCTGCTTCCTCTTCATTCCATATTTCCCATTCTTTTGCCATGTCATATGCCAAGTCTCCAAACTCTTACCCCTTGCAGAGTTTGCTTACAATAATACTCTGAGTGCTACTACTGATGTCTTTCTATTCTTCACTAATAGAGGATATTATCTGAACATCACTGTTTACTCTGAACACAATATTGCTTCTTCCCAAACCTGCATGGTGGTGATGCAACAATCTAGAGATTCTGTCTTTCATAACAGAGATACTCCTATCTGACTCAGTTTTCCATAGCAAAGTCATACTCTTGTCAGTGTCTCAACACTGAGACCTCTGCTTGGGGTAATAGGGGTTATACCACTGAAATCCTGAGCATCTCCTATAGCATGTACCTGTATATAAGACTAGTAGTTACACTATAATTTATTAGTCTAATAATCAATGAAAATAACTCTTATTAAACTTGATCTCCAGTGTTTAATGGTGACATACCAATCAGCACTCACTTTTCTCTTGGAATTCTTTCTTCTATCTGAAGTTGTGACCATGTGGCAGACAGACAATGCAGTACATAAGCTGAAGCCAAGGTCATTTTACATCCATACATTTCTGAGTCCACTTTGCAGACTTCTATCTCTAGTGTGAACTACGCCTGATATACCACTATCTTCACCTCCATTGTTCTCTTTCTTTCCTTTTGCTCCCTTTCTTCTCATTTTTTTCCTGCTTCTTCTTTTCTTTTCTTGTTCTTCTGCTTCTACCATCCTAACTTTTCTTGTTTTGGTCTCCACTGCTTCCCACACTCCTCTAGACATCTTGCTATTTTTACTCTCTTATTCTCTAGTCAATTTCAAGGTTGTGACAGACAAGCTATGGTATTTCCAAGATTATACTCCACTTTTGTTCTCTAATTACATTGATTTCCATTCTCTTCCTATATTCTTGGTAATAGATATTTACTTCTACTATATTTTCTATTAGTTCTTTCTTGTTAAATGTTCCATCCACATTTCTCACATATATTGGATTTTCTATTTTCTTCAACTTAAACCCCTCCTTCTTTGCAAATTCAGAGCTCATTACTAATCCCATTGCCCTACTATCTAACAGTGCTTCTACTGTCACCCCTTTCTGTGTATTAATTCTCTCTAGCCCAATTTTCACTATAACTTCTCTTAGTAAGTCTTTATTGTCCAGATTGCAACAGAATGTATTATCCATTACTCTACTAAGTACTGTAAATCTGTTATTGTTAAGATTTAATTAAGGACTATTAGATTTTCCTTCCCATTTAAATTGTCTTTATTGTTCCTATTGTTCTCATACTCCACCCTTCTTTCTTGGCCTATGATTTGTCTTGTTACAATTGATACCTTGAGGATGTAACATGAAGTAGGGCAGAGAGTAATGACAATATGATTGGCTACACCATAGTAGTCTCAGTCAGTGCCTCATGTAGTAGGTGCTCTAACCTCGCTTTCTTCTCATGTATAGTGACTTATTTGCCTCATGGACTATGTATTGTTTCCTCGTTGTATACAAGTATATATAGCGTAGATACTCTCCTGTATCTTTATGCTTTACCAATTATCACATCCCTTTACTTCTTCTCAAGTCTTTGCCTAAGTACAACCTGAGCTCTGAGCTAAGGTCATAATATTTGGTAAAGCGTTGGCAAGCTCACCTTGCAAGAAAGGTGTAGTGGATAATATCCACAGACAAAACTAGACAGAGTTAATGTTGAGAATGAAACACATATAGTGTCAACTACAAAGGAAATCCAAGACAAGTTCCAGAAGAACGAATGATATAAAGATACTGTCAGAATGACTAGGATCTTTACAGATCATGGAAGAAACCTCAAGCAACTACAAACAAACAGACACAGAGATGTCAGTAGCACCAGTACTAGCACCAGTAGCAATTAGCGAGAATATACAGGCAGGAATGCCAAAAAACATAGTACCAGACCCAGAATAGTTTGATGGTGACCAAATGAAATTTGAAGACTGGTAGAGAGGAATGCAATTGTTTCTCAAGAGTAACTGGGTCATAGAGACCGATGACAGAATCATAGTGATCCTAGCTCGCCTCAGAGAAGGTGTAGCAGGCATATACGTACAGAGAAAGCTTGATGAGCTAGATGAAGAACTCGGAACCCAGAATTGGGAAGATTTCATCAAAGGAATCAAGATAACATTCAGTGACAAGACGAAAACAGCAGATACTGAATGGAAGATTGAATCTTTCAAGCAAGAAAAGAAGAATACAGCAGACTTCATGATAGAGTTTGATACATTGGCCATAAAGACAGATACAGATAAGCTACATGTCAACTTTTTATTGAAGAAGAACATATGACCTGATATTATCAAGACAATATTGGGTTATCCACCCATAGCTATACTAGAGACACTCAAGGAGTGAAAAGTGGTGATAACATTAGTAGAACAAGGATATGAGTCCACAGAAGGACGACACGACTACAAGACAAACACAGGAACAACATACAGAGGGCAAGGTCAGCCCATGGATATTGGGAAATCCAATAACAACTTCAAAGATGGGAAGCCAAAGTGCTTCAATTGCAACAAGTATAGATACATGACAAAGGAATGCCAATCAAAGAAGAAAGAAGACAAGTAATGATGCTTTAAATATGACAAAGAAGGGCATATAGCCAAGGATTGCATAGAAATGTAGTCAATGAAGAAACACAAAGTTCAAGAAGAATCAGATGAAGAAGACAAAGAAAAGAAGCAGGGTTTTGGCAAAGATCTCGAGTAGGCACAGTACAAGAAATCTCTCATGTAAATTCCTAGAATAAATATATTATTCTAAATCTCTGAAGTAGCAAAGGAAAGCAAAAGTAAAGACGAAAAATGGCAAGAACTTGAAAGTAAAAGCATTGGTAGATTCTGGATGCACACATACAGGGATAGATGAACAACTGATCAAGGACAAAAAGATATAGACAAAACCAATCAACTTCTCATTTGAAGTTTTCAATGCAAATGGAACAAAAAATGGAGAGGTGACCAGGGTGACACCTCTAGAAATCGAAGTCAATGACTATAAGGAACAGTTGGAAGCAGCTGTAATGGACTTAAATGGAACAGACATGTTTTTGGGACATGACTGGCTAGTCAAACATAACTCAGAGGTCAATTGGAAAAACAGGGCCATCAAGTTTATGAGATGTCTAGAAAGCTGTACAATGAAACGTGAAGACATCAGGTTCAAAACTAGAAGGACAAAGGCCACAGAAATTACAGAACAAGACAATGGAGAAATTAGCAAAGAACCAGACAATATGAATCTAGAAGATCTACCAGATTACATTCGACCCTTCACACACTTATTCAACAAGAAGAAATTTGAGAAATTACCAGAAAGACATGAATGGGACTACAAGATCAATTTGATGGAAGAAGTACCTAGGGAGTTAAATACAAAAGCCTATGCAATGACACTAAAGGAGGAAGAAGCTCTGAACCAGTGGCTAGATGAACAACTCAAGGCAGGATTCATAATAGAATCAAAATCATGATATGCAGCACCTTATTTCTATATTCCAAAGAAAGATGGTTCATTATGATTGGTTCAAGACTATAGAAAACTCAACCAGGTTACAATAAAGGACAAGACACCGTTACCTCTAATCGGAAAGGTGATAGACAAATTAAAGGAAGCAAAATATTTCAACAAACTTGACCTTATCTAGGGGTATAACAACATACAAATCAAAGAAATAGATGAATGGAAGGCTACATTCTTAACAAACAAGAGACTATTTGAACCACAAGTGATGTACTTTGGGCTATGCAACTTGCCAGTGACATTTCAAAGGATAATGAATAGTATTTTCTGGAAATTACTCTATGAAGGGGTGCTAGCAAATTATATAGACAACTTTGTTATACCAGCAAAGACAAAGAAGGAACTAGAAGAATGGACAATCAGGTTTTTGAAGATAGCAGAGAAATATAACTTATGTTTCAAACGGTCAAAATGTGATTTCGACATGGAAGAGATTCTGATCTTAGAGGTCATAGTTGGAAGGGGACAGATCAAAATGGAGTAAGAAAAGATTAAAGTGGTAAAAGAATGGAAGACTCCAATAAAGATCAAGAACATGGAAAGTTTCCTTGGATTTGCAAATTTCTATCGATTTTTTATCCAAAACTTCAGTCATATAGCAAAGCTATTAAATAAACTAAAGGACAAGAAAGAATGGAAATGGGATGAAGAACATTAATAAGCATTCAAGAAACTCAAAGACAAGATAACTAGTCAACCAGTTCTATCCTTACCAAAGAGGAAAGGAAAATTTAGAATAGAAACAGATGTCTCAGAACATGCAATAGGAGGAGTACTATCCCAAGAACAAGATGGGAAATAGAAACCAATAGCACTTCTATCAAGGACAATGCAACCAGTGGAAAGGAATTACAAAATCTACGACAAGAAACTACTAGCCATAGTAGAAGCTTTGACAAAATGGAGGCAATATCTGTTAGACGCTATGGAACTCTTTGAAGTCTGGACAGACCATGAAAACTTAAAATATTTCCAAGAACCTCACAAATTAAACGAATGACAAGCTCAGTGGTATTTGAAGTTATAAGACTATGATTTCATTCTGTAACATACTCTAGGCAAGACAAATACAAAGACAGATATCCTTTCAAGAAAAGATCAGATCAACATGAAAAAAGACAACAAGGATGTTCAGATGCTCAAGGAAGAACTATGGATAAGAAGAACCATGGCAGAAGTAATGATGTTGAAGAGAAAGACTATAACAGACAAGCAAGAGATATTGGAAGAAATCAGAAGAAACAGCACCAAAGAACAAGAAGTGATCTAAGCATTAGAAAAGGACAATGGATTAACATGGGAAGAAGATGGAATTGTATACATGGAAGAAAGAATGTATATTCCAAACAGCAAGAAGCTTAAAGAGAAGATTTTACAAGAAAATCACGATTCAGTGGATGTGGGACATCCAGAACAATAGAGGATGCTAGAACTGATCAAACAAATTTACTGGTGGCCAGGGCTAAAAGAAGATGTCAAGAAATATATACAAGGATGTTTCAAATGTTAACAAAACAAAGTCCAACATTAGAAGAAGTCAGGAGAACTACACCCATTGGAGATCCCACAAGGACCATGACAGGAAATTAGCATCGACATTATTAGACCTTTACCTAGGTCTAATGGAATAGATGCAATAGTGGTCATTGTAGACCGGTTCACAAAGATAATTCGACTAAAGGCAACAACAACAGGCATATCATTAGAAGCAATTGCCAAAATCTATAAAGATGACATTTGGAAACTACATGGGATACCAAAGAAAATTCTCAGTGATTGAGGGCCACAGTTTGCATCAAAATTTATGAAGGAATTTACAAGAGCACTAGAAATGACAAGACAGCTATCAATGGCATATCATCCTCAAATAGATAGTCAAACAGAAAGAATCAACCAGGAGATAGAAACATTTCTATGACACTA
>Ga0157363_1003880_pt1 | contig 13661 bp, 4 predicted proteins | sample AttsexASBM1_FD_111477 | JGI IMG/M metagenome (GOLD analysis project Ga0157363, IMG submission 111477) | Fungus gardens microbial communities from leaf cutter ant in Ribeirão Preto, State of São Paulo, Brazil - Atta sexdens ASBM1 | ecosystem: Host-associated > Fungi > Mycelium > Unclassified ...
AAAAGAAATATTTACGCTTCTTTTACATTTTGATGTTTCAATTTTCGTTTCTATTACTTTCCCATTACATTCGACTTACGTTCTGATTTTTATTTTCGTCAGGATTGACCCGCACTCGTGATCATTCTCTTAAAAGTTACTATAAATATTGAAGTTACTAGTGCTTCTACCCCGGACCTGAAGCAGTTTATGCGCGCATTTCTCTTACTAACACAACATTATTGGACTTCACGGATAAAGCAATATGCAGCCACTGTGCGCATATGCAGGATACTGAAATGCTCTCTTGACGCATATGCGCGCCGATATCAACTCATTCGGTTAAATGGAGATCCCGCGAGTATAAGGAAAGTGGCACGAAAGTATTCGTGTCCATGGAATTGCGGAAGGCTCGCCATTAAGCAGCGGATCTTTTCCCGCATTGTCGGTCAGTCGCGATTCGCGGATCGAATGCGAAGCTTCGCTAGAAGTCGGGGCTGAGCACGACTGCGCGCCGAATTGATGTTTCGGAACGAGCCTTCAACCAATCGTGGGAAGCGAGCGGCTCGCTGATGCCGCCCCAACATGGCGTCGCGGCTTCCGCTCTTTCTCCCTCACCCTTTGTAACGCGTTTACGCGACATTTTGCAACGGCTGCTTCATTTATCGGTACGTCATTCCCTCCGCAATTTGACTCTTCCATGCTCGTCCTTTCTGCGTGCAGCGACAAACGTATTGTAAAATGTAGAAATTACAGTCTAATATAACATTTTTTATCAGACAATAAAATATGAATAGTAACTAAATAATAAATTATTTAATTATTAAAGACTCCTTTACTTAACAATAAATAGTAAAAATAATATGAGCTAAAGGGCCATAGGAATTGGCGCTATAACTAGATTGCGCCGATTCCTATGATCCTTTAATTCACATTATTTTTACTACTTATTGTTTATCAGATAAGTACATATAATATATAAATAAAAAAAAGATAAATTTTGATTTTTAAATATATTTTTTATTTAAAACAAGTCATTGTAATGATTCCTTTTTTAATAAAATTAAATGAAAAATAACAAAAGAAAGAAAAAAATTATAATTTTACAATGATTTCTTATTATCAAGATTTAATTTTATAATTTTAGTAGTCTTCTTTCCTCTTTTTATTTTTATTTTTTTTTCTTTTCTTTCATTTCTTAATTTCTTCATTATCTTTTTCTTTATATAATTTTTTTATATTCTACTTATTTTTTCTTTGAATTTTCTTCTTAATGGTCTGTATATATTTTTAAAAGGCTTGTCTTAGAACATTAATAAATGCCTTATCTATCTACTCTCTCTGTTCCTTATAAAATTATAAAATTTTAAATAATATTAAATAATGTTAATGGAAAAGATGGAGCACTTTATTATTTATTTATGACATCCTTCGGGCGTTTCGCAATTTGATCTAAAAAGCTTTATCTTTAATTGGGATTGAAATCTGTTATAGAATAAGAAATATATCCATAATTCACAAAATTCATTTAGGTACTTGAATTCTATACTCGAATACGTCCTGTACATTCATTATTTCGTTTTAATCGGGCTATTCAATAATAATCTCAAATTTCCATTTTGTAATCAAGCGAATGCATTATTGGAACAAAACGCATTAATTCCATCTTCACATTAATGTACAAAGAAGTTGAAATAAAAAAGAATATTTTATGTGGATTTGATACAATATACCTACATATTGCGAGGAGCGTAATTATCGAATAATCGTATCTTCTCGATATGTTCCTCGCGAATATGATTCGTGCTTGCGATTCGCTATACCTTTGACAAGAGTCAGCGATTTCGACGCGATATCGTTCTCTTGACCCTAATTCTTGACATCCATCCTAACCGGTGATTAAGCGATCGAGCAAAACAATGGTTGCTTAACGCGCCTCAAAGCGCTACGTAAGTGCAATTACATAATAATTCGTCCGCGGCCGACATTCGATTTGTCACGACTTTTTTACAGGTCGAGTAAGCATCTGCCATCGAAATTAGTTTGTACATATTTAAAAATTTATAATATATTTTTAAAAATTAAGTTGGATAATGGCAAAAAATGCTAGGTAATTTTTTTTCATGTCAGAAATTATAAAACTCATTGAAAGGATTTGTGAAATCCTTATACAAAATATTTGAATGCATCAAGAGATACGTTTTCAGTCTCAATTAATGAAAGACAAATCATGATGAAGGACTATGATTATCTTGATCGTTGGAACTACGTTCAATTTAATTTTAAAAACGATAAAAAATAAAAGAATCTCAGAACTTAAGCCTTAATATAGGAATTTAATAAGCTACAATATGAAATATTATTTGAATATGGACAGAAAGATTAAAACAGTGCGCGAAACGCTATTAGGATAAATTTAATTTTTCATAGATATCTTCTTTTGTTCTTTGGATACTTTATTTTATCATTTTTTCCGAGATTTTTCACTGTTTTTCTTTTCTTTCTCTCTCTCTCTCTCTCTCTCTCTCTCTCTTTCTTAAAATAAATTACGAGGAATTTATTGTTCATTTGCTATAATAATGATTCAAAAACAAAGTATTCTAAAAAATAAATTTGAATGTTTCAAATTATTAAAATTTTGTAATATTAATTATAAAATGCAATTTTAGTGTAATAATTAATTGTAGAAGAATAGAAATAGTTTTTTAATTATTATAAATATATTTTTTCTTTACGTTTTTATTTTTTTCTGCGTGCAATTAAATTAAAATCACAATTTTGTCATGTTGTTATAATAAATGTGTGAATAATTGCGATATGTATTACAAGGCAATAAAATTAATAATGTAAGAAATCTACATTATTTATTTCTTCTTCAAAAGTTCTGAAATTGTTAGAAAAAAATAGCGAAATCTAATAGGAAATCCATAAGTATTTTCGTTTAAACACTTTGGTGTCCAATATAAGAAAATGAAAAAAGGCTGTCATCATTGATGCGGGGAACGCGACGCGAGACGATGCAACGTGAAATTGCCGCAGGCGGGCTGGCCAGCGCGCGTCGAGAAGGGCGGTCTGAAGTTAGCACGAAACGCGAGTGACTCCGCCTCCGACTCCCTTCGCGTCGTACCACACGCGCGCGCTACGGAACGTCGCGATCCGGCCGGTCGTTTCTTTCGCGGCCCAGTCTCGATCTCGCCTCTCGCCTCGGTTTCATCTCGTTGTTCGCGTCCGTTTCTCGCGTCCGCGACGACCGTTTTTCGCTCGCGTTGCGTTCCAGTTTCCGCGGCGTGAAACCGCGTTGTTTAAACTCGCGGTGAACGCGGTGAACGGAGTGACTCTCGACGAAAGACGAAGGAAGTTCGATCTGGAGGATCTACGTCTACGCTACAGGGTATTGTTTTTGTATTTTGATGTAATTTTGTAATTTTGTAATTTTCTTTTTCCTTCTTTGACGGAAAAAGACATGATGAACGCAATGGTCTTCCAAGCGTGTCTCTCGATTATTGTTATTGTTATCATTAGTTGAACAATGAGCAAATGATCGCGTCTAATATAACATTTATTTTGCAATTGTTGGAAGTTTTCTTTACATTGATTGGATCATACTTTTATGTTAGAGGAATTGTTGTCAAAAGATACATGTAACATAGAATTGCAACGATAAGGAGCTGAAAGAATTGTTTTGTAAAATTTATGAAGTCATGAATCTTGGCGATTGAAATAGTTTTATTTTTTGTTTATACGTTGAATTTGAATGGATTGATCTGATAAATTAATTTTTACGTGGATTTAGTTAAATTCGTTATAATAGCCGAATTGTTTCATATCGATTGTCTGTTTTATGTCCGTATTTTTAAATTAATCTTAAACCTGTTCTTTCTTGACATGTCTTGATATGTGCTTCTCGTTTTTTCTTTTGTTTTTTCTTAAATATAAAGATAGCCTCTTGTTTAGTATACAATTAAAAAAATAGAAGAGAGAGATGTTATCACAGTGGATATAATCATATTGTAAAAAAATATGTAAAGTTACATGACATACAATACATTTCCATTATCAGTGGGATCACAGTAAATTACATTTCTATAAATGTGATTTTCATGAATTCCTTATTACTGTAATTTACATTCTTTCTTACAGCATAGAGACACATCTTTTGATGTATGCTTCATATAGCGAGCGACGGCAAACGTCGCGTTGCATCTTTGCGTATCTATAATACTATTAAAAACAAAACTATCAAAGTTACCAACAATAAAGCAAAGCTTATAGTAGAACATTATTCAATTGATTCGAAGTACTATTTTATCATTGCATTTTATAATATCTCCTTTTTTTTTATAATATCTCCTTATGATTAAAAATTATCCTTATACTATCAAAAAATCGATGTGTTCTTTGAGATTAATTTTAAATGTTATAACTGATCATAGTTACCTATCGGTATCTATATTATATTTAGCGTTACGATTTAGAAAGCTGAATGATCTACAAAATTGAAGTAGTTGATATTAATCTTCCGAAACTGATGGGTGGGTCTAATTAAATCCAATCATTATATTCTTTATGTTACTTTTACTTTATGTCTGCAAATTTATTGTAATCAAAACAAACTTAGTATTCATATTCTTTTTTATACAATTTTTTATATTATTTTGATGCATTGAAATTAATTAGTGCTTTTTAATCATAAATTAAATGAATATTTTAATTATAAGTCCAGCTTGTTATAATAATACTACTCACAAAAATTGAAATTTAATACACAAAGATCAGTTTATAAAAGATGTCTATTCTAATAAATTTGAAAATTATCTATAGGAGATACAAGTTTTGATTTTACTCTACCAATTCTAAACTACATCAAAAGTTAATAATATTAGGATCAAACAGATTCTGTATCATTATCCATAGCCTTTCTTACTTAGATCTTCCTTCTGTCTTCGCTTTTCATTACACATTTTTCTTATCATACTCCAATACTCATTTATCATTAAGTTTGTCATCAATTATACAATAAAATTCACAGAATGAAAAATTACGAGTGTATTAGATCTGAGTTTATTATTTCCATGTGATTGTCAACCGGTAGCTACAGAAGAGGAGATGACAATCTTTGTGATTTTATAAATATCATTAACTTTTGATGTAATTAAAATTTGATAAATTTATATTATTTTAATACGATTGATGAAGATTGAAGAGAAAAATCGAAACTTGTACTGTTTATTATAAATAATTTTCAAGCTTATTAGAATATATTATATTAACATCTTTTATAAATTCGATATTGATCATTGTTTATTGAATTTAAATTAAATGAATCTCACATATCCAACGTCAGTATTATACATTGTTTTTGACATCAATTCTGGGGATTAATATTATAGAAATGCAACGGATAATACTCCGGATAGCTGAATTATCTGGCTGGATGATTGGATTGTAAAAATCTGTCGGATAGACTGGATACTGGATAATTACCGGATATCTGTTGCATCCCTATAGTTAATATGTTATTTTCACAATAGATTACTGTAGATTACATAGTATTTACATAAATTATATGTAAATTATATGTAAAAATTATGGAATTATTTGAAAATGTCTCATACCGATCTTTTGAACAGAATCGATTGAATTAATTACTGTAAATTAATGACTACTATTTAATTGGTAAATACTTACTACTTATGCCTGTTTGGTGTGTTAGTGTAGTTTAATTTTAATCTCAGTTCAACTAACTTTTCAACTTTTTCTTGTTCTAAGAATTAGAAAAATAAGTTGAACCGAGATTAAAGTTAATTTACATTGAGAAACAGGCATTAATCGGACATGAATCGAATTATTTTGTAGATTTAGCAATTCAGAGTACGAATCATTGATGGCAAAAGAAAGAGAGAATGCATGAGGTATGCGATGAATGAAATTCCTCATTATCACTCGCGCGGAAGAAGAAGTAAGTCATCGTTGCCGCGTGCCGCCAGTTTCGCGCGTACATTTTTTTCAGCTATCTCAAAGGTTCGCGGAGGCTCACGAGATCATCGGAGAGTTTGTAAACTTCAGTTCCACACACGATCGGGCCGCGACCGATTTGTAGCGGTCCGGATGGGCGGCTGTTTACTAAACAGCGAGATAAATATTTCTTCTTCTTTTACTGTAACGCGCGCGTAGGAAGATAAGCGAAGTTTTTCTCCGCTTAAACGTGGAAAAGAGTTGGCAATTGATCGGCGACTGATCGGCGCCGTTTGCCCTCTACAACTTACGTGAATCCGATTAACGTCAGTACATCGTCATTTCATATCGAAACACGTTTCTGCATACATGTCCTTCTTTTCGAGGCACGAAGGAGGAGAAGTCTCTACAATTCAAAACTGTAATAGCGAATTTGATTGGACGCACTCAGTGTGACTGGTATATATTAAATAGTAATCGTATACAAATTGATATAAGAGTGTTTAATATATATATATATATACAAATTGATATAAGAGTGTATAAATATAAAAGCAAATTAAATCATGAAATTATTAATACATTTTATTTGTGCTGTTAAATAAAATTTGTATTTTATAATTAGAAATATTTGCATTTTACTTTTACACTTTGTACATTAATCAATGTACAACGGCTTTAATGTGCAAACTAGTGCAACTAGTCCAATCGAATTTACTGTAAGGCTGATTATTTCATGTATCGTCCGACAAAATTTTTTTAAGCATTCATTGGCTACTGGATAAAAAGATCCTCTTTACTCCTACAGCTAATCAATATGCTTGAAAAACTTTGGCGTATGACACATGAAATATCAACCTAAACATGAAAGTTTGAACTTGCAAGAATTTAAAGCAAGCTAGATATCCTTTAAATGTGTCTTGTTAGCAAAGATATCCCTGATTTATCGAAGCGAGAAAAGAGATTTCTTTTTTTTATGGTTGCGAAAAAATGTATATTTAATTTCTTTTTGCTTTCCAAACTTGATTTATTCTTCTACATCTGGTTATATATGATGCACGATGGTAATGAAAAGCAATGAAAAACGATTTCTATTTATCAATTTATTTATACGTTTATTAATCTGTAATTGGAACCTATGATCTTAAAACTTTTCTTAATTTTTAAATAGTAATGATTTGGAAAACTTTTTATGTTTCGCAATTTCATTTTCCACAGTTGTGTACTTGAAAATTTCTTAAAAGAAATAAAACTGATACCAAAAGTTTTAGCGAATCCCTGGACCTGCATTGTTGCTTTATCGTAAAAAAATATGTGTTTTTACTTAGGAAATTTATCATAAAAATTTATTTTATTTGCAGCTACATGTACAATTATACATATATGCATAACTTTTTTAAACTAATAAAAAACAAAGATTATTTTAACAATTGAAAAGAATATGATACTTACATATAATTTTTACATTAACTTGAATTATAAGAAAAGTCGAAATTTCCTTATTTATGAATATGTGAAAGATATATATTTGTATATAATGAAATAATTACTACAATAAAATTTACTTGAGTAAATGTAGAAAAATTTTAAAACATTTTTCAATATTCTGAAATTTGGAATAAATCTTAAAAAAAGATTGTAGTAATTAAATTTGTCAAGCATTAATTTTCTTGATATAATAAATATAAATATTTTGATTCTTTATAATGTTTTAAAGTAATCTATTAGTTAAGTTCATAAGTCTTTATAAGCAGCTCGCGTTTCTTTTCTCTAAATTTCTTATAATGAAATCTCATTCCAAAAGACTGAAATACTTTCATATATGATGAAATACGTTATTATTGAAAAAGAGTGAAAATATGCACTCTTTCGTGAATAAAAGTAGATACAGATTTTCATTCTTTTGGAGTAAGATTCCATTTATTCCAGAAAATAAAATCTCACTCTTCGTTTGAAGTAAATCTCACTCAAAAAGCGAAAATCTGTATTCTTTTTCAAATATTTTCATTCTTTTTCAATATGACAGTACTTTCACTTCTTTGGAGTGAGATTACATTCCAAGAAATTTAGAGAGTTTATAATCGGTTTTATAAAAAATAAGAAATTACTTGAAAGTCTTAAGATTTCCTTATGTTTCTATGTGGAATTTAATCTTTTTTAAAAATATGAACACTTATGTACATGTGAGATTCGCGAAATGTTTTTCAAACAAATTGGAAACATTAAAGATTGTAAATACACATTAGTAAGGTTTAAAAAAACGTAAACGTTAAGACCGTCGATTAATAGAACTGTTTACACTTTTCTTATCACCCGTGACCTCTCGCAACAGACCTTTCGTTACAAACAGAATTACGGCGGATTACGAATTAGTGAAGATATAAAAATATAATGTCGCCTAACAAACACATAATCTAATCGAAAGAAGAGAACGAGGGGCAAGCCATTTCCCGTCAGCAGATATATGTATAAATTATCTTTGGCCCGGTTAACCGTGCGAATGTTCGATAAGAGTGCTCCATTAACTCAATTCATGATTCTTCGAAAAAAATTCCTGAGAGTTTTTAAAGAAGCGTTTTAGAATTGGCTAAATCAAAAGGGGAACGACCCCGAAAAATCGTAAACCGCGATCAGGGCAGAATTTACGACACAGACAAAGTAGAGGTTTCTTCTGCCAACACCGGCGGAAGTCCCGATGAGTCCCCGGGGATCTCGAGGTGTCCCTTTCCTCCCAATCACTAAGGGCGCTAAGTGCTCAGCTGTTGCGCGCTCGTCATTCCTCCGAAACCGTCAGCCGACGGTGTGTAGAGACATCGCATCTCTCGTCTCGTGCTGGCGTTCTCGTGAAAATGATGTATCGTCGCCGACACGGTGTGTTGTTGCTCGTTTAGAACACGCTGAAACGTGAATTTTGATATCGCAATCATTTTAAACTCCTTTTTGTCTGTTTTATCTTTTGATATCGAGAAATATCGGTCTCCCTTGTCAGCATTGTACTAATAATAAATTTCAATTTAATGCCTATTTGTATATAGGGAATATAACGAATTGTAAGAAGACTCGCCGAACGTGGATGTAAAATTTTTTTAAAAGTTTCTGAACTAAGCCACGTTTGCTATCATACATTATTTTTTTTACATTTTATTTGTATTTTATTTGTACATCATTTTTTGTACAACATTTTTTTTCCTTTATTTCCTTCCTTTCCATAAAATAAAAGACTGATTGATTCTTTTATGCATTATGCAAAAGTTTATGTTCCAGCTTTTATAAAGACTTTGCATAAGAAAATGAAATAATCAAAGTTCTTCATTTCTTTCCTTTCCATAAAAAATAAAAAACTCTGTTAGTTGATTTTCTTATGCGTTTATGCATTAGGCAAAAATCTGTGCTCCTGCCCTAAGAGGCTTTCTACAATAAGCCTAGTAATAACTCAGAAGTTAGAAACTAAGAACTGACTGAATCATAGTTGAATGTGAGAAGAATAATCAACTATAATTGGTCAATTTACCTTTTGATTTCTGATTTATTACTAATAGCCTATTGTAGAAAGCCTCTTTATATAAGAATTTGAAAAAGATGAAGAGTAAATTGAATTGAAGATTAAAGTTAATCTATAACGATAGGAAATGAATTGAATTAATCCGACAAATTTGTTAGCCTGACTGAATCGATTCCAATCCAGGAAAATAAGTATACTATAAAAAAAGAAAGAAGAAAATGCATCAGGAATAACGGATGCTTCGATGATTAAGTTCGTACATTTGTTTTTGTTTTTTCTTTCTCTTGATTGCATTCCGAAGGCCACGACGAAGTTAATCTCTTATCAGTTGTAAGACCGTGTATGTTGAATTATTATTTTGACACTGCGAATGTATGGGTTTTCGCTGAGTCAGCTGACCTAATTCGGGACAGCATTACATTAATGATTGCGTCAGCTTTTCTTTCGGCATTGTACATGGATTGCGAATCGGGCCGAAAGCTGACAAGCGGTAAAAATTATGTACAGTCTAACTTTAGCGTGATACATATCATATAGATTTTGATAAAGAAATTTTTAAACATAATTTTTGGCAATAAAATTAAAAATAACAACATAAACAAGATTACTTATTATCTTTAGTGATTACATACATTCAAGAGTTACATTCAAAAATAACTTTAATATATTGTTTTTTGGTTTAATATAAATATATTTATATTTAGCGAACAAATGATATATTAATAATTAATTATAATATGTATATAATCATGTATAATAAATGTAATACAATATTTATAAAAAAAAAATCATAAAAGTATTTGATTCCATTTGCCGAAGTTGTAAATTTAAATTTGATTTTCGAATTATAATTGTGAATTGTAATTTTTTTAATTTATTATTTTATAATATATACATATGATTATACATATGATTAAATGATTTGTTTCTTGCTAAGCAATCAATTTGATAGTTTTCCAATTAATTCTTTCTCTTTCGTGTACAAGCGCATTATAGAAATTATTTACGCAGAAGATGAAAAGAATGTGTATATGTTTATTCTGTTACAGATTTTCCAATCGTGTTTTCCGGTTCAAGAAACTTTCGCATTCGGTTATCACGAAGCATTTTTCTTGAAGATGTAAAGTGCGAAATCGCAATCTAATCTTGCGATGTACTTTTCCACCACATTATATCCAGGACAATTTTAGCTCTCTTTAACGATTTGCAGTATTGTATGAATTGTGTCGCCGATGTGAAACGAGTGTTTTACTTATCACGAACGATTCCGGGAGCATGAAACGATCGCATGACTTCGAAGTGTCAGTGAAACAAGAGTCTGGACATTAAAATCTTGACGAACTCAGAGGCATTGTTCTACCCTTATCTGTGAAGCCGTCGGCGGTGCAATTGTGGATAGCCCGACTGGTGATTGGGTACAGCTGCAGCAGCATCGGGTAAATGCAGCGGCAACGGCCGACGCCTTTATGAATTACGTGGACAGGTCCAGGATGGTCTCACACATCATCCCTGTTTCTGGGGTAAGTGGAAAAATGTTCGCGAAGACATCTTTTATATTCGTTTCTATTAATATAGATTAACTTTCTAATCTCGGTTCAATTTTACTTTTACTTTTACTTTTTCTTTTTTTAATTCTTGTACTTGTTTCTACCAATATAGATTAACTTTAATCTTGTTTCAACGTACTCTTTATCTTTTTTTAGTTTTATGAATTAGAAAAAGATGAAGAGTAGAACTAAGATTGAACTAGTCTACATTGGAAATTAATCTATATGAAAATTAATCTTTATCTTTTTTTTATTCTTAGAATTTGATTGGAGAGTTAGTCGAATTGAGATTAAAATTAAACACTGGTAGAAATGCGTACTAGAATTAGATGAGTTGAACCGAAAAGATCAATTTACATTTGATGGAAACGAACATTGAATGCAAACTTGATGAATTAATTTGATCTAACATTTTAATCTAATTAGGTACGTGTTTCTTTGCTATATGGTTAAAGAAAAAATTTCTAATTTCTTTATATTATTATTAATGTAATAAATAATTTTTTATTTGATTTCATAAAATCTTCAAATCAAAGAAATTTTTGTCTTTAACTGTATAGCAAAGCAACATTTCTTTAAATCGAAAAAATCTTTCTTTGGATGTAATTATTAATTAGAACTATTTTAATGTTTAATTTTTATAAGTATCGATTTAAACGGCAATGTTTAAATAATCGATATAATATTTGTGGATACTATATTTGTGTACCAAAAAGGTCGGAACAACGCAATCGATTAAAAATTTTTCGCGAAGCTGAATAAGAAATTTAAATCAATTATTTAGATACTCGGGAATGAGATACTTGAAATGCCTCTAGTTTCACTTGTAGTGATAATAAGTTATTAATATAAACCATCGTTATTCTATCTACATTTTGGCAATAGCTCTTTCTGTCACTTGGTTTTTTTATGAAGATTTTCTCCATTTCATGGAACAACGCGAGAGACGATCAACTTAACGTCGTCACACATGCTCTCGTTATCTCTTCGAACAAGAGAACGAAAAAGAAAACGAATCGGGCGGGTCATAACCTCAAAAATTTCACAACGACTCGCGATTCACATCTTCTACGACATTTATTCCACAATGATTTCACGCAATATTTTGAGCAGCTTTATCGAGATAATTTATTCTATCGATACATTTTATTTAAAAATTCTCTTTGCTTATCTTAGACGTCTTTTTTATATCTTGAAAAAAAGTTGCGAACTTTGGAAGTAAAAAAATAACAAAAAGAGAAAGTGCAGTTAAATAGAATTTAATGATTTCCAATTTACTGAACGAAAGAATTTTCTTGTTGGAAATTTCAGTATCGTTATTCGCATGAATCTGTGAAGTTATTAGCATGCCATATCTTCAATTTTGATTTTTCTTTATAACATCTGGAATCTTTTTTATTTTCATAAGGAATTGTAGAACTATGAAAAGTATTACTATAAGAACTGTCATTATTTTGTTTATATTTAGAATATCGTGCTAACTTCATAGATCCTAGGTATTCACGTGCGATTATCCACGACGTGATCGCTGAATGGATTAAAACTGGGTTATCGAGCGTGTCGTTCCATCGATCAGTCTAGTGTAGCGATCAACTTTGCGAACACGAGCTAAAAATCGATAACAACTCTGATTACCATCCGCTCGTTAGCTCGTTGTTCATTCGAGTTCTCAAGGATTTCAACGAGATGATTAAACGGGAAGATGAATATTAAAACCTTCTATATTCTTCTAAAAATTAGATATTTCGATCGTTCAACAATTATTAGAAATCTATACGAAATGAACGATTTTGCTATAAGATCTTTTGCTGAATATAAATCTGAAAATAATTTCGTTGTATTATTAAAATAATTTTGTTGAAAACTACAAAGTCAAAAATTACAAGCCGCAAAAAATTTTATATTCTGCCTACCAGTGAGTTTCCAACCAAATTTTAAAAAAATCTATCCAACAAAATTTTTAGATCTTTTAGCAAAATAATTCTTTCCGTGATATAAAATAAGCTATATTACCTTTTATGTAGACTAACTTAAAAAGAAGTAGACGAGTTATATTAGTTCCTACAGTTAAAAGTCTTATTATTTAACTAAAATTTATAAACATTTTCTTGCTATCTCAAAAAATTTTTAGTAAATAAATTTAAAGAATAGTTAATAATTTAAAGGAAAAAAAATTAATCTTTTACATGATTTTTTGTGTATATAAAACATACATTAAAAAGTGATTGCAAAATTATTCTCTTTGACCCTGTTTTAACATATGTTGGGACGTAGATAATTTTTAAACGATTCATAATAACTTGCTTTCAAAACATTTCCTGAGAGTAGTTCATGAATATCACGCAAAAGTATCGTGCGAAAAGTAACAGACGAGAGTAAGATACTTTTTATCGAAACTGCGATAATAAAATATTACAGTCTGCTTTGTCGTTGATCCATGCCGATCTCTTGTAACATGAATTTACCACGAGGTTTTTGAATGTCCATGAGAACATTAATGTGCGCAAACATAACAGAATTACGATTCTGTGAATTCTGACCGGAAACGATAAGATCTTAGGAATTATTTTTAGTATGATAAAACTGACGCGATAAATTATAATTATAAATTTTTATGCATTATAATTATAATTTTTTTCTTAAATTTTTAACGATTGCACTATATGTGTGTTAAGTTT
>Ga0157363_1003881_pt1 | contig 13660 bp, 13 predicted proteins | sample AttsexASBM1_FD_111477 | JGI IMG/M metagenome (GOLD analysis project Ga0157363, IMG submission 111477) | Fungus gardens microbial communities from leaf cutter ant in Ribeirão Preto, State of São Paulo, Brazil - Atta sexdens ASBM1 | ecosystem: Host-associated > Fungi > Mycelium > Unclassified ...
ATCTAAAAAAAAACGTCTTTTAGATGTCTTAAAGACATCAATGTTATCTGAGTACATATCACTCAGTATTTAAGCGAGACTAACGAAATTGGTGTGTTTACAGATGTGTGTGTGTGTGTGCGTGCGCGCGCGCGCGCGCGCGCGTGTGTGTGTGTGTGTGTGTGTGTGTGTGTATGTAATAGCGTGTATATATGTGGGTGTGTATAATTTCAGTTAATGGTTTATTGCATTGTCTTATTTCCGATTTTGCTGAGCTTTGTAATAGCAATTTTGCTGATGCCTAATCATTTGCAAGCTACTATGATTGTATTTTATTTTATATTATGTCTACTATAGTCTATTGTATAGTCTATTATATTTTATGTCTATTACTCTGTTAACATGTAGTCTTTCTCATAAAACTTCACAATAACTAAACAAAAACAAAATTAAACTAAATTAATCATGATTTTCTTTTCTTCTATCTCTTTCTCTGATATAATATTTCAGTTAGTCGACATTTAATTGGCCTTGAAAGAGAGAATGGAAAAAGAAAGAAGTGAGATAGAAATTTAGATGGCATTATTGGGCAACTTACTTATTTCGCGCATGCGCTCTTCATTTTGGACAACATAAAATCAGAAGAATTGCGCTACTGTATATACTGTAGTGTTGTTAGCCGGATTTCAGACATATGTGCGTCCAATGTAGCTTCAGTAATATATCGGTCACTAGTAAATAGGAGATCATTAATCGCTTAGAGTTGAAAATGTTGAAAATTTTAATATATTTTACATACGTATATATATATATAATGTATTTCTATATGTATACCTTTGAAAAATTTTACGTAAGTATACCCTGAAAAAATTTTACATAGGCAATTAATGCTCTCCTATTTACTATGATCGGTATGTTACTGAAACTATATTGGACGCGCATGCGTTCAATGAAACCCGGCCCGTCTAACAACACTGATATACTGTGCCATCACATTTGACAGGCAACTTCGTGACGTTACGAAGAAAGAAAGATATTGGTGTTTGTTTTCAGTATTAACTGGTTGATATATCGACTTGATATCGTGAGTGCAGTGATTAGTTGTGGTCAGTAGATTATTATGGATCAGGAAGATTATTTGACGATACTGAAAATTCTTATGATAGGCGAATCCAATGTAGGGAAATCGAGGTAAATTTGCAAAGTACAATTCATTCTCGCATCGAAACTATAATCGGCAGTATTATGTCATTTCCAGCATACTCCTGAGGTTCACTGAGGATGAGTTCTACGAAAATATGCAGAGCACAGTCGGGATGGACTACAAGACAAAACAGGTTACCATCGATGATAATGTAGTGAAACTTGCTATTTGGGTTTGTAATCACAATTATATTTTTGTGACAAGAGGATAACTTACTCTATAGAGTGCATTATGATTTATCAAAACGCGCTATTTACAGGACACCGCCGGCCAGGAACGATTTCGCACATTAACACCGAGTTATTACAGAGACGGTCAAGGTGCTATCCTAATGTATGATGTTACAGATCGAAATACCTTTGTGAAATTGGAGACATGGCTCAATGAGTTGAATACATACTGTAATAAAACAGATATCATCAAGATGGTAGTAGGCAATAAAATAGACCTGTCAAATAGACAGGTGAGCACCGAAGAAGGTCTACAATTTGCTAGAAGGCACCAGACTCTGTATATTGAGAGCAGCGCAAAAACGGCAGATGGTGTAAAATGTTGTTTTGAGGAACTTGTACAAAAGGTATATCAGAATTTACACTAGTAATTTATAATTTTATATACAGGGTGTCTCGCGAGACTTCTCCAACTGTCCACAGAAGGTAGATGGGATTGAAATAAACATAAAAGTCCTTTACCGTTTAGCGATATTCGTAATAATATTTGAGATATTAATGTTTGCAATTGTACTAATGAGAGCGCGCCGATAAAAATGTTCCAGCTGCTCGAAGTATAACTAAGTAATGGCGTGCTTCCTCTCTTATCTCTCCAACGCATTGCCAGCGCAGCCTATGTTTGCAAAAGTGGGCTGGGCTGTACTTCGGCCGGAGCATTTCTATCGGTGCGTTTCTATCTCATTAGTACAATTACAAACATTAATATCTCGATTATTATTATCGAATATTGTTAAACGGTAAAGGACACCCTGTATAATGATTCAGTGAATATAACAATTACTAGATAATTAAAAATTCTGTTATTTTTATAGAACTACAAAATTTAATATATATGATGTAAAAAATTTAATAGATTACATTACAATGCTAGTGACATTGAAACAAGCATTGCAGAATCTACAAAAAAACACTTTATACAATTTAAATCTTTCTTAAGATCTGAATCATGATATTTAAAAATGACTTGCAAAGCTATATCTTGCCCTCTTCTTTCCATCTAGCGCCGGTGGATCATTTATAACTAATTATTATTACAATTTATCATTTATAACATATTTTATAACATATTTTTACTTAGGTAATTACTTAGAATCGCTTTCTTGCCTTAAATCTTAATAAAAATATACTCATTCGATGTATTCACTCAAAACGAAAGAATGTAATAGAAAAATGCAGTAATTTGTCTCGTGAAACAGTTATTAAGAGTTAAAGTTATTAAGAGTTAAAGTTTGAGTTTCGTGAGGTGAATTCGCATTTTTCTGTCAAATTCTTTTATTTTGAGTAAATACACTCGAATGAATATATTTTTATTAAGATTGGAGACAAGGAAGCGATTCTAAATATTTATCCTTATTTATAAAGCTATGTAAAATATGACATTGTATATGTAACAGATTATACAAACACCTGGTCTTTGGGATACTTATTCTACACGACTGTATGACAACGGTACTATAGGTGGTGCAAGGCATCGAATGGGAAAGAGAGGAATGCAGTTGAGTAACGATCATCCACAGCAAGATGCGTATTCAAACTGTTATTGCAGTTTGCTGTAATCGACTGTGAAAAGTGTGCTGATAACAATAGTGTATACAATGTGTTAAGTTTGGAAATCTTGCGCGAAAAGTAAATTTCAAGGAATACACATTGAGTGTAATTTGGAAAGGATCAAGCTTAATAGGTCATCACTTCATAGAAGCTATATATTCAGTTTATGCGAAACTTATCAGAAGATAGGCATGTACATACTTGCTTCTATCAAGTACACATCTAAACGTACGAACTATCGTTAGAGACTAAGTTGAATCTGGCTTAGAAATCTATGATGTCGAGCAAAATTTTATGTTCATGTAAACATGATTTACTAAAGAAGTACTCGTAGAGACACTCAAGACATTTATATGGACCCTAGTCGGTGGCAGCGTGTGATCACATTTTTGTACAAGTGAATTCGAACATTTTTATAGTCTTTTCGATTGTGTTTGATGTTTTATATTTTGCACATATATGTGCGCTTGACGCATATCATTGTTACATTTGAAAAATATGTATTATAATGTAAAAATATATCTAAAGATGTTGTTTCATTATTTTGTCGATTGTGTGTGCTAATTGTAGGTTCCATAATATGTATCTCTTATCAGAAATATATACGCGCCGAGAAAATGGTGAGTATATATTTTATATAGAGATCTTAATACAATTATATATGATAATGGTATATAATGTATATCAGAATTCGTATATATTATATACGGAATTCTCTGCTCAGAAACAATTTCATCTTTTGACAAAATTATATTTTAGTAATAATGTTTGAATGAGTAATTTAAAAATTAACAAAATTTGAAGCACTCTAAATTACGAAATTAGAGATAGTGCATGGTTACTTTTTTCTAAAGATTTAAAAATACTTATACATAATATCTAAATATATTATATTTAACATATAACTTAATAAGAAATAGGTATCAGAAGTTTTTTAATTGATATCTCTGAAGTAACAGTTGAAAATAAAATGAGTTCACATATTTTATTAATAATTCAATTAGAATATTAAGATTAAGGATAAGTAGATTAGATCCAAAATATTTTTCGTGCTCTCTAAATCTAAAAAAAATCTAATTAAATGTTTTTTGAAATACATGTTCGCAATACAAGCTCGCAGTTCCTTCCTTTTATATACATACCTCAAGTAGTAAAGTGACATTTTGTTGACACTTTGATGTCAAAATAACGGTAAATAACGTTAGTTTGTTGTTGGATATTTATGTCTGAATATGATTTATTTTAGTGTTATAAATTCATATAATATTTAGGTAAATGTTCAGCTGAGTATTTCTCTCTTCGATTTTCTTGTAATTTTATAAATTTGTGTATTTTCATGCGTAGAATACATTCTGAAAAGTGTTGCAAAAATCTCATTTTCTTATTATTTAATTTTAAAATTTGATATTGGTAAGTTGAAAAATAATTTAATAACATTTTACAACTACGCATTAATGTTGTTATTTATTTATTAACAGAGTTTTTTCGACTGCAGCGGGTTTTAAATTGACCTGAGTTGAATTAATGTTTTGCTATTGGTTGACGTTACATGCTCTATCAATAGTAGAGCTTGCTGTGTCACTAATCCGGATCAATTCAAGATGTTGTATATCTTTCTGTAATTGATTCAAGAGCATCTGTCTGTGAGTGGATGTGTAGACTGGCGTGGGCCTTATTTTAAGCATATATATATCTTTAGCAAGTTTTTGGCAGCATTTAAAGAAACGGAGAATATATATTTTGAATCACAAACCAATTTAAATTGTAGCAGCGGATAATTTATGATTCAAATTATATATTCTCTATTTTAATTAATTAAAAATACGAATTTTCTTATACATATAATTAAGTTATAATTTTCTAATATAATTAAGTTGTTTTTTTTACTATTATTAAGTTGTTCGAATCCCATTTTATATTTAATTTATATCTGAACTAATATTAATTTATAAATGACAACCTTAATGAGCATGCGCAGTTGTAAAATATCATTAAATTATCATTTTTCAACTTACTGACATAAAAAAACTTTGAAATTAAATAATAAGAAAACGAACTTGAGCGACGATATTTCGTCTCTCTCGGAATATATTCTACGCATGAAAGTAAACAAATTTACAAAATTATAGGAAAATCGAAGAGAGGCGGCTATACTAAACATTTATCCATATTTAACACTTATGATTTTAAGAAATTTTTTTGTTTAAAGATTTATTTTACTTTCAATGATATCACAATTAAAAAATTTTCTCTTATTACACACAAATCGTAATAGTAATATTTAAATATGCATCAATCAATATGAAATATTTCCAAGTAAAATAGTGTATATATGTTCAACGTGCATTATCACTTATTCATAAACGTAATTTAAAGCGTTTATTTTAGAGATTTAAATTGTTATTAAAAATTATTTAAATATAATTTTGCTAAAGAAAAAAGTTGCTTCTTTTACCAAAGAGAATCCGTGTGCATTTCGCGAAAGATTGCGAATTTCTGAGAAGCTCTATATAAATTATATATTATAATTTATTTGTAAATAAAAAAAACATTTTGTGTATGAAATTTAACAACATTATTTAATAATAACATTATGTAATATTATTTTAATATAAAAAAGATCACACATACACACACGCGATAAACGATCATGACGAACGATAACCAATCCATAACAATTGCCAAAATAATTAGCTTGCATTTTGACATTTCTAATGTTTCCGTAAAATGAACTTAGCATTTATTTTCTTAATTTGTCTATTTGAAAATGTCAGATATGCAAAATACAACAGAAGAGAAGGCGTTATGTGAGATAAAGTTATATATAAAATTGACAAATAAAGGAATGTTTATCTATGATGGATGGAGTAACGAGAGATTACTCAATTTGCTAAAGGATAAACTTATGCGACGTCACAATAATAAATCCTTATCCGTATGTACTGATGCGCAATGCAATAAATTATTACATTTTATTATGCACAGTGGAATGTATAATGAATGTATTTTACTGAAACTAGAAGAAAAAGGTATCAAGATTTTCTCATGAGAATTTCTATGCATTCGTTATTTATCATTATATTACATTAAATCGTTCTATTACATTAAATAGTAAATTTTAGGCATGTCACCACAAAGTATTGTGAAGGCAATGAAATACGGTCTCCTTGGACTTACTTCTGAGGAATTGAAATATTTTGAAGATTTTGGAGCAAAAATAAATGGAGATAATACATGGATGAAAAAACTTGATGATAAATTTATTTGGAATCTGGCTGCTACTGGATTAACTGAAGATCAATGTTGGACTATTGTCACATATGGACTGATGTCTCAAGATAAAAGTATATTGTATCGGCTTTTATCGAGTGGCATTGATGTTCCAGGAATTATAAACTGGCAGAGAAAAATTAAGCCAATTTCATCAACAACAATCCGTTTTCTGAAAAAGCTTGGGATCGATAAAAACACTTGTAATTATGTAGAAGAAAATGGTATTGATGATGAGGCAGAAGATATTCTAATTGATCTTGGATACAATGAATATAAGAAAAAGGAAGCCTTGAAAATAACCGAGGTGTCTTATAATTAATTTCAAAGAATATTATATAAAGCGCATAGAAAAATGAATCTATTTTAAAATTGAAATAATAGGAAATATTAAGTGATTGCAATTTAACACTATTGGAATCATATTCTACTTTCCAGGAAGGAAAAATCTTTGACACAATATCTGATGATTCATTGAAGACATCTTGTTTTTGTAGTTTAGATGAAATGATTTTTTCAAATGTTTTTATCACAAGCATGCAGTGTAATCTTACTTCGTGCCCTCGTTATTTGAATTTATTGCCGAAAGAACAAGCCAGTAAAACTCTGACAAGAAATGATTATTTGAAGTACTTTATAGCTTTTACAATTACATTAATGAATTTAATATAATTGAAATAAGCATAGTAATGTAATAAATTATATAATATATATATAAATGTATATACAGACAAAATGTGTTGGTGCCACTATCATGGGCGATAAGCAGAGCTCTAAGATATTGTCCATCAGATCCCATACATTACATAGCCCACCAACTGTTACGTTGGAAGTATGGAAATGTCCTACAAAAGGAAATACATGATTTTCAACAAATTATCGCTTCCAGTACGATTCCGATGAATCAAAAGCTTATGGTAAAAACATACATTTAGTATTTTTTAGTAATAAATAACATTTAATATTAATATAAATAAAATTGAAAAAAATTAGTTAATAGAGGAAATATCATTTTTTTAGTTTATATAGTTTATAAAATATACAATTTTATCAAATAGCAAGAATGTAAATGTGAAGAAGAAGACATCATTAGATGCTCAAATAAAGCTACTGCGAAAGATATTGTCGTGTGTTCAGAACAACAGAAATTATATCATATTAAAGAAAAAATGTTATTGGAAATGTACAAAAATGCCAATATATGATCGGCTTTTACAGCAAAAATGAAATTTGCAAAAAGAAGCGATATATTGAAAAAAGAATAAAATGTAAAAATTAAAATGAAAATTTTCTCTCTTGAAAATTGCTAAATAAATCAAAGGTTTTCAATGGAAAAAGATTTCTTAAAAAATTCGTTTATTTCATATTTGGACTTGTACATTCATCGCAAGTTTATCAGAAGAATATTTCAGTGCAAAAATTGCACGAGAGTATTACATGGAACGGAATGGAATGAATGTCTGACATCACAATGAAAGATGTTCGTAATACATTCTGGCAGTGATCAGAATTGTAAATTCATTAATATATATAATATACTAAACGCATTTTCTGATTTATTCTATTTTATTGTGTGTCTCGATCAAACATTTTTAATGCATCTATGATAGTAATCTCGTATAACGCATATATGAGAGAAATGTGTTATATGATTTATTTTGAAAGAAAGACCTTAAAATACGAAATACATGTATAGTCAGTCGCCTGTGAATTTGGGATTCTCTTTCTAATCTTTCTAAGCAATAAAACAAATTTACGACTTCCACAGCTCTTTTTTATCACTTTAAAATATATAATCATTAATTTTACGTTATGCGTAAAAATTATTAAAAATAAAATTAAATATATATATTTTCATAATATATGTGGCATTTTACATTAAAAAAAAAATTATCTTCCTATGAAATTAATCAAACGTATCGAAATTTATTAATATTAATAATTCACATACAACCGTTAAAATATTATCTAGTTGAATGATGGTTTACTCGCGTTAATCCTATTCAGGGATTATCCCTGTATTTGCATTGTAAAAAACGATTCCTGCAGATGTAATGATTCAGGTACTACTGTGATGAATCAATTATATAAACTATTTGAATAGATAAATTTATTAAGAAAGCGATAAAAATAAAGGCAGTTACTGTTGAGCTCTACGAATTCACTTTCCAGTTTAACTTCTTCATATGAATATCTATCTCCATTCCGATGAAAATTACGGCAAACTTCAATAAAATAGCAACGTATCAAAATATATTTTTGTATCTATCTTGTTTGGTCTATTATCCTGAGCTGCTAACAGAATGAGTTTCAAAATGTTACACAGATCGACTTTTCGCGCGTTAAGTAAAAACTGGAAGTACAAAGTATACAGGGTGTTTGATAAGTAAAGATAAAACTCTCGCATAGGAATAGAGCGAACTAAACTGAGTCGGAAAGTTCTCTACCATTTTACAATTTTTACAATTTAATAAAATATTGATTATTAAAAATCGTCAAAAATTAGTTTTCAATAATTTTTTACTGAAGTACTACCAACTTTAGAGAGCTTTGAGAATTTTTTCAAAACTTTTTAGTACCGCATTTTTTCATGTTGATAAAAATAGTTGCCAATATAAGAAAATGCAATACTAAAAAATTGATAAAAAATTCTGAAAAAATTTTTAGAACTCTATGAAAAGAAAATAAATAATTTTTATCTCTTGCTATTTTTCTGTAAACTTGATATGTTTATACACTCGAGTAAAAAATTATTGAAAATCAATATTTGATAATTTCTAGTAATTGATATCTTGTTAATTATTGCAAAAATTGCAAAATAGTAGAGAACTTTTCGACTCAATTTAATTCGCTCTATTCTTATGCGAGAGATTTACTTATCAGACCTTGTATATATATATATATATATATATATATTTTATATATATATATATATATATATATATATATATATATATATATAGAGTAATATCTAATCCTATATCTTTTCTGGACGTTTCGTGGCGATCTACTGTTATCGGTCTCGAATATCTTATTATAAAATTCATCAAAACGTAGCTGTGATTCGTTGAAGGAACAAGAATTTTCCTTCCGATTCGATCATCTGTAGAGTGACTCAATAGAGACCCATTTACGCAGTCGAAGAATATACTTTAAATAGAATAAACTTGGAGCTTATTAATCTTGGCTCTTTCTTCTTCAGTATCATCTCGGCAGATCATAAGCGTGTGAGATAGACCACATGTAACGGCAGTAATGTATAAACCTTCCAAGGCTTTCACCTCCATCGGAGTCGTCGACGACTTTCGCATTTCACCAAAACCCTAGGAGAAAGATTATCATCTTGGAAATCATTTAATTAATGTGATTTATGTGACTATGGGTTTGCATGCTGAAAAATTGGATGTTAGAGTTTCTTCAAGATTTGATTTTGATTCATGAAATTATCTTGCATATGATTTATATTAATACATATTAAGAAAATATTTTATTGATAAAAATAGTATAGACGAACTTTTCAAAAGGAACTAATTACAATTATTGAGACTTCCTTCAGAGGTCAGAAATTTCCAAATAAGTAAATAATAAAGGTTTTAAATTTAAAATAAGTCTGGTTTAAAATGGAGGTTGGTTAAAACAATCCCTTTCCATAAATATTACAAATTACAACGAAATTAATGAAGAAGATAAGATCCGTATAGGACTGCAGTATTTTCATATGATTCGATTTAAATTGTAACTCTATCAAAGAAAATTGAGATATTCTAAATATATTCTTAAAAAATATCAATATCTTACCAATTCTCCAAACGTAGGACTGGCGCCCCAGGCGATAACGGAGTCGTCGGCCGCGACTACTACGCTCGTCTGCGAACAACCGACGCATCGAATCTCCCAACCAGATAGATCTTGGATAGGCTTAGGATACATATTGGCCTCGCCGGTACGCTTAGTCTGACCAAACATCAGGGCGGAGCCATGTACGTTGATCGCGATGCTATACGTACTGCCGCAGTACACCGCACGGACACCGCGATTGGGTGGTTCCAGAAATTTGATTAGACGTGGTACCAACTCGTCGCGTTGCTCGTTGTGACCTAGACGGCCAATTCCACCGAATCCCCAGGAGAACGCACGATTCTTGCTGTCAATTGCGACTGTGTGATAGTGACCGCAGCTGAAATCGGTGATCTCAACGCGATCCAACGGCGTCGCATGGCCATCTTTACCCCTTTCGACGTATAAAACGATTCGCTTAGGTACTTTCTCATAATGAAATGCCATTTTTGTATTCGTGATGAAATATTTGCCGTCAGTGTTATGACCTAGAGCGCCATACTCTGGGCATCCGAATGAGTGCAGACCACCCTTGATATCCAAAATCATTGAGAACTCTGCACCGCATCCTACTTTTACTATCGGCGGTCCGGAATACTTTACTTTGGTGGCAGTTACAACACAGGGATCATTTTTCCCGATCCCACATTGGCCCAATTTATTGTCGCCAGCGGCAAAAACTATCCCACGGCTGGTTAAAAATAAAGTATGATTGCGTCCGCATGATGCTCCTATAACCGTGTGTCCCTTTAAAGCTTCGACCTCGGTGGGCTCATCACGACGCTTTGTGTCTCCGACACCCAATTGACCTACGCAAATTGTTCGGTCTCAGCAATACTATCGATAGAATAAAACCAGCGATGTAATATATACAAATTTAAATATAATTAGATGCTATTATATATTGGTCATATTATTTATTGGTCAAACTTTAATGTTTCTACGACATTGAATACAAAGTTTTATTGAAACTCATCTTGTACCAGTGTGGAAATCTATATAGATATACTTGCAAGTGTTAAATTTCAATAGTAATTACGACAAGAGGCGATGCATGAATGAAAATGGTTGATTTGTCAGCAGATTCTGAACTTGATCCTGACTCTTGTTTTATATATGCTTTGATTTTATAAGAGGTTGATTGCAAGTTTGTGATTGAAACCCAAAATGTGAATAATAGCCCACTTTGGGAATGCATATTTCAATGAGGAAAAAGAAAATAATATGATATACAGTTATCATATATAGAGACACGCATCACTTACCTTTATCATTTCTACCAAAAGCCAAACATCTATTATCCTCAGTGACGATAATGCTGTGGGATGCAGCAGGACCAGACGCGATTAGTCGTACTTTTGCATCATTCAAGTTCTTAAAAGTATGAGGCGTCCACAGGCTACGTCCTACATTTGCTTTTACTCCTTTAGGCGGTGCCTTGCGACCAGCCATTTCCCAATTAGTAAGGCCACACATGAGCAATGTTCCAGGCTTGCCCCATCCACCCTATAATATCAACAGATTTCAGCGAAACAGATTTCATGAAGCCTGTTCTTTTTAGCTGAACTTCTTACACAATTCATCTTTTTTTCTTTTCTCTAATATGGAGAGAAAAGGAAGAAAGATGAATTGTGCAAGAAATTCAGATAAGACAAACTTACAATTATTTTCCTTGCATATTTATCTATTCCATTTAATACTTACTTCTATAAAGTTCCATATAAATTTTACACATGTACGAAATTTAATAAGCAACAAAATATTGATCAAAGGATTAATTTTCTTTTTCCGATTTAACAAATTCTATAATATTTAAAACAATCTAAATTCTAAACAAAGTTTAGAGAGCGAATATAAAAAGAAGTAGAAAATTAATGATCGCGACAGTTGAAAAGCAATTTAAATGTTAACAATGCACTTCGATATTTACGTATGCATTTGTTTAAATATTCATATTTCGATATTGGAAGATAAGATGTTATAATAGCGATTGTTAATAAGGAACAATTGATTCTTATTTGTTTCAAATAATAGATCATCCGCAATCCGCGCTGTGTTGCGCGTCGTTCGCGCGGATGCGAGGGAAAGTGATACGAAGGCATCAGTTCACCTCTGGGGCCGGCAGTTCAGGCATGTTCGAAACGTCTGCAAGTGCGTCCTCGGCTGCGGCGTCTTCGCCGTCGGCGTTGGAGCCGGCTTCAGCGTCGTCGACCTCCGAGTCGTGCTCACTAGAAATATCTTCCTCATCGTATTCTACCTTGCGCGACTTGGGACGGTTCTTCGCTTTGCCGCTCGCGGTTTTTCGCTTGGTCGACATCGTCGCAGTCGTGCCAGTCGTGCGACCGGGACGCGTCGTGTCCGTGTTTGGAATAGGCGTCGCGCGATCTTTCCTCCACCCTCCACCTGCTCTTCTTCTTACGCGAGTGGTAAGCAGTGTAAGGACCAGGTGAATAGTTGTCAGAAATTCTCGACGGCGCTTTACGTTGCTGGCTGCCGCGATGACATTTATCGATGTAATGGCGCTGAAGGAGCCGTGCCGCCCCGCGCCGTCGACAGTAAATCGACAACAAAAATGCGGCCACCTGGCGCTCAAAAATCATAATAAAACCATGCTCCCGCGATAAGTATATAGTATATATACACTTTTATACGCGAATACACGACGCGACACCGCAGTTTATGAGTATAAATCGCCGGGGGGCGCGCCTCGTGTTCCCGAGCATTCCGCTCGGCCGGAACGCGCAGAATCGGACTCGCAATCCGAGCGGGAAGATTCAATATGGAATGCTTTTCAGCAAAATAGTAAAGCAAAATATAGTCAGACACAGTGGATGTTTTCCAACAACGTACACAGGTAACACAGTGTCTTATACAAAGTGTTTCAACTATAACACACTGTTACACTGCTCGACACAGTAAAAAGCTAAGTACGAGCGTGTAAAATATGTCAATCCTAACAGCACAACATCGATATGTCGACTGTAAGTTGACTTTCTTAGAAAGTCAGGCCTTTAGAGTTAATTGTAAGTTGACTTTGTACAGATGACTTTTCAATATCGACTTTAGAACGTCTAGTGCGATTTACGCTCACAAAGCTTAAATGTGGAATCATTTCGTCCTTGTTGTTTAACTATTGTTAAACAAGGAATGCTTCATGAATGTTGTGGGCATGAATCGGACTACAGCCTAGAATAGTTGGCTTATAGTCAAAGTGGGATATTGTATGATTTAGAGACGTTTTTAAGTCGTTTAAAGTCGACTTACAGATGTCCATTTTTCAGACGCTAAAGAAGCTAAAATCGGCTAAAGTTGTTCAAAGTCGATTTAAAGTCGACTCTGTTAAGGAATGTTATCAACTTTTGAAAAAGTTATTTACGATAGCCGTATTTATTTTGCAATAAAACTTTCAGAAATCGTCAATTCTGAAAAAATTATAACTTAAGTCTAAATAAAAATCATAAATCTATTATTGATACGCTAAATATAATTATAAAAATAGAATGAAAGACTGCAATGCGTTTTGGTATTACACTATGAAACTAAACTGTGTTCCAACAAGTACCTTACACTGTGGAACACAGTGTAATGTCTC
>Ga0157363_1003882_pt1 | contig 13659 bp, 13 predicted proteins | sample AttsexASBM1_FD_111477 | JGI IMG/M metagenome (GOLD analysis project Ga0157363, IMG submission 111477) | Fungus gardens microbial communities from leaf cutter ant in Ribeirão Preto, State of São Paulo, Brazil - Atta sexdens ASBM1 | ecosystem: Host-associated > Fungi > Mycelium > Unclassified ...
AGGGAAAGAAGGAAGATGAATGTTTTGACAGGAGGAAAATTTGTTGGAATAATTAAATCAGGGGATCCAGGAGTGTGTACGGTAAAATCTCACCAGATTCATAAATGAGCATCATTCACATGATCATTGGCTAATAGTGTAAATGTATCTAGTTGTCATTGATATCTACTAAAACTTGATAAATTACTCTACTAGGAATACTCAACTATCTACCATGAATTTGACAAATGTTACTTTCTCTATCCTCAACTACAACTTTGGTATTCATCTACTACACCAAAAAATACATGTAGTAAGCGAATGAGAATACAACTCAGAACACTTGTTGTCCTCAGCTAAGGCTAATGTCCTTTTGAAAAGTTGGAATTCTCAGATATGAAGGTTACCTCGACATTGCTATCCTATAATCACATCACAGCCATTCTCAATCCCCAAGTTACACTCTGGTTATACTAGCTCATTTGACATATCCTGAAGTTTTTGCATGTACATATGAACTATGTGAAAAAAACATTTCAGTTGTCACATCCACTGCTCCCACTACCTTCCTGACATAATCACACCCAAGCCATCTGAGTCCCATACAAGGGATGATAAGCCAACCAAATCTCTGTGTTGCTCAAATTGAATATAGGATGCTAAATGCTGTACTTGAGCATAAAAGATTGCTAGGAGAATACGGAAATTGGCAAGTTTTACAATTTAATCTTTATACATCCTCTCCACAGACAGAAATTGACCATCAGAAAAGAATCGTGTGACATCAACATCTGTCACCTTGAATAAGAAAAAAATGATAATTCACCTATAATCAAACCTTGGTATACTGCTTGTCGCAACCATTGGTCCAATTACTATACAATTTATACCTTCAGGATGTTGATCCCTTAATAATGATCCCATCAATTCACATCACTTCAATCAGGTTCAAGGAACAATGATTACACTAATTTGAATGCCTGGTTTCTAGCATGCTTATCTTCATCACTGGTTCTGAATACAATGTCAGTGGTCTCGTAATCATTATTGGTTTTGTGACTAGTTCTATGCTCAGCCTGGGGCACTCATATGTGGATATGGCTACTGATAGAGATGTAGATCCATAGAGTGGTTATAGTGACTAAGGAGTATTGACATCAACTCAGGCCATAATTATCTTCAAACAATAAAGATGTAGACAAAGACAAAGACAAACTATTTGAGTTATAAGTTGTATGTCCAGCTCTGCTCTGATATCCCCTACTAAAGTCCTATTTCTGGAACAAATTTCATGGATCATAAATGGGCAATAAACATGTATAAATGCCTTACTGTTGATAAATTGAATTTATGTCTACTCAATTTTAGCTTCCACATGGTCTCTCACAAATATATACCTTTATATGCAATTTTCCATGACTGTGTGGAACAATTTTATGATGCAACATGAGTTGGGGTGAATAGCAATTGAATATCACAACTGTTGTATGAATTTATAAACACTTTTCAGCAGCCTTGGAAAGTCTTAAATAATTTTGCAATGGTCAATGTCTATACTAAACCTTCTTGATTACACATTTACCATTGTCCAATCCATATTTGAGACCATTGTGAATGATCACAAGACATTCCCTCACACATAACACTTACTCCATTTTTAAACTAATGGCACTCTTCCATATTTATGTCATATATAAGCTTGTATAATGAATAAATTGTCTTTAGTTGTTGATTATGAATTTTGGAAAATTGGATGATACATTGAAACAAGATGGAAATTCATAAAACCAAGAATCTCAACAAGATTATTTCCACACTGTATTATTTGGGGAAGACTTTGAAGCTTATCACATTGATGGCCCAAACATACAGTTGTCCTAATTTAGGTAACTGCTATGGGGTATATTAAGTCCATGAGGCTCTATCTTCATGAAAATAGTCTTAGAATTCCATTTTCTAATTGTGATATCTCTTTTATGTGAGATAAATAGCCATCTTATAAATAAAATCTCATACATATTTGTTCATATCATAGTCACCTGAAATTGAAGTTAACTTGTTATAGATATTCAAGTTTTAAGTATCAACCCTCATTCCCTATTCTCTGCCAAGTATAACCTTGGGAGAGCATAAGACACAGGACAGAATAGAATTTGATTCATGTGAAAACCATCTGTGAGTAAGGCTGTAAGTAAATAAGACACATTATTACTACTTGTCTACATGCCATAATTAGATGACTGATTTCAATACTCAGTTCAAATTAGCGAGGTTGGAATGGTTTATCTGTATGGATTAAGTGGCATTGGTTGTGAATAAAATCAAGAGCCTTGTGTATTTGCCTTAACACAAGTTTTTCAGGTGAAATGGATGATTGTTCATCCATAGAAAGCATAAAGTCAAGACATAACTGATGTTGCATCATGGATGATTTATTGTCCTTGTCCACTCAGAAATATGCTGAAGTATTCCAAGCTCATCAGGCATACATAGCTTCATTTTTGTGGTATATATTGTCAGTATTCTAATGGCATAGAATTTCTTTTCTAGAAGAAAAGCGAGGAGTAATCAAAATGTCTATGAAAGATAAATTCTTGATCCTACTTGAAGTTGTGAGCAAGCCAAATATTCACATGTTGATATCACCCAAGCCTATGAACAACCATGTAAATGATCTGGAATTGAGAATGGGCTCAAAAGATAAACTATAGAAACCACAGTGATGATCTATGAAAAGATCTGGGGAATTGATGCTTGCATGGCCATGCATCAAAACAAGAATTCTTATGACATACAGTATGTACTCCCCTAAAGGTGGTGAGTATCTTAGAGGATTTCAGAATGTGGAGTTCAACTGAGATGTGCATTGTCTAATATGCAAATATATATACTTATCACAAATAAGTTACTCACTGGTTGTGATACTTGAACTTAGTGGTGCTTCAGAGGTTCAGTATAAGAAGATAGTGATAATAAGTGATGAGTAGTATCAATAGGAATAATTGATATAAATTGATGTTATTAAGTCTGAGATCTAATCCTTAGACACAGAAGTATATATACAAAAGAGTGATGGTCCATATGCAAGCTATTGCTATCACATGATCAAAACTCATACCTGATGGAAGCTGTCATCTATCATAGCAGCTGTCAGGCTAATTTTAGAAGATAACTAATTATGTTTCCTACATTGATATACTTGTATCTCTACCAATACTTATTACTTTGAGATATATTATATATCATTGGAAATGGTTTGATGAGCACTTTCTAATGCAAGTTTGATCATGCAAATCCATCCAACAGTTCATGAGATATTAGCAGACAAAGCTTTTACAGCTACTAATGGCTTGATATCTCAATCATTCATTGTTGCTTTTGTACATCCTGTATATGTGTGGATAGTTCTCATTTGGGGCTTTACAGCACAACTTATTTTGTAAAAATCAGTCCACTGGTTGTGGAGATACAAGCTGAATGAAGTTTGTGACAATACTATTTAAATATGGAGGAAAATTTACAGGATATGGTCCATGTGTTGGTCCAAACAATTGTGCTGTGATACAGTAATCCATGTTCAACATCCCTGAGTAAAACAATTTATACATTTGGATTCCATGAATATTCAGAATTATTATGGTGTTTATTGGGTAAGTGAATGGGCAATCTCAAGAATAAGAGTCAGAAATCAACTAAACATGCAAGTCATATGGCTATCTTGGACTTATAATGAATGATGACATAACATGTTAATAAAAAACTGTGAAGGGTATGGAAATACCATACTGTCATACATTGGGATTGGCCATCTAGGTAAGTAAATCAATCACCAATAAATTATTCCTGATGCCCATTTCATAGTAATCCTGAATTAAAATACTTATGTGTTATCACAGACAGTCCATTGTCTAATCCTTTGTAGATTACTCATACTACACAGATAAGAACATGGAGCCCATTCAAGTCAAACTGAAAGTGATTAGTTTCAATGCTATACTACTTGATCAGCCATGCTTAATCTTTGTCATATTAATACCTCTTCAGGTCACCATCATGGTCTTCATTATACCATGCCATTAATAACTGGTATCTATCCCAGATCTTGGTATCTGGCAGCTGTTCACTCACATTTCAAAAAATTAAAATGTGTTTGTTTTATTTAGCAAAGAGAGCAATCATAGAACAAGCAGCATAAACTGAACAAAATTAAAGTCAAGTCAGCTTATCTCTGCTGCCAGTTCATTACATTTTATACAGTGAACACCTTAGTGACAGCATTTACCTATTTTTAACCTATAGATTGCATTACTCACACTGCTGGTGATAGTAGGAGGGAGAATTGTATAAACTGCAAAAGCTTAAGCTCAAGTGGAAGATACATTAGATATAGACACAGGAGCTTGGATGGAACAGGGCACATCAGATATGGACATGGAACATAGGCTGATATTTGTAATCTTCCTAGACTGAGGTAGGTGTTGCTAGCATCTAGAATGGAGAACTAAGTGGAAGCTAGAACAAAATCAATGTATGTACAGGCATCTGGTCAGTGATCACTCACAAGTGAATTCCTCATCACAATAAGGATGTTGTTATGATCTTAAGTCCTTAGAGTAAGACAAAAGAACAACTCTTGTATTGAGTAACACAAGAAAACTCGATAGAGATCTTTTTACAAATTAGTTTACCTTTTATACTACTACCAATGCTCACTACTGTGCACTCTACCCTAAATGACCATGTGTAGAACATGAGGTCAACATGTGGTATCTATGTTGTATGACATCATTTGTTCTAGAACCTTCTACTTCATTCTTCCAAGTTTCATGACTAGTGTTGTAACTACATCATTAGATTGTGACTGATGTGACAATGTGACCAATCACTTCTAACCCTAACCCTAGCTATTCTAAAAATAGAAAAATAAGAAAATAAAATGAAATGAAAATGAAAAATAAAATAGAGAAAAACTAAGTCTACCATTTGTGAACTTGACAGATGTCCTCCAAAGTGAAAGTCTTTTCACAATGAATTGTGACAACTAATGGGTGATTAAGTCAATAGAACAATTGAGAAAAGGAATCTGTGGAGTTTCTAGTAAATACAACATGTGCTGGGCCCAGTAATCTATACCTTGACAATCCCAGTCTTTGAAAAATGAGTATTCAAGGTAGCCACTTGAATTGTAGAACTGGAAGACTGTGAGTCTCTAACATATGAAATAATGTGCATATTTGAATATGGACACCAAAGATTGAGTACTTCAAGGCAGCAAGGGTAGGATTAATTGTTCCAGTTTTCCTTGTCTCAACAAAAAATTGCAATATCTCTTCCATTCATACACACTTAGTGCCGAAGACTGTTTGCAATTTGTATAAATTGCAAGATGGGGTGAAGGTAAGCTAAGAGGCAGAACATCATGGCTCAACTGGAAATGAGATATGTCACTTATCATATTATGGTAATGGGATTGTAATAATGTACTACATAAGATTAGAATATACTAGGAGGAATTAACAATCACAGCTCTTCTGTCTTTACTCACAGGACAATATCACTGTAGATGTCACTGAAGCCCTACTAGACTGAATAATCTAGTGAACCACTTCAATAACTGATAGGAAATACTTACTTGGGCTTTGACTGCATTACACAAATCAGGATGATCATTCAGGATTTGGTCACATCACACATAACAGTCATACACAAGTCACAGAGTGGTCACATATATCACAGTCATAGGTTACACAATCATATAACAAATATTTTGTCAATAGTTGTATGACCCATCCAATTATATATCCACTCTGCCTTTTTTACTAGTTGTTGTTGGTTGACAAGGGCCAATGCACAGCCACTTATACTCAATGACATCGCCTTAATCACACCCTGGACATGCTTTCTCATATGCAGCCTAATTTTATTGTTATTTATTTCTATTTTCTATACTATAACAAGCAAACTAGTGCTAAGACATGGTAAGTATTCAAAGGAATTATGCTCCCTCAGCAGTGTAGTATTTATATTCATAAGATAAAATCCAATAATAGTTCAGAGGTATAATATGGAGATGTCTGGTTGAGAAGAATATTAGAGCAGGTCAGGTTAGTAATATTCACTGTGGGAGTGAGCACAGGCCAATGGTAGTAAATAATAGACATAAGCTAGAAGAGAAATATAAGAGAGAGTATAAAGACATGGTGAAGGAGTGGTGGTTGTGGCTTGATGTAATGTGTTAGTTTCAAGACTATTCTTAGTCATCCTTAGGGTCTTCTATATCATGTTCAGTAACTAGGGAGTCTTTAATAGTGGGTGGCTTCCATCTGGGTAGATTTGTCCCATTCTTGGTGAATGCATCTGTTCTCTTAAGGAATTTGCTTAGAGTAGCTATGCCTTGTTTTTTTTCAAGGATATTTAGTATATATATAGAGCTTGAAACATTGTGTGTTATGATCAATGCCTCATGTCTTTAGCATGTACTAGGGTAAAAAGTAATGACAACATGATTAGCTGTGCTGAAGTAGTCTCAGTCAGCTAGTCTCAGTCAGCACCTCATGTAGTAGGTATTATGTCCTTGCTTTTACCTCATGTTGTATGACTTGTTTCACCTCATGTACTGTAGACATTATCCTCATGGTTTACTTGTATATACAGCATAGATATACTTCTGTATATTTATACTTTACCACTTGCAATCCATTCCTTACTTTCTCTCAAATCTTTGTTTAAGTGCAACATTAGCTCTAAAGCTAAGATTGTAACATTTAGTAAAGTATCAATGAGCTTACCTTACAAAAGGAAGAGGTACATAGTGGTTAGTCTACAAACAAATTAAGTAAAGTAACTTCTGGACAAAGAACAAAATACATGTGGTATAGACCATAAGAAGAACCAAGACAAGTTTAAGATGAATAGATGATATTGAGGCATTGTTAGAAAGACTAGGATCTTTGCAGATCATGAACAAAGTCTTGGAAGAAACATACAAACAATCAGATGAAGAAATGTCTGTAGCATCAGCACTAGCAACAATGAGCAACAACATACAGGCTGTAATGCCAAAGAGCATGGTTCCAGATCCAGGATGGTTTGATGGAGACTGAACAAAGTTTGAAGACTGATAAAGGGAAATGCAATTATTCCTTAAGAGCAACAGAGTCATGGAGACTGATAATAGGATTACAGTGATCCTGGCTCATCTTAGGGGAGGTGTAGTGGGTATTTATACCCAGAGAAAGCTAGACAAACTAGACAAAGAATTAGGAACCCAGGATTGGGAAGAATTTGTTAAAGAGATAAAGACCACATTTAGTAACAAGATGAAGGCAGCAGATACCAAATGGAAGATCGAAACCTTTAAACAAGAAAAATAAAATACAGTAGACTTCATGATAGAGTTCAAGGCCTTAGTGATAAAGGCAGACACAGATGAGCTACATACCATCTTTTTGCTGAAGAAGGATGTATGACAAGACATAATCAAGATGATACTAGAATATCTGCCCATTGTAGTACCAGAATCACTCAAAGAATAGAAAGTTGCAATTATCTTAGTAGAACAGGGGTAGAAGTCTACAGAAGGACAATATGATTACAAAACAGAAATAGAAATGACATATGGAGAGCAAGGACAGCCCATGAACATTGCAAAGAACAATGACAATTTCAAAGACAGGAAGCCAAAGTACTTCAATTGCAACAAATATGGGCATATGGCCAAACAATGCTAGAAGAAGAAAGAGAAGAAAACTTGGAAATGTTTCAAATACAACAAAGAAGGGTACATAGCCAAGAATTGCAAAGGAAAGAAACTGATGAAGAAACAAAAGAACTAGAAAAAATCAGAGGATGAAGACAATGAAGAGAAGGACAAGAAATAGGGTTTTGGAGAAGATCTTGAGTAGGCACAGTATGAGAGATCTCTCCTGTAAATTCTAAAAATAAATATGTTATTCCAAACCAACAGAGTAATGTTAAAAGAGAATTAAATATACAAGCAAATGTGAAGACAAAAAACAGTAAGAATCTCAAAGTCAAGACACTGGTGGATTCTGGATGCACACATGTAGGGATTGATTAACAGCTAGTCAAGGACAAAAGAATACAAACAAAACCAATAAACTTTTCATTTGAAGTTTTCAACACAGATGGGACAAAGGATGGAAAGGTAACCTGGGTAGTGCCTCTAGAAATTGAAATCAATAGACACAAGAAACAGCTGGAAGCTGCAGTAATAGATTTAAATGGAACAGACATGTTTCTGGGACATGACTGATTAGTTAAGCATAATCTAGAAGTCAACTGGAAAAATAGAATGATATGGTTTACAAGATGTTGAGGAAGCTGCAAGATGAAACATTAAGATATCAAGTTCAAAACCAAAAGGACATAGGCAACAGAAAGCAAAGAACAGAACAATAGAAAAATTAGAAAAGAACCTGATGCAACAAACCCAGAAAACTTACCTGAGTACATTTGACCATTCATGCACTTGTTCAACAAGAAGAAGTTCAAGAAACTACTGGAACGGTGAGAATGGGATCACAAAATAAACCTCATGGAAGAAGCACCCAAGGAACTAAATACAAAGGCCTATGTAATGACATTAAACAAAGAAGAAGCTCTCAACCAGTGGTTGGATGAACAACTAAAAGCTAGGTTGATAGTAGAATCAAAATTAAGATATGCAGCCCCATGTTTTTATATTCCAAAGAAGGATGATTCACTATGGCTGGTTCAAGATTACAGAAAGCTCAATCAAGTCACCATCAAAAACAAGATGCTACTCCCATTAATAGGAGAAGTGATTGACAAACTGAAAGAAGCAAAATACCTCCATAAACCTGATCTTATTTGAGGATACAACAATGTGCAGATAAAAGAAGGCAATGAATAGAAAGTGGCTTTCTTGACAAATAAGGGATTATTTGAACCACAACTTATGTACTTTGGACTGTATAACTTGCCAGGGACATTTCAGAGAATGATGAATAGTATTTTCTGAGAATTACTTCATGAAGGAGTATTGGCAGATTACATGGACAATTTTGTCATACCAGCCAAAACAATGAAGGAATTAGAGAAAAGAATAATCCAATTCTTGAAAATTGCAGAAAAACACAACCTATATTTCAAAAGATCTAAGTGCAACCTCAATATGCAGGAAATCCCAATACTTGGAGTAGTTGTTGGAAAAAGACAAGTTCAAATAAAACAAGACAAGATAAAAGTGGTCAAGAAATGGAAGACTCCAACAAAAATCAAGAAAGTAGAAAGCTTTCTGAGATTTGCAAATTTCTATAAGAGATTTATCCAGAACTTCAGTTATATAGCAAAACCATTGAACGAGTTCAAAGGCAGAAACTCATGGACATGGACAGAAGAACACCAACAAGCATTTGGAGAATTAAAGAAAAAGATAGTGAGTCAACTAGTACTTTCTCTTTTAAAAAGAGAAGGTAAATTCAGAGTAGAATTGAATGCTTCAAGACATGCCATTGAAGGAGTATTGTCTCAAGAACAGAAAGGAAAATGGAGACCAATAGCCTTCCTATACAGAACGATACAACCAGCAAAAAGGAATTATGAAATCTATGACAAGAAACTATTGGAAATTGTAGAAGCCTTAACAAAATGAAGGCAATATCTACTGAATGCAATGGAACTATTTGAAATCTGGACAGACCATGAAAACCTCAAGTACTTTAGAGAATCTCACAAGCTAAATAGACAACAAGCAAGATAGTATCTAAAACTACAAGACTATGATTTCACATTATAACATATTTCTGGAAAAGCAAACATGAAAGCAGATATTTTATTAAGGAAGGACTAGGTGAACACTCAAGACAACAACAAAGACATTCAAATGCTGAAGAAAGAACTATGGAAAAGAAGAACAATAGCTGAAATTATGATGTTGAGAAGGAATAGTGTAATAGAGAAAATGGAGTTTCTAAAGGAAATCCAGTGAAATGGGACAAAGGAACAGGAAGTGATACAAGAGTTAAAGAAGGAAGATGGACAAGCTTGGGAAGACAAGAGAATAGTCTATATAAATGGATGAATCTACATATTCAATGACAAGAAAATTCAGGAACAAGTACTACAGGAAAACCATGATCTTGCAGATGTCAGCCATTCAGGACAGTCAAAAATGTTGGAATTGATCAAACAAAACTACTGGTGGCCAGAAATCAAGGAAAATGTTAGAAAATATATTTAATGATGTTTCAAATGCTAATAGAATAAAATACAGCATCAAAAGAAAGTAGGAGAATTACACCCATTGGGAATACTGTAAGGACCTGGGCAGGAAATCAGTATTGATATTATTGGCCCACTACCAAAGTCAAACAAAAAAGATGCTATTGTGGTTATCATAGATAGATTTACCAAGATAGTCAGGTTAAAGGTAACAACAATGAATGTCTCTTCTGAAGAAATCATAAAAATATATTGAAATGAGATATGGAAATTACATGGAGTACCAAAAAAAAATTTCAGCAAGAGAGGACTACAATTTGCATTGAAATTTATAGGAGAATTCATGAAGGCATTAGGAACTATGAGACAACTATCGACAGCATACCATTCTCAGACAGACAGACAAACAGAAAGACTTAACCAAAAAGTAGGGACCTTTTTATGACATTATGTCAATTATCAACAAAATGATTGGATGAAATGGTTAGCAGCTGCAGAGTTTTCATATAATGACAAGAAACATGCCACAACAGGACAGACATTATTCAAACTCAATTTTGGAAGACATACATGGAAAGGCAACCTTATGATGCAGACAGAGTTTCTAAAACTAGAAGAATTCCTTACAGGACTGCAAAGAAGTTGGGAAGAAGCTACAAAGAAGCTATGAAGTCAATAGAAGCAGCTCAAAAGAATATGAAGAAGCAACATGACAAGAAACAAAGAAATTCTTAAGGATTGAAGGTTGGAGACAATATGTGGCTGGAAAACATGAACATCCATTTAAAAAAACTCTTGAAGAAGCTGGACTAGAAAAAATATAAACCTTTTAGAATCATGAAGAAGATTGGTCAAGGAGCATTTTAACTCAAATTTCCAGAAGAATGGATGATATACAATATGTTTAATGAAGACCTGCTGACAAGGTGCAGGAAACCCTATGTCAAGATCATCGATGGTAGACTTGGTTTTTATTTTCTCTTTTCACTTTATTTTATTTTTTTTTTCTTTTTTTTTCTTTTCTATTTTTAGAACAACTCAAGTTAGGGTCTATATGTCATGCTGTCACATTAGTCACAAGTTGATGGTGAAGTCACAAGACTGATCACAAGACTTAGAGAACGAAGTAGAAGATTCTGGAACAAAGTGACATCATATAGCATAGACAATACATGCTGGCCTCATGTTATACTCATGGTCATTTAGGGTAGGATGCACAGTAGTGAGCACGGACCATGGGTAATAGTATATAACGTAGACTACTTTATATTAGAAACTCTATCGAGTTCTCTTGTGTTACTCAATACAAGAGTTAGTTCATTGCTCAACCCTTTGAGCTTTGAATCATAACACCCTATTATCAAGGGCAACACATGGAACTGGCACCTCTATCTATAATTATTAATGAAGAAGAAGAATATGAAGGTGAAGAAGTATGGAAGCATAGGAAATGAGGAAGAGGGATACAATATTTGGTATACTGGAAGGGGTACAGAGACAAATACAATCAATAGATTACAGAAACAGGGTTGTTTCATGCAAAAGAGGCAATAGAAGACTATTAGTTAAGAATTTCAAGTTGAAACCTATAAAGAAGGGGGGGTAAATCCCATTTTAACAATTCACAACACAACTTGATTTCAAAGCAATGTCTTCTCAAATAACCAACAACTACATGACTGTACCAACATTCTTCAACCCATATGTTACCAGAAAGCTTAACAACATAAATGAAGCCAAATTATTTAAAAAGAAATGCGATGATTGGAGTCAATTATACCACAAGACACTAAAAGGAATGAAAGTGATGATTGATGTATAAAGACAGGTGAAGAATATAATGAAGATAGCAGAAGAAACAAATATGACAATCACAGAGATAGAGGGAACAATTCTGAAAGTGAGTATTAACAACAGGACAACAAATGCTATGAATATTCTTGGAATATCAGAAGACCTACAGTATCTGATTCAAAGTAACATGGAAGATCAAGCATATCAAATTCAAAGGATATTAGCCAATGAATTAGATGTATATAAAGAACAAGGAAACAAATATATAGATGACAACATTAAAGAAATCCAAGACTTATACAGGGATGATGAACAGAAGAAGGAGTTGAAAAGAGGAATAGTAGAAGATGAAAAAGTAATATTAATCAAGCCATACAAAGTATTAACAATCACATCCAAGACAACAGAATCAAGTTTCATACAAGATGAAGTCAAGAACCTGGAACAATACATGAAGTCTGTCCATTCTTCAATGCAAACAAGACTGTTTAAGCTGCTTCCATATTATCAATCACTCTGCTCTAGAGAAGAACTGAATTCTGAATTCTGGATAGAAATAGCAGTGGCTTTTGTTGAAGAAAAACACAATATGGAAATCTCATGAAATGAATATCCTATATTCATATATCAAGGAGGTCCTCCTAATGAACTATATTTCATTATTATTGACAATTGAGGACAAGCAATCATTGGTCCAAACAAAAAGATTGTGGAAACACATATAATTAGAGAACTGGAAGTCCTGATCTAATTCATGAGAACATGAATGCTGAAAACAGAGTATTGTTATGATCAATGCCTTATGTCTTTAGCATGGACTAAGGTAAAAGGTAATGACAATATGATTGGCTGTGCTGAAGTAGTTTCAGTCAGCACCTCATGTAGTAGGTACTATTTTCTTGCTTTTACCTCATATTATATGACTTATTTTATCTCATGTACTGTGGACATTATCCTCATGGTTTACTTGTATATATAGCATAGATATACTTCTGTATATTTATGCTTTACTACTTGCAATCTATCCCTTACTTTCTCTCAAGTCTTTGTTTAAGTACAACCTAAGCTCTAAAGCTAAGGTTGTAACACTAGGAGTCTTTTGTATATTCTCTTTATCAAGTATAAAAGCTATTGTGGGTCTTATACTCATATATCTACATTTAAAGAAACTTAGTGGAAAATTTTAATTAAGAACAGTCTCTCTCCTGCCAAATCACATGACCAAATACCTTCTCAAAGATAGGCATGCTGTCAACTTACCTTTATATCATTTGTCTTTAGAGAATATAACTTTGAAACAAAAACAAAAAATTAAGAGCTTTATTGTCGAGTCCAACAATCAGTTAAATGCTATATTCCCTGTCTTTGATCCACTCAATGATGAATTATCTCCAGGTTATAGGCTTATTGACATCTTTTCAGACTGCATTTTATTTCATAAAGTATAATACAAGAACAATACTAATATTACCTTCCACTTGTACAATCTCAATACCATCACTCTAAAGGCTTCATCAAATATCAAGTTAGCTATCATTGTCACTAATGCTAGTGTCAAAAGCAACAACATTACTACTTCAGTTATACACATCCACTCTTACAACAATTCTAGCAGGAAGACTATTTATTATACTATTAACATCATAAGTATAGAGGTTAAACTCTTTGTGTCAAGATATG
>Ga0157363_1003884_pt1 | contig 13657 bp, 5 predicted proteins | sample AttsexASBM1_FD_111477 | JGI IMG/M metagenome (GOLD analysis project Ga0157363, IMG submission 111477) | Fungus gardens microbial communities from leaf cutter ant in Ribeirão Preto, State of São Paulo, Brazil - Atta sexdens ASBM1 | ecosystem: Host-associated > Fungi > Mycelium > Unclassified ...
TGCTGTTAGTCTGCTGTACCAACCAATTATTAGTAACAGAAGCAAACTATTATTATATAGACTTTAAACTATATAGAATCTAATCTATCTTTTGAATAGACTTCAGACTCATTTACATTATAGAAATCGTAGGAGTCTTAAGAAAAAAAAATCTTATTTTTTTAAAAAAAAAAAAAAATATGTCTCTCTGTTTATAGATATATATATATATATATATATATATATATATATATATATATATTGCTATAGCATTATATTCATTGCCGTTGTAGTTGATGAAATATATTAAATATATTAGATAATTCTATTGACTGAAATATGCAGATGCAAAAAAGTAATAGAAGAAAACAATATTTACTTAGGTTGCAGCAATAAAATCCTTCAGAATGTCGCCAGCATCTCTGATTATATGCGACGTGCGAAGAGAAACGGAAGGTCTACGCGCAATTGCGACTTTCCTCAATTTTGCATGAAAATTCGACGAGATTTGCGTGATGCCATCCGGGACGTGAAGGTTTATTTTCGTTAACGTTTTATGAGAGTACCACGACGGACGCCGCGATTAACCTTGCCGAGCGGCTCTCCATTTTCGAGTACTCGAATAATTCGATTACCCTCCCCCACCCACTCTCTCTTGCCGCGTTCTACCCTCGTCTCGCTTTTATTCACCGTCACTGTCACTGTCACCCGTCAGCTGTCCCGTCCTTCGCAACGATCGTCTGACGCGCGCGCGCCGACTCGCATCTACCATGTATACCCATCTACCCGTCACGCCGTCTACCCGATCTACCCCCGGGGAGTAATTATTATTAATCACGTCAACTTTACGATTACGGACGTGCCCATCCCGCCACGCCGCCGAAAACACACCCTTCGTGTTTTAAAATGACTAAAAGTTTGGCGGGAGAAAGTTTGACAGTCGAAACCTCTCACGCATCGAATGGGTAGACGATCCATGGCTGTCCACGATCGAATCGTACACTTTTGGTGGGATGGGAATATAAATTGACGAGTCATTTTGTCGGACTAAAAAAGTAAGAGCTGATACGCGTGATCACTTACGTATATAGATATTTTTGCATAAAACTGATGTGCAACCGGTCGTGATATCTCATCAAATAAATCGCTATCACATTTTGGATTATCATAGATTTTATCATGATATCTCTGTCGGTCTTTGTATCTTTTCTAAACAATTTCAAGAATACCTCGCACGCAAACATATTTCGCGAAAGGTTTGCGACAATTTCCAACAGCGAAACGAGTGATTCCTAGTGTGAAGTTTTCAATTACTTCAAAGTTCTTTAGCAAAATCGAATTGAAAGAAACACAAGAAAATGTGCAATGAACAATATCCACTCTCTAAATTCTTTGAAATGGAATCGCACTTTAAAGAGTGAATTCTTTTTCAACACTGGTTCAATTTTCAATCTTTGAGATCGAGATTTCATTCTTCAGAGTGAGATTCATTCTAAATACTTTAGAGAATAGTTAAACGTTCAAATTATTGTAATCAAATAGTTGTCTCGCCGAAACAGCTTGATTATCAAGTGCACAAGAGCATGCGTGACTGTGTCGCGACGATAGACAATTTGCCGTGCGATATTTTTAAACGTCGGCACCCTCACGTATGGCTGTAGCTTGGAGAGAGAGAGAGAGAGAGAGAGAGAGAGAGAGAGAGAGAGAGAGAGGGAGGGAAGGAGGGAGGGGGAGAGAGAGAGAGAGAAAGAGAAAGAGAGAGAGAGAGAATGAAAGAATCGGCTGATAGCGACGAAAAGTACATCAGGGATGCGTCCCGGGTAAACGAGAAGGGGGACCACGGTACGGTTGGCGAGAGGTCGTTCCGTATCACAATTATTTCTTCGCTTTATTTATAGGCAGGGCCACGACACCGCGGTATCATTGTTGTTTTCCATGATTTCCACCCGTTTGAACGGCTCTCCTGACTTATTTTCCCGCTTATTCCGACGCGCTTCTACGACGCAACCAACCTTCCGTTGTCAAAGAACAATCACGGTTCCGCATTTAGCGATCATTACGTAGAAGAAGAGAGAGAAATTTCTACATTAGACTGATAAACAAATTGTAATTTAGTAAAATGATTTGATTATCCATTTTCGTAATAATTTTTTCAAACAAGATTTACATGAAGTACATGTCGAATAAAATGAAAGTATTTAGATATCAAGAACATCCATGAGATTAACGCTTGATAGAGATACAATACTACATAATATTTTAGGAATCGAATTAGTAAAATCCTGTCTAAAAGTATTTTACAAAAGTATTTTATTCTTTACACCGATTGTTCTCACTAGCGGACTACGCGACGCAGTTAAGCGACGAGAATGAGTACTTAGATCGTATTTGTCTCTCGAATCTCTCGAAGTGTATATCGCGCAAGCGAGAAAGTCTTTTTACGTTTGTTCTGCCGTGTGTGTAATGCGAGTGACCTCCGTTCGCTAAAATCTATATTTATCTCAAGCGCTGAAGCACGATGTACTTAATGCTTTGGCTTTATTGTCTTCACCCCGCGCCCTTCCTTCTTTTTGTCGTTTACCTTTCCCACCCCCTGTCTACTGCCCGCGCCGCCAACTGTCACATTCATGGCGCGTATTTATTTGTGTCTGCCGCGAGACACCGGTTTGGAAATCCGCGTCGCGTTTCGTCACGTGCGTTCGAACGTGTGGGTCTCGAAAAATGACGATTAATCAGACACCGCGAAAAATTCCCAAACGTAGATATGTGAAGAAACAAAATTATTTTAAAGAAATTATAGATATTAACGAAGGGTGGCTATATGACCGACTATTTAATATCTTTTTAATTTCTTTTAAGTAATGATTATCTTATTAAAAAAGTGATTAGTTTCGGAAATGTGTAACCTGCATTATCTTTATACTCTTATTTTTTTTCCGATACACTTGACGCGTTTAACTTCATTCACTTTCTGTAGAGAAACTTCTTCTACATTGAATAAAAAATTTAAAAAAATCTCGCCGTGTCAACTGAAGCACCAAAATTGTATGACATTATGGCGAAGACGCGCGTCATCTTCGTGCGACTCGTGACTTTTTGGCAGTGAACGCTTTTTTTCCGCTCGTGACTTTAAATATAGTCCGAAATCTCTCGCGCCAGACGGTCTGTAGCCTCGTCTGGACGAAAATAAGCCACCATCTTTCCCGTCCTAACGGTCGTTCTTTCCGTTTTTTCCGGCTGATGCCGACGTAGTGCGCCACGTTATGGTGCCTCCCCTTGTCCGACCTTCAAGCACGAAGACGAGCAACAGGAAGGCACGAAGAGGGATCGGTGGAAAGCGGTGTCGCGCGAGGATGCATAAGTGGCGTAGCTTCGATCTTGAGACAGAACTGAAAAATATGATCCCTCAAGACATCGGAATTTTTACGAGAATTAGTTTTTGAATTAACTCTTCCGTTAATTAATTTCTTTAGAAGCATAAAGTCAGTATCGAAATGAATATAATCGTGGCAGATGCTTGGCTAAATAAAGATGCTTGGCCAGAAAAAGTTACGCACGTACTAAACAGAAAATTTACAAGTTACGATGCAATTTTCTAATTATTTTTCTAATTTATCACGTGACTTAACGTATTTTCTACCGTTCAATTAATTTAGTCTCGAGACGCGCGGGCTCATTTATATTCGAAGCGTTGAAAGGAGCGGGTTTTCGCAAACGAGACGTTGGCCTACACATCCAAGCCGGCTAAACAACCGAGAGCAGCGCCGAGAGGAGGGCTTTGCGTGTGTCTACACGAAAATGTCTGTGTACGCACACTCATTCGCTCGCCAGGAGCGTTGAACCCCGAAATTAATGTTATAACGCAATGTCGTATCTACGTCCTATCTCATCCCATCCCCTGTGCCGTCTCGTTGCGCCTAAAGCCGCTCGATAACGTGCCCTCTAACTTCGACTTGGGAATACCTAATTGCACTAATGATCCTGAGAGCCCGTAGGGCGCGGGGGTGAACGACCCTTCGCGGATTTGTCGCATGGAGAACGCATTCGCGTTCGATAGAGACGCAACGTGCAAACTCGAGTCTCTCTGACAGTGTATCGGCTCTTTGATGGAGACGCAACGTATAGTTACTATATATATGAAAATCCTGAGATCCTGAGATCTGATTTCTTCAAAGCTGAGAAATACTCTGTATTTCATATATTCTTCCAAAAACGAATATCCCTTTGTGTTTCTGGAATGTTATTAAAGCACAAATATGAGAACATTTTTAACAATAAAATTAATAACAATAAACTTTAAAATTCGTAAGCAAAACTCTCTAATCTATTTTTTTAATCCATTTTTCTCCTCCATTTTTCACTGTGATACACTTAAAAAAATCCATTAAATTTCATTTGTATATACAACAGAAGCAAATTTTAAGCAAATTTTTTACATTAAAAATATTTAATGTTGTCAATGAAATTGAAGTTACATGTAACTTAAATTTAACGTATATATACTTTAAACTTCATGCACTTCAACATACAAATATTTTAATGTAACAATCAAAAATTCAATACATGTTACTTAAATTTAATGTAAAACATGCATCTCGTCACAGTAAAGTGCACGAAATTTCAACTCGACAATCCGACGCAAGCAAAGCGCAATATTAACGTTGTTATAGAATGTCATCTAAACTTAACGCGATAAGGACAAAAAATTTTTCCTAAAAGAATTCATAAGAATCACTTACTTTTTATCACTTTAGAGACAACCCCCTTAAAGTATTACCCCCTAATCGACAATCGAACACGATCGATAACAATATTCTAATTCTCCATGCATACGTGAAGTGTATTCACTGTTGGAGGGGGTTCGTTACTTTATCTATAAGACACTTATCATTTCTTTCCAGTAGTGCGCTCGCAAATGCGCTCGCTTGCTTACAGTACACCCCGTAAAACACGCTTCACCGTGCGATCACTTTCCGGGGGTCCGCCGGCCGAGCGAAACCGGACGTAAAAACTGCCGTCTCCGAGTAATCTGCATCGCGTGACGCAAGCGGCCCGCAATTGCGACTACACTTCGACAGTATAACAGCGTAACTCGATAAAATTCGCATTTGGGTCACGCGTACTCTCTCGTTCCCTCCCTCTCTCTCTCTCCCCGACTCGTTCTCTCTTTCGTCCCCTTGTCCGATTCCCGCTACTTCTTTCGCTTTTATTTTTCCCCTCGAAAGGGCCTGCCTTATGCGCCTTGCGGCATCGCGTGCGTTTATGCGCCCGCGCCCCTTCTCACAGGGAGAGGGGGAGCGGGGAGGGGGGAGGGATTGGGGGGCCTCTAGCGCGCCAAGAGGCGAAAAAAAGTTAGAAACGCCTCTTCTTCTTGCACCCTGTAATTCTCCTGTTGTCTTCTTGCTCGAGGTAAATCTCGTCGAATAATGGATAGAACAAGTTCTCGGAGAAAAAATCGTAAGGTTTCCGAAAATTAGAGTGAGGTATCACGCATTAATTCTTGTATATAATTATTTTATTTAAAATTAAAAGTGTTCTCAATGTAAATTAATTTCAGTATAAAAATAAAAGAGAATAATTGAACCAATCTTTGGTGTTACAGTTTAATGGATTAATTGGTAGATATTTATCATCGATTAATTATTATCAGAAGTTGTAGAAAACTAAATAATCTAAAGAGCAATTTAGTAATTTTAGATTGCACGCCTGTCTGATGATTTAATGTTGCGTTATCTGTTAGGATTAAATTCTAATAATAACATTTTTAATATATATTTTCTGGAGATCAAATTTGATATCATATACGAGCGTTCATGCAACATATATCAAACTTTATATAACAATAGCCCTTAAATGCACTCGACGTGCGACGGTGATATTTGTACTTTTAATACTCGCTTGTACACAGGAACATGACAAACTGGTTTTCTCTGCAAAGGTTACTCATAGATCGTTCTTAGCGCTTCTCATCGATTTATCGATTTTGGCGAATCCATTAAATTGTCATTAAAATAATTTTAATCAATCAACATATAAATTTTCGAAAAACATTAACAGAAAAACATTGCGGAATAAGATCACCTTGTTCAACCGAATTCTATATAAAACAAGGATTAAGACTAACATTGTTTCTCTACACAATTTTATGAATATCATTTTGTATTCACCTAAATAAAAAATGCACCTTGCTTCAATTGCCATGACAGCATAAAGATCATCGTAACATCAGGAATCAAAATTATACACCGTCTTAGCTAACGTCAAGGATGTGTTCTGAGAAATCGAGATCCGTGCGATTGATATCGATGTTCCGGGCGAAAGAGACCGAAGTGAATGAGAACCACCGAAGACCATGGCGCCTGTCTGCGAGTATGCTGACCACAGTGGCACTATCTGGGCTATCATTATTCATCGGATATATATCTATTACAAATTTGTTAATTTTGTTGAAACAGATTGATTTAAGCGTAACGTAGAAGTGCTGTTGATGGGGAACGGCAAGAAGGTGCGCGGGAGTTGATACTCATGATTTGCGAGGTGAAGAGGAGGGATGACAAGGAGTAGTTACGACAAAAGTTACGATCACGTAAAAGATACTTTGCGTAAACAGTGGACGAGGCTTATTCACAACATTGAAAATTTAATCCTAAGATTTCCTTGAATTCGCTTTCATTTAAAAAAATGTGCATTTTAAAAAACAGGATCCTATAATTTCATGATCTAATAATTTCGTTTCCGTATATATGTGTCAAATATTTGTATACATAGAAATATATGTATAATCTTTTTGATTAACCGTATTCAATTTGCATATATTTTTTTAATAGAAAAGAATGAAAAAAATGTTGATCTCGTCAAACTTAGATTTTTTTTTCTTCTGTATTAAAAAAGTATATAGATGCAAATTAAATTGATCACGAAGATTGTAATTTATCAAAATAAATATATTTATTTATTTTCGGCAATGATACTGCTGCAAAATTACTGGAAACAAAGTCAACAATGAAAAGATATCGAATAAAATATTATGCACCGAAAGAGAGATTGCATTGCATCGACGCAATACAATTCGCGGAAACGTTCTGTGATATCAGACATGCCTTGTAAAAATTTGAAGAAGAAAAATGATTTTAAAAGCTTTTAATTATCGCCTGCAATGATGTATTTAGTAATTCTTAATTACAATAAGGTCATGTCCCTGATTAATTATCGAATTACGAGTTGTTATATACTCAAATATAAGTTACAATAAGAATATAGAAAACACAATGACATCGATAAACCCGGCGTACTTATATAAGAATTTTATCGTGTATATATCGCTATTGTCTGTACGATAATTACAATTAAAAAACTGCAAGTTTGACTTTTGAATCCACGTGGAGAAAAATTCGGTGTCCGAAAATAATTAATAAGTTAGATATGTTATCTTTTTATATAATGTAACACATGATGCAATCGGTTTTTTATAAAGAAATTCTAAAATTTACTTACTAAAATTAAGAACGGAAGAAAAAAAATCTATAACATGTTATCAAACTTAAATTTTTCTATTAATCATTCTTCTGCGACAATTAATTTTATTAACTAGAATATTTCAAGAGCATTAGAAATGATTATTTATATAAATAAAATAAATGGAGAAACAATTCCCTGCACGTCCAAAATATGCATTTAACGATTCAACATATCGTGTAAAAATGTTTCAATAAAATTTAATTTTGTAATCTTCCTTTAAAGTGATTGTCTACGTCTTCTCTCTATGAATTTCGAGTTGCTCTGACGCTTTCAACAGTCGTCGCTCCAGCTGACTAGAGTAAATTGCCCTCCTAGAGTAGCTCCAGGCGCTAAGTCATGGACTAGACTCCCATCATAATGTGATCCTAACTGCCGCCAGTCACCTACAGACAGCTTTAACGCGATAATGGGCAATGGGCCTGACCTAGGCTGTGCACCGGCCATGACCTTCGTTGCGGATGGAGGCCGGTTCGTCGTTCGCACACGTATGCGTTTGCAAGCTTGGTGATCTCTCGTATCTATGTAGGTATTCGACAGACCTATATTTAATGTCCATACTTAATTCTAAGGAGCAGATAGACGGAGACTGACGGGTCTCTCCATCTCAAACTTGCCAATCTCCATTTATTAATTTGCGTTTCTTCGTTTCTCGAGAAAGAAATACTGATTAAAAATATTGCAAAAAATTCTTTTCTATTAAGATATTTAAAAACATTTCTTTTATAATAAAGTAATTATTACTCGTTTAGAAAAGATTAAGCTTGATTCTTCACATATGCAGACTTATATATAGATATATTGCAGCGCTCTTAATACATTGAGTCGTCTCACTTGCGTTCTTTGCAATTAAATTGCAACAACGTTACATTTAACGTTTTTTTCTGAAATATTTCTTACCCTCTTCTTTCTCGCGCCGAGATATGCGAAATGTAACACCATTTCAAATTTGGAGTTTTTTGTGCAGTAAATCTTTTTTTTTTTAAATGCTTCTGAAAAGAAATCTGTTGCTACTATTTATGACATTGAAGGCTATCAACTTCATTTACACAATACGACGTATTTGTCATTGAACATTTTTATACACATAATTGGTCCCCTATCGTATTGTCTTAATATGCGTCGGCGATACATGCGAGAAAAATATTTAAAAGGCAGTTAATCAATTGCGTCTGCAGTGACTATCGGGCCAACGTGAGCGCTATATTTCCTACAGGAATAATTTTGATCAGTGTCATCGGAGTTACGCGCCGGTGACTACAAAGAGCAGCGAGTCTTTATCATGATACATTTTTAAGATCTGCTATGTGTTCCGTCATATGGAGTTTTAATATCAAAAATTGTCAATTATCAAAAGATTTTAAAATACTTTTACCTTATACAAAGATTTAGGATATTTTTTCTCTTACAGTTTTTTTTTAAATTTCAAATTAACATTCCTTTTTAGTTTTAGTTAAAACTAATTTATTTAACATTTTACAGTTTTTTTTACATAATAGTCGATATGTAAATCGTTATAAGGATTTGAATTAAAATTTCTTTAAGCTACGGACTGTGATCAAAATTTTAAAACAAAAGTATAATGTTATAAATTAAAAATAATTGTCCCTACAATTTTTTTTAGTGATAATTATCCTTAAAAGAGATTTTAAAAGAAACTTTTCCAACAATTGCAAACTAACACTTTAAACTGCCTTAAACTGCTTTAAAGCGCTGATTTGCGTTGATTATTGGTGAGCAATGACTTATCATGCTTCATGTGCTACATTTATAACATACATGTACACGTACATATGTCCGCGTATGCCTGTCTACTTATAAGTTGATCATGCAACAAGAGGCAATCGAGAGATCGGCCGATCTCTCGAGGACATCGGCTAAAAAATCGCCGTTCATTTTTGCTACAAGAGATATATATATATCAAACTGCAGAAAGAACGTACGAAAATTTAAAGAAAAGTTTTAATAGAAAAAATATACATATAGAAGTAGTACACGAGAAAAAACGTGGAGCAATCGAGAATAATATAGAAATGAAGAAGAATTGAAGAGAACATAGAAAATAACACTATAAAAGAGGAAGATTGTGCGTTTTCGGTAACATAAAAGCATAGTAATAAGAAAATATAGCAATTAAAAAAAATTGCATTGCGAATAAGGTGCATTTAGTAAAGATAAAAGAAGGAAAAGATTAAATGAAAAGAAAATTGAATAAAACAAAATGATAGATGCAACGTACAATGCATAAATAATATTCGATATACAGGTATATTGTGTGCGCGAAACAACAGTTAAAGATATAATAAAAATCAAAAATTAAAATATTCTAAATAATGTAATATATATATATATATATATACTTAATACATATTTATAAGTGATTTGTCAATAAAAACAATAATGTAATAGTTGAGTGTAAGTTGATAACAATATACAATACAAATACTAATTATGTATTATCACTTTTATTTTGATCTGGCAGAGATGCTGTTCACAGCAAAAGTAATTAGAATAAAATGTTTAATTTTTTCCAAATTAAATTTTCATATATTTATCATAAACACATAATTAATTATCAATCAAACATAATTATTTGACGTTTATATAAAAAAACTTTAATTTATTTCGGAAATAAAAACGATAAAACATAAAAAGAAGAGATAAAAATAAATCTAAATAAAAGAAGAGAAAAAATATAAAAAAGAGATAAAAATAAAAGAACTATAAAAATAAATTTAAAAAATTTTACAAACATCCATGTTATCAATATATCATATCCCAAAGTCAGACAAAGATTTTCGTCAAGTCACGCAGATGAATATAGAAAAACAAGAACAAAAATACATGCAAAAAAAGTTCATAAGGACGAATTTTCAAAAATTGTTCCCTACAGCGAGAGATCAAGACGAACGATCAGACGGAGAAACAAGAGGTCGCTCCCGATAACCTGTCATAAATGCGATACCAGTTAGTTATTCATTTTTTTTTTGCACTTTCGATGCTATTTTCTATTCCAAATTCTATTCTATAAGCGACAGTAGACCGATATCGAGAGCCGGCGCTTCCGAACGTTTGCAATACATGTCGAGCATTTTACGCACGGATTCAATACGTTAAGAACATACTATCACAACTATATATGCATATTTTTTCTTTTTTTTTTCATTAAATCGTTCCGGCTATTAATCTCACCGATATTGCTGGACAGTGGGCGTAACTTTTGAACTCTTGTTGGCGCTTCGCCATTCGTTATCTGGATAATGCTAAATACATGCACACTAATTTTTGACTGCTGCAATATCGCAAGATCAGTTTAGGAAGCAAATCGTATGATGTCGATTGCCATACTATAACGAATACATTGGAAGATATAGTAAAGAATTTGGAACAGAATAGAGCATCGAAGCTAATTACAAATGAATGCTGTCTATAAATAATATAGCGGCTATACTCTTCGAGATAGACAATTTAAATCAAATATCTTACAATGTTCTTCTTTTTCTAGTTTCTTTTCATTTTATTTTTTTTAGAGGGAATTCACTCTTTGATAAATAATTTATAAAGTATTCTATTCCACAATCAACATTTGAAATAATTATTTACATTTTAACTCTAAATGCAAAATACTGTGAAGATTTTGTGATAGTAAAAATTATATAATTATTTATGATAGTAATAAAAATTGTAATATAATTATTTATGTGATAAAAAAGAAAATGATAACGATATGTGATGGAAAAAAAACTTTCACCACTAATTTAATTTACTAATAACAAATTATCCACCTTGTATTTGTTTTTTTGTGGTTTATCTTTTGCACAAAAAAATGAGGAATTTCTGCCTTATCATCGTTACGAGCAAATGAGCGTTCAACATTTGCAATTAGTAATCCGTCCGATGCGACAGCGATCTGCAATATAAGGCGAGTTCAGTACAAGAACTTCGATCTCGATTCACGTATCCCGATTGCAGCGCTGGAAAATAAAGCTATAATTGACGCAATATAGATAATAATAAGTTAACGCTTTATCGGAATGCCAAAGTGTCTGTAATCGCGCGATACGCGATAATCGGCCACAATGCGGCCGGTGCCACACCACGCTGCGCCGCGCCGGTGAACTCACCATCGTGCTCGGGGCATATTACGCTTATAAAAAATTCAGATTCGCCCAGAAAGAAAGCACGCCAGTCTTGCGGTTAGCGAGACCACGATCGGCCTCCCTTGCCGATCTGAGTTCCTAAGCAGGTCGTTGATCTTATTTTGTTTCTTCCCCTTCCTCTTTTTTACTTTTTTCGTCTCTCTCTCTCTCTCTCTCTCTCTCTCTCTCTCTCTCTCTCTTTTTTTTCACGAACACGGGGGCCTTAATAACAGGTTGTGGTTCTACCGCCACTATTACGTGCTTAGCGGCAAGTGGCTCGAAGACAGTTTCGCCCGAGGGACTCGTGTGGTGGTGGACCGTTTGGAGCTCCTTCTGCTCCTTAACAAGTGTATATTATGCACGCAGTGCATACAGGGTGTCCCCGAAAACATGGTATCCTTGACCTCCACTTTCATCTGATTGTCGTGGTAAAATGTCTAATTTTTAGTACACCTTGGTAGCAATCAATAATAAATCATATAATCTGCCAATTACGTGATACCGTGCACCTTATGTAATCGGATTATCATTTATTCCTCCCATTTCTACAATAGGTGACTGTAAGTGCATGTTTTGCAATTTATACAGATATAATGTAAGATTTGTTAGAAATACTTGTCGTTGCATTTTATTTGTGTGAGCAATGATGGTCTTCCCTGATTGAATTCCCAAAATGAGTAATATTGTCCAGTAAAGGTTGGGAAGAAAAGTTGAAAAGTTTGAAACCTACGAATTTTAGAATATTTCTAGATATTACGAAGAATCTTTCTGATTTTTAATTTCATTCTGTTTTAATCTTTTATCATTCTGTACGATTCATATTGTATATTTTTTAAATATAAAAGAATATGAATAAAGAAACATGCGTGTAGCAAGCAAGTTATACGGTACTCGTCTGATAAATCGTAGAGTTAACGGATGTCGGATGTGAGAGCCAGTTATATAATTGTTACTTCGACATTATTAAGTTATAAGATGCTCATCAGTGGCGATGATACGATGCAATCCAGTATATGCACAATGTTGCATGCGAAAGCGTGTACATACGCGAGTCACGCCGGACGGATCGCCGAGTCTCGCTGAGGTTAATTTACTTGATGTTGCCAAGGAAAACATGATCGGTGTCGTGTATGAAATATTACCACTCGCGGTAATTAATTCTGAGTGAACCTGGCGCCTGGTTGGCATGATCTTTAGGATAACGCTACCTTTTGCTACCTTTGCTAAGATATGCACAACGAGTTTTTGCAATCGTGCAATCACACTAAACATCTCGCAGAAAAAAAGATTCGCGACACAACACATACGTTGCGTTTGATATTTTGTTGCAAACAATTTTCAATTTCTATGCGTACTACATTGCGAGAGCATACATTAAATATCGTACAGAGTAATGCTTCTCACAGATTTAAGTGAACTTGAGTGAACTTAAGTGTTCTGACATTTAAAAGTTTTTTTTTGGAGTTACACTGTTAAAAATTTCACGAAATTTAATATACTTTTAAGTTACACAATTTGAATTTAATTTCATGACATCACATTAAATTTTTAATGTAGGTATTTATAACTTAAAAGTATATTTGTGTACATGTACATGTACATGAAATTTAATGTATTTTATGAAATTTAATGTACACGTTCATTATATTTAACTATTGTAACTTAGTTTTCAATTAAATCATTCATTACTTTTAATTTCGTTAATCACAAGCTTTAATTACATGTAAAGGAAGCATTTCTAACGGTGTATGTATGATAAAAATTTCAAACTGTATATCATTGAATTAGTATTCTTTTATTCTTTAATATACCGCGATGAAAGTATACAAAATTTTTGATAGAACCTAAATTGTGTTTAAAAGATAAATTGTTTTAAAAAGATTCAAATTTTTAACTTTGATTAAACTTGATAAAAAGATTAACTATGAATAATCCACATCAACATTTTTCTCACAGAGATAAATATAAAAATTAATTTCTAAATAATTTTTGTAATTATAAAAATACACATAAAATTTCTATAA
>Ga0157363_1003885_pt1 | contig 13655 bp, 5 predicted proteins | sample AttsexASBM1_FD_111477 | JGI IMG/M metagenome (GOLD analysis project Ga0157363, IMG submission 111477) | Fungus gardens microbial communities from leaf cutter ant in Ribeirão Preto, State of São Paulo, Brazil - Atta sexdens ASBM1 | ecosystem: Host-associated > Fungi > Mycelium > Unclassified ...
TAAATATTTAGAAAAGTAAAATTATTTTTAATTATATTAACATTTAATTGAAATTATTTTACTCAACATTACATAGCTATTACTAGAGTCTTTTTCGGTGTATGTATACTGAAAAAAAATATAGTGAATTTTAATAAATGTTTAGTTGAATATTGCCAACTAAATATTTATTAAATATAAAGATATATTTATTTGAAGAAATTTATTACAAGAAATATTAATTTGATTTAACAATCATTTTTTTTATTGAACAAATATTTACTTACTGTAAGTAAATGTTTAGTTGGCAATATTGAACTAAATATTTATTAAAATTAACTAAATTTTGTTCTCAGTATACATTTAGATTTCTTTAAAATTTTGTTCGAGAAAAGAAAAAAATGTATTGTCTCAATGTCCAGCCTTAAAATTCATTACTTTTATATTCCTTTATCAGATAAATTTTTGAATATTTCAGCAAAATCTTTCTTTCAATACAGCCGAATATCCGATATATGCAAGAATTGGGAGTCAGCTAATGACAGCAGATGCTAGCACGAATTTCGAGAAGCTGTAAATCACGTATTGTTCGAATCTCCCGATTTAAATACATCGTTGATTGTCATCTACCGATCTACAGACAAATAGAACAACGGTACAGTTCGGAAATTCTCGTCGAGATTCGATCGACACGGGTACGATCGTGCTTAATCGCCATCTCGCTGAAATTCTCGTAGTACTCGAAAATCGAGTGCCGACGCAAACGAACAGCAGGAAACGTAACGTACGTAGGAGACGGTCGATCTCTCGCGCGTGCATTCGAACGTTTAATCGGCACGCGGCATTGTGCGCGCACAATCAGCCGTGGTGCTGCGTTCTCGAGAGGTGCGCAATGAAAAAGCCCTCGACTATCGGTCCCGATTATCTTCCCTGTCCATCTAATGTCTTTCTCTTCGTATCCCGCTTACAATATGGTCGTTAAACAGAATGAAATAGCGCGAGCGCATAAATCTTTTTTTTCCACGGAAAAAATTCATTCTCTCGTCAATAGTGCTGAATGGCTCGACTGTATTATGATTCTGAATACATGCATGCTATAACTTGCAAAAATATTTAATTAGTTTCCTATTTTAAATCTTAAGCACAAAGAAGCGCTACAGATTTCCTAAAAATTATAAGATATATATATATATATATCCATTCAGATTTTAAGTCCAGATGATTAATATAATACAGATACTCGTATTCAAGATAGATAGAAATCGGTGACGACAGAAATTGCTTCGTAGGAAATATTATAAATGTTAATAATTCCATCAATATGAGACAACAGTCAGAATACATTAAAAGTCGAAGAAGCATATTTAAGTGCGAAGAATGGCGAAGTTGGTTTTGTCTTGTTTAAACTTTGGCAATCGATCTTCTCGTCAACCCGAGGGGTTTCACGCACTTTTTTCAACCCTTCGAGAATCCACAAGGCTCGTCTCCAAAGAATACTAACTTAACCGACATCAAATTTATTCAAGCAACTCTTTCAACACGATCAACCAGCTGATCCCAAGCTGTCAAGTGCTCGCGCGACAGGTCCTCTAATTATTCCTAATTAGCAGCTGGATCATTAATATAATCGTCTTATAACCTGCACATAATAATTATCTTCGACTGTCAAATCCATTAATCTTGAAGAAAGCGTCGTGATAGATTCGAGTCGTCAGACGGAATTTCTAAAACGAGTAAATCGACCGTCATTATTCGGCAGTCACATCGCCATTTCTGTTAATATCACTAATAATGTGTCATCTGAACAAACGGACAAAATCCTTCCGGTCTTATTCACCATACGCATATTCTTGTTATCGAATAATCACGCACAATTCGCGGCTTAAGCGGCATGCAGTAATAAATACATTGCAGCCGTACAAAGCCTAACGAGGCTCACATCGCGTGTTTCGAAATTACCGAGCTAAAGACTCGTAACGATTACGCGATAAGAAGTGTAGTTCGAGCAAATTTATGGCAGCACGCAGAAAATACATAATTGTGTAAAATGGAATCTCCATGTTAAGATGAGCTCTGATCGGTTTTATTAATGACAATAACTATTTTTATCACGCATGTTTCAGTTCATAGATTGGATTAAATTAAAGTAGAATAATTTCAGTTTAGACCGATACATGTCGCTGTTATTTAATTTAACAACATAATTATACGATTACTTATGCAATATGTATTTTACATTTAAGAATACCCCCGAATGGAATAACTGCGTAGTCTCTTTCGAGTTGTAGAAAAGGGTCGACAGGTAGAGAATTGCTCGAGATCTAGACCAAAAATCATGGAGGATCTTTCGAGGAAACAGACGGGTCCCTGCTCGTTGAGCCACGACAATGAGGTTTCCTCGTGCATTTCATACCGGGACGTGATTTTCTGCGTTTCTTGTAGCCGGTTTACTCCGCATTCGTTCGACCGACCGGTCATGGCCCTCCCCCACGAACGTGAGATCCGAATGAATAACTTGAATGGCATCCTACGTCGGAAGGACTGGCTCTTTCTTTCGGTCCTCGATCCTTTTCACTAAGGCATCCTACGGAGAACCGAGCAAGGAAAGAAAGAGGGAGAGAAAAAGAGGGAGAGAAAAAGAGAAAGAAAGAGAGAAAGGCGGAGAGAGAAAGAGGTGCCTTGAATGGCCCATCTCAAGGGTCTTGAGTTTCAATGCATCGTCCGATCTCGTGGCAGAAACGAGCGCGTACAAACTGGAGGGCGACGAAAGAAGGAAAGGGAGCAATAAAAAATCAAGCGAAAGAGACCTGAGACTGACAGGCCCGTCGGGGATTCGTCAACCAAGATATGATTTCGTCCGCTCGCCAATTTCAATGCGCGGTAACGCGCCACCTAGAAAAGTTGCGCACATGCTCGGCAGTAAAAAAAAATTTAAGTCACATTCCACTCAAATTCTCGGCTTGACAATTTTCTCTCCCTCCCCCTCTCTTTCTCTGCTATTCCACATCTAATTGGGTTTATTTTAAAAGTGACATAAACTAGATTTCAAAAAATTTTGTTGGAAAATGTATGCAGCGTGATAAAAAAGATTCAAATTAAATTACTGTCAATGTACGACATTATGTAAAACATTAGCTTAAATAAAGAATATTTATTCTTTTCAACGTTGGAAATAAATACAAAAATTTTAATATTTATTAAATAATAATAAATGTACAAAATATTAATCTTCCAAGAAATCAATGTTTCGTATCATATATGTTTATTAGTATTGTTAATGATGGCAAAAAACTGGTTTAATTATCTGCAATACACGTTTTCTATGATTCGAAGAGACCTTTCTAATGGGGCGTCGTTGCAAGTGTTTTCGAGACGGTGACGCATTTAGCTTCACGAGAAAAGCAAAAAAAACCACGGTGTTTACGTACACAACATACAAGCGCACGTCCAGCAAGCTTAGGGAACGTACGATTATGGATTTACGTAGCGTGTACGACACAACGACGACGGACGTAATTTTCATCGTCGGCTCATCACGGTAATGGGAGAAACTATACATAAGGTTGGGCGAGAAGAAAAAAAGCAAAAAGGCAAAAGGAAAACGTTGGAAAGTGCGGGGATTCTGCGGAAAGAGGGAAGAGCGAAAAGGGGCCTCGAAACAACACAAGGCAGGCCACGTGGCCATTTCGTCCCTCGATCTCTTCTCTTTTTCCCTTCCTCTCGCCTCTCCCGTTCTACCTCTCACCAACATTGGAACACGTACACAAAGATAAGGGCTATGTGCCAGTGAGGAAACACATGAGTCCCTGTCATCTGGCCAGCAAGTGGTCGAGACGCGACTCTAGAAGAGCTTACTAGGCGACCCGCTCATACGTCATAAACGAGAGAGTTGTTTTTGGAACACAACCCGACGCATGGTACACGCGCTCAGCCTCCAGAGAATTCCGTGAGTCGAATTTTTCCGAGTTGCCGAGAAGTGGATACTTAGAGAAAAGCGATTGCACGGATGGTCCATCGGGAAACGAACATTTTTTCTATTCTCTCCTCCTTCCCCCTCCCCCTCCCTCCCTCATTCAGCCAACAAGAACCCCCCATGATACTATTCACATTTTCTAGGCCCATTTAATTAACTAAATCGCGTGCTACTGCTCTTACTTTCCTGATTTCGACGTACGAAATCTTTTGTGCAGTATTTATTTATATAATCTATCTTACGCGTCTCTTGTTTGGGAGAAATCGTTGAGATGATGACCAACGAATAATTTCAAGAAGACTTATGGAAAAGTCGACGGGGTTTTCATCAAGGAACTCTCATTTAAGAGAAAGTGCATGATTTCTGGGACACTGCGCGCATCATCATTTTTCATGCCTTCGATGTTGATATTGCATCTTTCACGAGACGTGACGCCACATGTTAAGGAATATATTATTAGCATTTCGTTGACCGCCGTGTTACGATTGTGCGCGCGTGCACGCGGACGCACGTGCATGTTAGTAGTACACACACATGGAGTGTAAGCAGGCATATTAGTCAGCCAGAGAGCGAAGACGGGGGTGAGCGCCCAGTGGAACGCCCAGAAAGAGGGCAAAGGAGAGAGGAAGATGAAGATAAAATAGGGAGAGGGAGGGAGGGAGGGAGGAGGGAGAGAGAGAGAGAGAGAGAGAGAGAGACCGTAGAACTCCACGCAAGAGATGGCAGCTTCATAATTGCTTTTAGCTGCGTAGTATGTGCCACTGTCAGCTGTTCCCTTATTACGATGATACACTCCCGTCCGCGTCTTCCTCTCTCGCTGCATTATGTGTGCCACTCCGTCTTCGTCGCCATGATAAACCTGTGCACGAACCCGCTGCTTCCGGAGGAGGGAGGACATAATGCATACGAATCCGCAAACATCATCACCGGGAGATGGAGAGAGTATCGGCAAATACACTGGGAACCTCAGGGGATCAGAAGCGCACTACGTTTATTAGGGGACAAGTTTTTTTTCCAGTAGATAAATCCTAGTGGCAATGTGTCGTTTCAAGTAAGACTCCGTTATTTTTCCTCCCTAAGTACCGTTGCCTGGCTGAATAATGAAATAGTAGGTTATTTCAACAGTTTAGATCTACAAACACGCTCCGCAAAAGTAACAATTTATCTATTTTTGGCCGAAAATGAGTTAGAGACTAAAAAACTACTAAATAATTTTAAAATAAAATACTTCACGGACAGAAAGAATGCTAGCATTGTAATAAAGTAAAAAAAGTCCATTAAGTTCCAGTAAATTCATTTTATTATCATTTAATTAAGATGATACTATATTATAACGTAGAATAAATTAGATAATACATGATTTTTAGATAAAAAGCGTATTCTTTATATATTTCCTAGTTAATTAAAAATTAATAAACGCTCCGGAGCTAGTCATCACACAATGGTGTGATGATATCTCTAGAGAAAGATATATTTTCCATAAGTACATTTTCCCTCCCGAAAAAGCAATATCTCATCCACTCAAACTCATCTCCAGCTACTGGGTCCAAAAGATTCCTTTATTGAGAAAGTAATTGACTGATTAAGTTCCACATAATAAGAAATCGCAGAAAATGACAAATCAATACAATTTCTTGCGCACAAACATTGTTAGAACAAAAGAAAATTCGAGCAAACAAACTATTAATATGTTATTATTATCAATAACACTAAGTTGACTCATCGATTGTGCAATTTTAAGATTATATTAATCTTACGAATCGAATATAGTTCGTATTAATTTTCTAGTTTACTCGTATATTTAGATCAAATGTAATTATTATACTATTTTTTGTCATATTTTTTTCTATCGATCAATAAGAAAGAAATAGAGAAAAAAAATTCTCCTTGTTATTTTTATTCTTAGTAAATATCACGTATCTTTCCTACCTTCAGGCGAGATCGCTAACAACATCATGTGCTCTTTGACACGTGCATTATGTTTTTCTGAGTTTGAAGAAGATCGAACTATCACATTAAGGATCGACGAGTCCGAGAAGACCCTCGACCACCCTTTAATCTTCGTCGAAACGAACTATACTATTCATCCTCTTCATCTAAACCGAGACCTCGCGAGAAGCTTGATTAATCGTCCGACTAATTGAGAAATAAGTAGTTTTGCATTCTTCGCTTAAACCTAAATCTTCGCTCATTTCGCAGGGAATAATCGCGGGGGCGTGAACGAGACGAAAATCGCGATAATAAGAAAATGAAGAACGAGCTTAATGATCTTAATGATACCGCTTTAGCATGAACGGAGTTTCCCATGAAGAAGGAAAGGTATTGGTCGATGCGACACGTGTGTTCATCGACGTTGCCACGTGGCGTGTGACCCTCGAGGGGATGCTAATGCACGTGACCTCGTCATTGTATCGGCATTGGAGCGAAAGGTCGATGTGATTTCGAGGGTCTTGTCAGCGGTCTTGAAATTCGTATCTAAAGAATACCCATCGAGAAGTGTATTTAATCTATGGTCAACATACTAAATTAACTCTCACGTTAAAGTGGGAGTCCCAAACTCAATTGACTCAGAAAAATATTTTCAAATGTAACAATGTTTTAATCTTAATTAACAATCCCTACTATTATATAAAAAAAGTTTGCAATAAATATCATATGATAGTAAATTACTCTAGTTAATATTTAAGTAACTTAATTAATTCTTAGATTAACAATTGTACTAAGATACTCACTGAAATTAATTTTTCTGTCATAAGATCATAAATACAATTATATTATAAATTACAATATGAATAAATTGATTATAATATAATCTATTAATTTTTATTTTATATATATATATATATATATATATATTACAAAATGAAATAAAGCACACTCTCCAATTAGTTTATTCAATATAATCTGTTCTAAATGTAACGTTCTGAATATAATAAATTCACGCACATGGTGTTGCTAGTGATCTCGCCTGAAGGCAGAAAAAATACATAATACCTATTAAGAACGAAAATGATGAGTTTTATTTTTTTTTAATTTTATTTTTTTCCTCCTATTTATTTTCTATTGGTTAAAAAAAACATGGCAAAAAATAATTTACATATAATTTAAATATAAACTAAAAAAAATTAATATTAATTATATTATTGTACAAATAAAGATGAATATTTATCACTGTGCATCCCGCGTTAGTTTTTCTCTCTTTCCACATGTTACAAGATTCGAGATAGTATTTAATATTCCAGCGACCAATCCGACACAACCGATAAGTCGTAAGTTAAAAATTTGTCAAGCATCGATCACGAGCGAGGGGCGTACAAAACACGAAGATTCGTGTAGTCATGTTGAGGCATTTTTATATCAAAGATACAAGTGATTTCGAACGACACGATCTTTATGTGACGCGCCCATACGTCGCCTTTACGCGTCGAGACTCTCGGGGCTGCGCGAGATAAATCGCTATATGTACGAACGATCGTTGAATAATAGCCAGACCGATTCAATCTGTCATTCGTTAACCACCTTCTAACTATGATAAATGGTTATCTCGAAACGGTACAACGTGCAACGATACACATAGTCCCGGTATCTTCTTTGCATATCTGTCCATCGATCCGATCACCACGATCTAGTCGATTACGCGCTGATTGATATAAAAGAGACAACAAATGCTTAATAAAACGCCTTTTTTATCGCTTCGATGTGGTAAAATACGGATCAATGCGCAATTGCGCAGGTAAAATCCAAAACGTACAAAATTCAAAAACTTGGATTTATATTTCTAATGAGACCGTAACAAAACCGTAAAGTTTAAGTTGAAGGTTTAAACAAAAGATAAACATCAAAAAAAGCATAAAGAGATGTAAAGATCGAAAAGAATGTCAGTTGTATGTTAAATGAGATACTCAAATTCAGTTCAGATTTTCTACTTGACTGCCTGCTTTATCTCTTCACACTTGACTGAAATATAGATATTATTTCTAACGTATTCATAACAAAACTGCATTTTAAGTTGGAGGCTTAAACGAGAGGAAAACTCTACTGATTCGGATTTCTACTTGACTGTCTGCTTTTTACCTCTTCACGCTTGTCTGAAATACATATGTATTATTTCCAAGATAACCGTTTCTCCGAACAAGACGGAACACGAATTTAATTATCGGAATGAAAATTTTAATGGATCGCTTACACATGTTCGAATGTTGCGCAAATATTTGTAATTTCAAAAACTTCAGACTCTAGAAAAAGATTCAATCAGATTCAAGAAATTCAATATTAATCTTCTGATCTTATACGCAATGATGTTAATAAAATGTTCATATTTACAAAGATCTTATTATAGATAGCCCAGAGATAGCGTGAGATCTCTTCGAATTGAAATTCAAGATTGATACTCATATTCATACTACACTCTCGAGTGTTGCAAAGATAACCGTATTAACGAAGATTTTTCATGGACCGTTCACTGATCCATATCGCGACTGGAAACGAATATCTACTTCGTGCCTTCGGTCAGTCGAAGGATCGCCGCGCATCTCCTTCATTTCTAAATCCACTCTTGGATTTATAACTCACACTATTCGAGAGCGCGGAGACGCGACGCGAACTATGGCGAATTACATCCCTCGGTGCGAGGAACTCCGATTTGCGGATAGCAAAATATCAAGAGCCCAGGCGCTGGCCATGCTTGATTTATTCCCGGTAACCTTATAAATCATCGGTTCCTCGCAATCGGCATGAAGTCATCTCCTTTGCCGCCCAGTGTATCCTTCGTTTTCGCGTTTTGCGCAGCGATACCTTTCTCTCAACGCGAACCAAATGTCAAAGGCCCCGCTTCGCGAAGACACGATTCGATAGGCAACGAATTGGGATAAACTATGCAATTTTAGTGTAAGATTCCTGTTCTCTTGCATGAAATAGCTGATAAATATCTTATTGCGCAATAATATAGATACATATAAACGTGTGGTCGTATTGTATTATAAAATAATACAATAATAATTACATGTATAAAGTAATATTTGTATTTTTCTACCGAAAAGACATTATATTATAATATTCTTACATAATATAGATAATAATTGAAGTAATCTATTAAACTTAAAATGATTTTATCAGCTATAAAAATTTACAATATTAAGCGAAGAAAACCATTCAACTAAAATAAGTTTTGACATCTAATATTTTTGCATGAATTTTACAATTATCAGCTTCAAACAAACTGTGCGCCAATTATTTATTTGATCTTGAAGCGCAATCCTAAACTAAAATTGTAATATTAAGTATTTCAGTTTTAATTTAGAACTGTGTGTTTCAAGGCCGACAAATAATTAGCACGAAATAATAATTTGTTTGAAGCAGAAAATTTTTAACTTTATACAAAAATATTATTAGGCACCAAGATCCACTTTGACTACATATAGTCCTCTTAGCACTTAATTGTGTTTAAAATTTACTGCCATTATTAATTTTATGTACAACGTTAAAATACTAAAATTTAATAGTTTGAAAACTATGACAAGAAACTTGATTGCCTTCATTTTATGAAAAACTGAATGATCCGATCATATTCCCTAGATCAACCTATTCACATTTGTCCTATCATCGGAATCTCTGTCAGCGAGACGTGTTGATCCTCGAAGATGCCAATCAGTTTCGTGGACTAACACCGATAGATCACCAATGCGACACTGGTCATTCTAGTTCCGTGACAGTTAACGCGAAGAAGACCCTCTCTCACAGGCTGCGCCGTGAAAGGACATATACTTATCTACGCGGCGCATCCCATTAGGTAACCTCGAGGGATTCGTCCTTCGAGCATGCGAGATATCCCGATCTCTCGACTATCCTTCTTTGCTTAGAGATGAATAAAATTGCCCTTTAAAGCAAATTCACCGGGAGCGACGAGGCGCGGCGCCACGCATTCGTCACAACCCTTGTCAGCCTTTTTAAATCCACCCTTATCGAAGTGGAACAACGTTCGATAACCGAATACGTTTGAATCGAAACACACTCACAGTATCCCCGAGTTCTATAAGATACCTCCAAGATTTTGGAAAGATCACAACGGTTCTCAATCTTTAAAACGCGATTCATATTTCTCTTGCTTTTCGTTCTGATAAATAAACTCTATAATAATTTAGAAAAAAAAAATTTTAATTTTAACGTTCGTGGATACTTAATTATTGCCATCAAGATTAAATGACCCAGAAAATGAACTTTCTTAGATTTTACTTAAACTATTTCTGTAATTATACCTTTAGATATCAAAGAAATGATGATAAGCCAATCCCTTGAGTTAAGTTGAACGATATTCTGTTATTTTTAATTTTTTTTTTATGAAAATGTAAATCAATCCATTTCAACAGTTAAATTGGTTAGTAAATAGCGTCAATATCAACGTATGTACTTAATAAATAATAAATTTGAATCCAAAATACATTTTTTAAATTAAATCATTTAACCTCATTGCTTTAGTTAAACGACGTATTAAATAGAAGCAGTGACGATCAATAAAAATGATTAAAAATAATCCAAATTGAGTTACAATTTGATGTTATGAATTTAATATATGTTTCAGTCAGTTTATTGCAAAATTCAATTTCTACAAATAGATATAGATAAGAATAGTGGAAAGGAATTTTATCTCTCATCTGTTGTTCCGATTAGATTTGCAATCTTCCTTTCGCTCAAATCGAGAAACAGAGACGTTTGACGTACTTGATACAAGTCGAACGTCCATGTTCTTTTTCAAGAAAACATCGTTCTACCACCGGTAGTGACGAGACCACGCGTCGCGAAGGGTCTTAGCATACAATAGCAAGAGAAGAAGGTCCGCCGAGTTGGTAAAGAGCACACGGCAGTAACTTTAATCGCCCGTAGCCCAACACCGAAATATAATACACGCTAGCGTGATACATAATGCAAAAGGTGAGCGCGCGCGTACAACGATCCGTTACGTAGATATAGATGGATAGATAAATCAATTTATTACACTGCGAGATATCTCCTTAAGATCGCGCATGGTAAATCGCATAAATATGTAGAATGTTAAGTAGCATAAATAGAACGAGAATCACACTGCAATCGATAATCGTGCGTAACGCGAGATTAGCTGTCCAATCAGAAAATACGCACGTAAATACTCTTGCGTACCGAAGAAAATTCTTTTTCCTTAAAGTGCAATGCAAAATAACGTTATATGATTCTCCAAAGCAGTCGATAGTTACATACTTCTAAAGTTTCAATCCCGGAACGTGAGTATAAATTTCATTCATCTGCTACATATCGCCGATTTAATCGAACAGTTATTACTGTTCCCAAAGAGTACATTAACATTTAAATTACTGAAACTCGTAACATTTTTTAAGATGATATAAAACGAACTTTGAGTACTGACGAAACTTACGAGTGACCTATGTAAAATCAAGATGGTCGTCCGCTTTCCACGTAGATATAAAGACCACGTCGACTTAAAGACGGGAGATGCAAATGAGGCACCAAACGCGCGATAGAGAATCTTACGATCGCTTATAATATATCTTTTGCGAGTATAGTATATTTTCGATAAACGCATAATTAGCAACATTTTATAATCGCGCGTAAAAACATGGTATCCGCTTTGCGTCACGGCTTCGAGAGGTAAATTATTCCCAAGCAACGACATAAATGCAACCGTTCGGACTCCGCGCGTTTGCAAAGCGTATCGCGTCGCGAATAAGGCAATGAAGAACCGCGGGGTGTCGAAAGTCCACCTATATCCTCGCAAACGTTCGTTTCTGCACGCTCCCGCTATCTGATTGCAGGCTGGTTTCGCGGCGGAAGCCGTTCTCTTGGCTTCTTCGTCTTCGATGCTGAAATGGCGAACGAGGAAGATACGTGCCTCCGAGACGAGTTATCATCGAGATTTATGCCCGGCCCCGTTGAGCTTTACCTTTACCCGCCCGGTGTCTAATGAAGTGATCGCTATGCTCGTCCCGGTTCACAGGCTTCCGAGTTCACGCGTTTTTAACGCGATTTCAATTAACAAAACAAACTGCGCTATCTCTAATATTAATCTTTATATGATAACTACATCTATGTAAATTACTAAGTTTCACAACTCAGTTAACTCTTAACTGAGATACAACTTGTTTCTCATGTCTTTCCAATTCTAGACTAAGACGCTAAGAGTATGCATTCCTAAAAAAAAAAAACTATTACATCAAATTAAAAAATAAAACCCAAATGATACTGTTTTTTCATTGAGGTTTTCCTATTTCAACTGAAGTAATAGTTAATTGTTTTGGATATAATATAGAAATCAGAATTTTTATGATAAATTAGTTTGCTTGATACTATTTTAGTCTTCTCGGATTTTTTTTTCTTTATGATAATAACACTGTCAACATTCAAATTCTCTCCGAAGTATTATATTTAGTACATGTTCCAAAGAATTTTTTCATTTTTTTATTTTATGCTTGTTTCTACCAATGTAGATTAACTTTAATTTTGATTCAACTTGTTCATCCTTTCTAATTCTTAGAACTAGAAAATGATGAAAAGTTAGTTGAATCAAGTTAATTAAACCAAGATTAAAATTAAACTACAAGACAAGTTCATTGATCTTTTCATGCCGAGCTTCAGTGATGCTATTCGCGTCTATTTTTGTCAGTTTAACGGCGAGATTTTCTTACTATTTTCTTCAACGACGAGGACTGCAAGGACGGATCTCATCGCTCGACAGATCTTGAAAGCTCGTTCGATGTTAAGCTCTAACGACCACGTGTTACGCGCTTCTTGACATAGAACGATATACAATCACATATTAAAATAGAACGCCTTAGTTTTTTTTAATGCGTGGTTATAAAACACTGGAAAATTGGGAAAAACAATCTATAAAGAAGAATCCCTACTATACACTTTTTGCGCTCTTTCGTAAAAAAAAAAATAAATTTTCTCTTCATAATGTAACTCTGCCAAATATAAGCTCCAGTATGCAAGTACAAAAAAAGCTCATGAATTTTTACTTATTAATTCACTTCGTAAATTTGTTAATTCAGATTGTCGGTATTCGCCTGTGTATTGGAGAAAACAAGATTATTGTTCGGAATATATATTTTGGACTATCACGAATAAAAACATAGCTCGTCAGTATTCGATCGACTCACGATAGATACTGAGAATATCTTCTAAGAATCGTGGAATTCAGAAAAGAACGTCAAGAAGAAGAGATGCGGTGGCGAGGTGAGACCGTCATTGCCGATGCATGGGTTGCGCTGCGATCGCCTCCCATAACGCATCAATCTCGCGTCGGAGATCCCTCGGGAGCCCAAGCACGACGCCCTGTCCGAAGGCTCCGCCGCGCTCATCCGTCACGGCCGGCACTCCCGAATACACACGTATATATGTACGCGGTGCTCGTACGAACAGAGCGGACAGAGAAAAAGAGAGAAAGGTAGAGAGAGGCACCGTTGGCGACGATCGTGCGTGCCCGCGTACGTGCGTGCGAGATTCGTATTATCCGTCAGGATACCTGCATTACGAGAGCAGCAATGTACACATGCAGTATCGTGTGACACGTACTGTATACAGAAAACGGGTTTGAAAAAGAACGCCAGCCTTTCTACGTGATTTCGGTATCACTAAGGGAGAAATACAACGAGGTAATAAGTAAGAGCTCTAAGAATATAAGTAGCAAAGGGCTCTGGGATTTCGTTGCGGTTGA
>Ga0157363_1003886_pt1 | contig 13654 bp, 7 predicted proteins | sample AttsexASBM1_FD_111477 | JGI IMG/M metagenome (GOLD analysis project Ga0157363, IMG submission 111477) | Fungus gardens microbial communities from leaf cutter ant in Ribeirão Preto, State of São Paulo, Brazil - Atta sexdens ASBM1 | ecosystem: Host-associated > Fungi > Mycelium > Unclassified ...
ATGATATTTCTAATTCCGAACTACTTTGTTTCCTCTGCGCTTATCTTCTCTTTATTTATTAATCAAGTGTCAATATGGAATCCACGATAAAATGCGCTCCACAAAGATATGATGAGTGCGTCGCTTGCGAATCAATTGTTCCGATTACTTAATTTATAATATTTATACTGTAAGATACGTTGCGTAAACAATAGACTAATTTCTGCTGAAATATACCTAATGCAACGTAGAACTGAATTTAAACCGGATTAAATGTGTTTGACTGCACTTATTTCACTCCCGTTTCATAAAGCCTCTATTTCCAATGGAAATAATATTCTCAATTTAATCTGGATCACGCATAGTGGAATCAAATTGAAGATTTCGATGGAAAGTAGACATTAACGCGATGATTGAGAATCAAGCAATCGTGCAAAATATTTTCGATCTTCATATAAAGTTACGTTAAAAGGACATCCTTAATCGCACAATTATTGACACATTATTGACCCAACATGTCCCCAATGTTTAACTAATGTATCGTCAATAAATTGCTATTAAGAATAGAGCGATGCTCTCCTCTGCGTATCGTTTCTGCCAAAATTACGACATAATTCTCTCATGCGATCGTAGTCGCGAAGAGTCGAGGCGAACGGACGAAAAGGCGGATTCACATGCATCTCGAACGAATCCGGTGTATATCTGTTTGCATATCAATATACCAAAAAAAAAATGGTAAAGAAATGGGCTAATGTATAATAATAATCATATAAAAAAAAATACTTTATATATAATTAACGATTAGAGAGATTAAAGATACAAACAATACAAACAATACAAACAAATACATTAAGCTGATTAAGCTTCTACATTAGTCGTAAACTAATCGCAAGCTTGCAACATTTTTGTTGATTTATTTGTGTGTTCCTGGGATAAGAATATCTCGCTGGAACTTCATTCGCCGCGTGCAGCCGCGAAATCGAAGAATCGAGTTTTGTGCGGTGGTGGACAACATCATTAGAAATAATGTTTCATGTACTTCATATCGCGCAATTTCCTTTAATTTACAAAAGCGCCGGAACGCGGCGAGAGCCATCGAATTTCGTGGCGCATGATTCCCATGTATAAAGTTTACATAAAGTTTATGCAAACGTGCTGCATACGCGAGAGATCACGTATACATATCCAAATAAGTAGGATAAATGCGATCTAACGATCGACCTCGGGATATCATAAATTCATAAGAAAAAAATCGCATCAACCTAGTTATTTTCGAAAACTTCCCGGAAATCGTGCGAAGATAATAAAATAGAGTTCGCGATATTACTGTCTGTCAACGATTCATCAGATTATCATTCCGGAGATACAAAAGTGATACCAGTAATAAAATAATAACAATAGTTTGCGATATCGTTGGTTGCCGACAGTACGTTGGATCAAATTTCATTTACTGATCTCTAAAAGTATTTACAACTTCAGCAAACATCGCCCTTCAGAACTGATTTGAATAGAAACATATTAAATTTTTTTTTTTTAATTTAATTCAAAGGTACTTTAAAAATTAACTTAAAAATTAAATTAAATATATTTAAAAAATAAGAAATTTTTTTATTTGACTATTTTTCTAACAAATACATTGTTGTGTATATTTAAATTTGTATATCTAAGTTGTATATATCTAAATATATATTTAAGTATATATTTAAGTCAAGTCGATAGAATTAAATACATTTTAATGGATGTCTTCAAATTTGTTGTACAATATATTACAATCCAAGTAAGAAACTGACTTTATTTGTCGTTATTTTGATGACAAAATAATGTCATTTCATGTCAAATGACGACGATTCACCTGGAAATGTATACAAAGAGAGAGTTAAAAACCGTGATTGATCGATAACCTTAAAAAAAATTGCAATCAATCGTGAGATGAGTGAGAATTGAGATTATCGATTTATATCTTTTTTGTAGTAATTATTAAGCAATTAGATCAATTCATTGGGACTCTTTGTAAAAATGTTCTTATCAAGCCATTTGTGTTGTCTTTCTGCAGTAAATAAATGACTAATACGCGACAGTAAAACGATAGAATGCAGCAGCTCGCGAATTTCTCCGTTTTTTTCCAAATCGTTTTTCCAATCAAAACCTTCAATTTAAAGCGTGAACGATAGTCTTACAATATACAAGGCACGGTCTCTCAGTATCAACAGTTTTGTTGCTGTGAACTAAGCTAGAATTTTAATTCGGTGGACAATGTAGCGTGCAAAAAGGTTGTCACTTTACCGTAATCGACGCTGTGTGAAAAATAGCTTTTTGTTTGACATTGCTTATGAAGAATGCCGATCGCTTGCTGCCGGGCTGCCGGCGCTATCTTATCTATGCGATACGCGGAAAGTGCCCGAAGAGGCTAACAAAGACTTTACCGATAATATTATTCCCTCCTCCTACACACTTTCTTACTACTGTAATTTATTAACTTTCGAGACATTGATTTGTCAAGATGATAATAACGAGATGTTCGTTTTCGCGGCCATGCCGCGATGCCGAGGCGAAGCGGACAGGCACACGCGCTCGCGATTTAATTACCATAATCAGTCCCGTGATCCTTCGTTATTCTCGGACAAATGACTCGGTAATTAAACGTCTGAAAATTAACGTGACAAGCAACTATAGAGCAATAGCGCAGCGCAGGAATTATTCAGTTTATGATGTGTGTTAAAATCAAGAACCGCGAACGCGAAACGTCGTCGATGTCTGGCAGATACCCAAAGAACGCATCAAATCAAGTTAAAATAACTTTATTTTGACGTTATAAAAGTCAAATTAATGTGATTTTTTATTGCAAAATTTATTGATGTTAAAATAAAGTCATTTTGATTTTTTTTGTTGACTTTTATGTATGTTTTTTGGATGATCAATCGCATAATTTTTTTTCCCTTGGGAGTGAAAAGTACTGAATCTCCGCGAGAATTTGTTGAAAATTTTATTTAACTTTTTATTTGATTTATTTACAGTTATTGTGTTTTCTAGTACGAAGTAAAGAAACACATACATATACATTTTGGATGAAATATTTATTACGGGATAAAATAAAGTTTTATGGAAAATTACATGCCATGACTCATTGTTGAAGAAGAACGGAAAGTGCGCAAAAAAAGCACATGGTTTGAAAACCAACTATGCGATCCGCGTGAGACAATATTTGAGCATTTAGATAACATGTATTAAAAAATATATAGTTAAAAATGACAAATTAAATAATAATTAAAATATAATATTTTTCAAATACTATTTAAATCATTTTCGAGAATATAACTTACAAACTTTACTATAATCTACTATCATATAACTTGTCATGTATGAAAATTCTTGAATGACTTATTATTTCAAACATTATATCTGAAAATATTTTAAGATACACTAGAAAAATATCAGAAACTTTTTCCATGAAATGTATCTTTCATGAGCTAATTTTTCATCAATAATGAATTGGAGTTTTCTGGTTTACTTTTTAAAGAAAATCAAAATTAAGTTTTAAAATCAGAACTTCATTAAGATACTGAATATTTCTTCGGCTATATTTCCTGCCATTTTTCAGATAGCCTCATCAAGCTATTCTCATTGAGTATATAATCACGTTACGCTTGACAAAAGTCATTTATTGAGAAAAAATTGAGAAGAGTTTTTTGTCCAACTTAATATATACAGCGACTCGCGAAAGATTTGTAATCGCATGCTTCGTCGAAGTCTCGTAACGAACAAATGATTCATGGATGTCACATAAACAAGAATGGACATTTTCATGCCTCGCATGCCTTCCATTTGTGAAGAATGTGAAAGAAAATACGATCTCTATAAAGGGATGTGATATAGTCAACGATTTCCGGAAGCCACTCGTTACGCGGTCGCGCCTGTCAAGGTTCGCAAGAGAAAGGTGAGAGGAGAGAGAAAAATCTCGGGCGCGACCGACAGTCGACAAATAGAGACAATGATTGGAACTTTCCAGATTTCTTTTCACCTTTTCTGGTAGCTTTTTGTGCCTCCGATCTTTTACCACGTTCCCATTTCAGCTAAAGGAAACGATTAATTATTGACGCTGATCGTAGCCCGCGTGAATGTCAGGAAGTGATCTGGGCAAACGAACGAGTCGCAATTAATGTCAAGGCATTTCTTGCGGTCAGGCGAACGTGAAAGCCAACGGATCGCGACTATGACTTTAGCAAATTGGGATCTCTAATAATCGATCCTTTTCTATACAGCACAGATATTATGTCAGCGACATTGTAATAATTAGAATGTTCTAGTAATATTACAATAATATTGCAAACGTTGTAGTTATATTATTGTACGTTTCTGTATTGTATGGGTTTGTGACGATGTTGTGTTTTCGACGGATGATGTCACATGTACAGATCACATGTACTTTGCAGTTCTCTCCCTCACTTTTCTCTGTCTTTATAAAACTTATTAATCTTCAGTGAATTAGATGGAGTGTGACATACCCCAACTAAATGTAAACTTCTATAACTTCTTAATAAGTACTTTTCACAAATTGCCGTTTGTGCAACTAAAATGCGACGTTGTCTGTCGTACTAAATTAACATACTTATGATAAAGTATAGCCAGGGCTGGGCATATTTTTGAAATATTTTTATTTGAAAAACAGTATTGGTAAGACAGTTGTATTTTATATTTTGTGTTTGTTCGGAATACATGAAAATATTTTGTATTCTGTATTTCAGTATTAACAAAAGATTATGAAAATATTGTATTTTGTATTTCAAATACTAATGATAATCAATCTTATTATTTGAATTACAAGATACAAAAAGCTTTCAATCTTTCGATTTTAAATACAAAATATGTAATACTTTTATGTGATCCGCTAAAATAAAAAATACAAAATACGTTTGTATTGCAAATAGTGCGTTTTAAAAGTATTTCAAATATATGCCCAGTCCTGAATAGCATGATATGAATTCCATATTAATTTTCTACCTGGTTCGGAAAGAATTAATTTTATACATTATTAAAATTATGATTTGCTTTTATAATAAAATAAAATAAAAATTATTATTTTTTTTGTATTATTGCTTTTATAAAATGAAAAAGTACCAGCAACTATATTTGCAAACTGCGACCATATTTTCGAAAAGATACAATTTCGAGGAAGTCGTGATTCTACTTGGTAACATATTGACTATATAATTCAATTATCATTTTATCGCCATTTTTATATCAGTTACTTTATACTTATAATTATTTCTTCTCATCAAAATGTATAAAATGTTTATTTTCACATTAACAAGTTACAGATGAACCTTTAGGAATCGGTGCTGTAATAATTACGCGTTTTTTAAAATTAATATGAGACAATCCTCATATAATTAATATCGATAATTTATTTATTCGTTTTGATATGAATCTCCACAGCAATTTCTGTAAGTTTTTTAATATCTTTTGATTTTAATATTCAATTATTACATTTAAGGTTGACCATCCAGCTTTCTAACTGGTTATGGGAAATTTTAGATGTTAGAGTGTAATTACAGGATGAAGATATGTATGAAATTTGTATATCTCGCAGAAGAAAGCTAGAAGTTAACCGAAACGTTCGATAAATAAATTATCGATATCAATTATACGAAAATTGTTTCATATCAATCTTAAAAATCGCGTAAACATTACAACGATTTCTAAAGGGATTTTCATGTGTAACTTGTTAATTGTTTTAATGTAAGGAACCTTATTTCATTGCAAGTATGTTCATTTTCCCTTCAAAAAATCACATTAGTGAACAGCGTCTATTTATATAGATCGCCGACAAATTAATTTGTATTCGACAGTCAATATATATAATAGTTCCGTTTCACATATTTCATCTTTATGTATTACATATGGAAAGAACAATTTGTTGAAGTTTGCAGATCTTTATCTAGCTAAAGTTTTAGCTAGATATAAATCTGCAAATAATTTTGTTTAGGCTATCAAAATAAATTATTTAGGATTCTTAAGCTGCTAAAATGTCAAAATTTTTGCAGTATTGTCATATTAACGTTCTATATAAAGTTTTAATGGTCCGACAAAATTGTTTTCAGATCTGTATCTAACTAAATTTTTAGACACTTTAGTAAATTGTTCTTTTCATGTGCACATTTCTAATAGCAATTTATTAGCGATACGTTAATTGAAGATACGTTAAACTGAAGATATACTGAGCCAATATTGGGCCAACATTTATTAATAATTTGCTACTGTAGAGATCATGTGTGAAACAAGATGTACTTCAATTGGATTTTTCATACCGCGGTTTTCAGATCATCGCGATAACTTAGTGGCTGTATTATTCAGAGAGATTACAAAATGACGCATTCAATGACATTATCGACTTTTTCTGAATATTTTTCTCCGCTACATCAGCTTTGGTACTCGACAACTTCTTATATCGATGAAATAAATCATTTGTGCGTGCAATCGCAAAGATCCGCCGTGATCGATGAAATAATCGTTAATTTGCAAATCGCTCAGAATAAAAAAATGATCCGATGAATAAAAAAAGAGGTCGATCGAACACGCAACGTTTAATCAAGAGGTAATACGCGGAGGGAAACGCACATCGAAAAAAAAGTTCTGGTAATTGCTATCTAATGTTGAATGAAATAATTCCAATCAAATGTTTGATTAATATAACTGAAAATAATTTTATTTTGCTATAAATATTTAATAAATATTATCAAAACAATTGGTTATACTATTATATTATGTTTGCTAATATCCAAGTAGCACACAGCGCTTACAAAGCGTTAAAAAAGCGCATATAATCGCTTTTTTAACGCTTTGCAAGCGCTGCTGTGCTACTTGGATATTTATACTAAATATTTAGAAAAGTAAAATTATTCTTAGCTATATTAATCAAACACTTGATTGGAATTATTTCATTCGATATTTGATAGCTGTTACCAGACTTTTTTCAGTGCCTAAGGCGAGAAACTCGCACGCGAGATTACGACGCGAGATCGTACTTACAGCACATTTTCAACGCGGAGATCATCCTTGAGAAATTAATTATCCTCGAGGAATACGACACGCTGACGAAATCTCCTCTTTCCTAATCGCCAATCGTTGAAATCCCGGGGGTTGAAACGACAGAGGCAGCTTTCTTTGCTTTTTTTGGCCCTTCCTACTCGAATAGTCGCCCTTTCGCTTTCAAGGATCACAAAGAGCTCCAAAATACAAATCTGTCACTTCTCCTTTTTGTCTCGTCTTCATCAAATCGTGCACACGTGTCGCGAGCGACTGAATCCGGCACCCTCGTAAGTTCGCTTTTATATCTGCATGTGCTACTCGTCGCACATTATTCAGGGTGGGGAACGTAAGAGAAACGCAAAGTACGAACGGCAAGGAGGCGATAAGCCCGATCTCGGCCGTGAATCGACCGCGTGTACGACGTTTTTGAGGTGTACTAGTAAGTGTACTATAGTACTTTTCCGAACTGTTTTTTTCATACAGCCGTTGAACCTTATTAACGTCGACACGCGGCGATAACGCATTGCCTAACAACGGAGAGGAAATACACGCCGATTTCATTATTTCGTATTTTCTATGAGGAAATTTACTATGTTGCAGCGTGTCTTTCGGAGCGAGCGAATTATGAACCAGTTTTCTGACTTTGAGCGGAATCGGCAATCATTTTTCATGAATTTATTCAAATTTTTGTACGAATTGAAAAACGACAGAAAGTCATTTTCTTTACTCTTTAAACTCTTTGGAGTGGAATCTCATTCTAAAGAGAAAAAGTGAGCCATCAATCTTGCAGGAAAAGAGTAATTCAATTTTTAATCTTTAAGTGTGAATGATTTCAGAATATTCACTCTAAAAGTTTTAGAAAGTACAGATCTGGAGTCCTTCACAGGGATTATTTACCTTCGACCACTCATCTTCTGTATAATAATAATCGTCGACCTGACGAATTCTGTTCACGTATTATCTCATGGCGAACGTGCTAACATCATGATTGTCGGGTTCGCGCATAATAAAATTCTGATTCATGCAATTCTATTTTTTTTCTATACTAGCGAAGTGTTTGATATTGATCGCGATATCGATGCTAATTATCTATTTTGAATAAGGCCACAAGGCCACTAAATCTGATACATTTTTCAATGCAATGGCAATGATATTTCAATCGTTTGCAACCAAGATAGAATCGACAATCCACGAAATTCTCTAAGCGTGATTAATATTTAATTAAAAAATTATATTTTTGTAAGATTCTCTGTAAGATCTATAATTCTTAAGTTATATTTTTTAATTTTATATAGAGATTACAAAAAAAGATGCAGGTAATGATATTGTATAAATAAATTATATAAAACAATATCTTATAATTGAAAAAGTATGAATTTTATTGAGATAAATGAAGCTTATTTTTATCGCAATTATCTCGTTACTTAATTTAAATCAAATTATTTAATTCAAGATTAATTAAAAACAATATTAATTGTAAAATGATGTATCATGAATATACATATAAACAATCGTGAGAATTAGGGCAAATGAGAGTGTAATGCGATTGTTGGAGCGTGATTAAATAATACTGTTATATATTCAGTGTAGTTTTGAATTGAATATATTTCCATACTTTTTTTTTTCGACTTTTTTTAAAGTCATCAGCGTTACTTACAGTTCTTCAGAAATATGAAAACATCCCTCATGAATCAATGGCAGTTATTAAAGGATTGAATGATCCTAAATGAAGTGCGTAAATTTTGTAATTTTATATAATACAATTTTTCATTAGGAAATGAGAGATTACAAGAACAAATATTATAAGAATATCGTCCATGTAGCAAAATTATAACGAAAGAAATTCATGCACTTCACGTAACATCCAATTCTTTAGTGGCTGCCATTGATGCATGAGGGATGTTTCCAGCAAACGAGAATAAATTGAAATGAATTGAAATGGATTCAGATTTTCAGAAATATTGATTCATGAATGTTAAAATAAATGCTTTTCAATTCTGAATGCATTTTTATTCATTTATAGGAATTACATGGAACATACACTCTATACTTTTTAATCTAAAAATAATATTAACTTTTTCTGTTCACACACATTGTGAATAGTGTTCAATTCAAAATTTTGAATAGGAAATGCAGTTTTTCAATTCAATTGCATCCAATTGAATCTAATTGAATTTAATTAAATCCAAAAAAAAAGTATTCGCTATTTAAAATACGCATTCGGATAGAAAAAAATTTCAATCCGTTCTCGTTTCCTGAGTTTTCATATTTCTGCAGACAGTAATGCTAATGATAACTCTAAAACGAGTCGAAAAAAAAATTCGTATAGAAATATATTCAATTCAAAACTGCATTGAATAATAATATTATTTAATCACGCTCCAACAACCGTGTTACACTCTCATTTGCCCTATAATTCTCACAATTGTTTATTATTTCGAGAATTATAAGGGAACAACAATATTTCCGTCACTAATACATATATATTTGAATATACATATATTTGAAAAAGTCATGCGCCTCCTTCAATATTGCGGCTGAAATAGAAAGTTGAGAGCTAGATCGATATACATGAAAACTATGATATTGACGATCGAAAATATAGCTCTGCAAAAACATGCACATTATAAATATAACATACACATATATACATCTGCATTTATTTAATGGATGTTACGAAACCTTGAGAATTGCAAATTATGAATATTTTTTTTAATTATCTATTTTTAATGTTTTTAAACTTATTTTTATGTCGCAAGAGATACTCCTATAATATTTCTAAAGTTTATTTATATTCAATTATATTATTTTTAAATTTTTTTTATGTATGTATTAAAAGAAGTAATCAAACATACTTGACATCTTTTTGTGCTTTTTTGAAGAGATAAAAGTAATTTTACAGAATAAAAAACTTCAAAGGATTGACACGAAATGCACGGGTCATAAACAATCAATTTATCACCACGGTGACGCTGTTTATGTCGCTTCCGCAACTTCACGCTTTTCACGGCTTAGTATTTTTAATAATACATTTATCGTAAAGTTGATGAACAAAACGATATGGAGCCTCAAGATCTCGAAACGATTGGAATAATCTCGTTTGACGGTTCGTACAGAAAACAATAAATTGTTTTATTTCAAATAATAAGGATTCAATTTTTATTAAATTTAAAACAGATTTATTTAAATTTAAGTAATTAAATAAATTTAGTTCAACATGAATTAATAAAAAATATATAAAATTATTAAAGTCTAATTAAGTGACAGCAATTGAGTTTTGATTTATACAAAATCAAGGAACATGAATTTTACAAGATTTAAATTTTTGAAAAATATATAAGAATAACAATGAATCGAAATTTTATACAGCTTATACTTTTATTTCCACATATTTCTAAATGAAATTAATTAATTACTGTATGTCACTTTGTACTTCTTCCATGATTAATAACTTTACATTCTTCTTTTATATTTTATCTTTCTATCCTAATATCCTTCAATCTTTTTTTAAGGTATAACAAAGAACTCTCTGCAATTGCATCCGGATGAGAAGCATCTCCTCTATCCGATGGGGTACAAGGTTGTCATAAAGAACATCGAAACTAGCGAGCAACGATTTTTGAATGGTCACACAAATAATGTCTCGACATTGTGTGTCTCTCCGTGCGGTGAATACGTCGCTTCCGGACAAAACAATCATCTTGGTTTCAAGGTACGTATACATCTTAATATTCTCATATGCAATTCAATTATATTTGATTTCGCCGATTACATCTTCATGTCACAGGCCATGGTGATTGTGTGGAATTACAAGGAAGGTACGATGAAAGGCAGTTACGAGACGCACAAGGTCGGCATCGTGGACCTATGTTTTACTTGTAACAGCAACTTCCTCGTGAGTCTCGGTGGCAGAGACGACGGCAACATAATTATCTGGGACGTCGAAAAGAATTCTCCAATTTGCGGTATCTATCCTTATTCTTTTTATTAATATCTCCACAAATATACGAGAAGAATCTCAGACTGATGTATACGACTGAAGAAATATAGAAGTTCCTCCGCGAAAAAAAATTCTTTTACCAATAATTTAGAGCACAATTCAACCCACAAATCAAATCATCAAATATTGAGAAACAATCCTTCGCAGGTTCATTCGCCAGCAATGATACGAGCGGTAACGCATATAATGTTACGAAAATGCATCTTCACGACGAGTGTTTCGTTAGCGCGGGCGACAGGACGCTGAAGATCTGGTGGATCGAGGCGGAGAAACGTCGAGTGCACAATCTCGATGTGGAACTGGGCAAAATAAAGCGTCTCATCAACTGCATCGTTGTAGACGAAAAGGATGAGATCATCTACTGCGGCACTTCTTCCGGTGATATCATTAAAGCAAGGTCACATAGAGACACCTGTGAAAAAATTAGTATTCACAGCTCTTCAATTAATATTTTTTAATTGCATATCACTACGATTCAACTTCGTTTGCTGTGTGCATCCTCATTCCTATTCAATCGTCTTTTCTTTCTCAGGTTGAATTTGCGTGACACTCTGCAAAGTGGAGAACCGGCGTGCTTGCCGGTGATGATCGGCTGCTACTCAAAGATAACGCGTGACCCGAGGAAGATGAAGATGGGCGAGGGTGATTTATACGCGGGCGGAGTGAGAAACTTGCTGCTTCTAAAGGATGGAAAACTGGTAGTTGGTACCGGTGACGGTACCATCGAGTTGATTCAAATAATAAGCATGAAAGAAAGCCGAACGCAAAGCAAGCAGCCGTCGAAGTTTCCCAATACACCGCAGATACTCACTGTAAGTCGTTCAAGTCACTTCACGGCAGATACATTATAAGAAAGAAGCAGAAAACAACAAAAGCGAAGGAAGGAAAAGATATATAAAGATATTGCAAAACATGAATTACAAAAACGAAAATTAATGACGAAAGCTGGCAATATATACAAATAATTTGCAAAGAATTTATAATGATTGAAATCGTAATTATCACCCTTTTTTATTAATCAGCATCAAAAAGAAAACGTGTGTAGCGCTATAACATCCATGGTTCTCCATTTAAACGAATTCGTGCTGATTGGGACATCCTGGTGCGAGATCTATCAAATAAAGCTGTCAAATTTTGCAGACATGCGTCTACTCGTCACGTGTCATACCAGCTGCATATATAGTATCGCATTTCCACGGTAAGGGAGTTTTGCAACTACATGCTGGTTGATCGAATCGATTAACGTCGCTTTAATCATGTCGCAGCAATCATTCGGAGGTATTCGCAACAGGCAGCAAGAACGACGTCAGATTGTGGCTATTGGAAAAGCAGAGGGAAAGAGTTCGTGTCACCGTGGCGAATTTCATTTGCTCCAGTCTGCAGTTCGCACGTGATGATCAAATGCTGCTTTCTGGTATGTATGGCTAGTCATATTTATATTTATATTATTTATATTTATATTATTGAGGATTTTAATAATTCAAGTATTATATAAATCAGAGATTATAAACTCTTCCTTATTATTATTATCTGTGCAATGATCTGATATTATTAACTTAATACATATAAAATTTTCCATTCATTAGTAAAAAATTTTTCATGCATAAATATGTATAAATATACATAAACACGCATAAATATTCATAAACATGTATAATTATATATGAAATATGGCCATACATGTTTATACATCCTTCTTTCTTTTGTAAAATTATTTTTTAGTATAATATAAATAATAATAGCAATGTGAAAACATAAAAAATAATTAATGGGATAATTTTCGCATTGTTTGTTTTAGAAACAAAAAAGTTTGAGAAAATGTAAAAAATAAATTGCTCATACATAATTATGCATAATATTATATAATTGTACATAAGTAATTTTTTTACATTTCTTCAAACTTGATTTTTTTCTAAAATAAATAGTGCGAAAATTATCTTTTTAATTATTTTTAATGTTTTCACATTATTATTATTATTTCTATTACACTAAAAAGTAATTTTACTAAAGAAAGAAGAATAAATGTATGAACATTTATTCTTCTTTCTTTTATGGACATATTTCATATATAATATGTTTATGAATATTTATGCATGTTTATGTATATTTATACATATTTAGACATATTCATGCATAAAAAATTTTTTACCGAGAAATTCCCCATTTATATTTCAAAAGCTTTTAACAGTTGCAATTCATTATAATTTTTGTACAGTAATACATGCTATCGAATGATCTTTTTTTCTATATTTCAGAACTGAAACACTTCTTGCATGATTCATTTTTTTTATCTTTTTCTCTACAATGAAAAGAAAAAGAAGAAAGATGAACTATGCAAGAACTAAAACATGAAAAAAGAACAGGCCTCGTGTTTAAGCTAAAATAAACATTTGTATTGTTTACATGTTTCAGCTTGGAACGACGGCATAATAAGAGCGTTTTCGTCACATAACGGAGACTTATTTTTTTCTATTCATAACGCTCATACGAAAGCCGTATCGACGATTGCCATCACGAGCGACGATACTACGCTGATTAGCGGTGGGTGCGACGGCCAGGTGATTAATTATTTCGCTCAATCAAATCTGATCGGCTTATTTTGTTCCTGCGGAAAAATTAACATTTTTTTCGTATTAATTATGCATTAGG
>Ga0157363_1003887_pt1 | contig 13651 bp, 7 predicted proteins | sample AttsexASBM1_FD_111477 | JGI IMG/M metagenome (GOLD analysis project Ga0157363, IMG submission 111477) | Fungus gardens microbial communities from leaf cutter ant in Ribeirão Preto, State of São Paulo, Brazil - Atta sexdens ASBM1 | ecosystem: Host-associated > Fungi > Mycelium > Unclassified ...
CTCAAGGTGCGGAAAAGTCGGTCGCCGCCAGGTCCCCTAGCCCACTCATCTCTCCCCCACCAACATCACACACACCACCGCGGGGTGGAGCAGCCCGGTAGCTCGTCAGGCTCATAACCTGAATATAGAACTCGGCCGCTCAAGCATCGCACTACCAATGATGAAAAAAGTGGATCCTCGTGGAAGGCGTATTTTTTGAGGGTTGGAAAAACAGCCTGTCAGCGCAATCTACACGAGCTAATGAAGCTTTCATAGAAAAGCATGGCTTTGTCTCGAAGGTCCACAGTAAAAAGCTGCCTCTCAAACCTAGGTCCGGCATATCCAGCGGTCCAATATCAGGGCGTCCGTCATCCCAATCCCGCGTTGAGCGTATTGTTGCAGCATTAAAAATGCAGAAGGTTTGGCTAATATCGTCTTACAACATGCGCCGCTTGCTCTTCTCCGAGAAGATCGGAGCCGCCGCGTAGCAAATTAGAGTCCACATTTGTCATCTGCGGGGTTTAAAATCAGATTCCAAGACCTTCAATCAGCGGTTCTTTGATCGCTTCATGTAATTTATCCACGTTGTTCAACATGTATAATTGCATCGAAAGCATCTCTGGTGTGGGCGGCAGGATGGGGAAGCCAAATGTCGGCGCTTAGTTTGATGGAACCATACTAAAGCGGCGGAATTTCTTCCCTAATTAATTCCCAATGGACGATACATTCGTCATCATCAATGAATGTCCGTGCCAAGCATATAAGAAATTCATGGTCCGAAGCATGCGGTAAAAAGCGACGATACTTTTCCAAGGTAAGGGGACAGATCTAAATTTCGATACGCCTATTCATGTCCCACATCTGTGCGCCGGCCCTTGTATCGACACCAAGCTGGCAGAATTGCCCCTTGTTTGCATTCGGTAAGCACGACCGCTGATCCGCAGGGACAGTGGTGCAGTGTTCAGGCTGGTCAAGCGAACTCGACGTCCATCAATCAAGGCACTAAAAAATCGTGGGAGGATACCGTCATGGCCAGTAAGGCCGCCAAAGCCTGTCACGACCCTGAATTTTCCATCCGGTAAAGCATCTACGCTGATGATATCACTGGTAGGTGTTATTAATCCGAAAGTGAACGACATCTGGAAGAGGACAGTTACCCACTACTTGCTCGAAAATGGCCATGGCTGCGTCGAACGGCTTCAGGAGTTTGTTAATCGTCAGGTTGGTCAGATGCAAACGGCCCTGATAGATTTCCGGGAGGTTTCATACCGACCTGCCGCGAGGGAGTCTGACCGTTAAGTTGACCATAGACTAGACGTCCAACGGGTCTCCCATCACCCAGTCAATCACCTACGTTTATGCTGGCAAGCATACTGTCGTAATTTCAACGGCTACTGCTAGTCATACAGAACTTTCCAAGATGGAACCGCAGCTTTCGAATGTCCTGAAATCTGAATTGGAACGCCACATAATCGTTAATATTTTTATCATTTTCCGGACTTCCGGTTGTTGCGCCCATAAAACAGCCTACAAAAGCGCATCAGCCTGAATTCCCATTCTGCCCGCATTGATCGCCTTAATGTGTTGAAGGGTTAGAGATCCCCTTCATGTCAAATCGGTTCAAGGTAATCCCATGGTATAAAGAAAGAAGACCGTAACATAGTCGCATCAACATTCTCGTCGCACCTGTACACTGAGAATGTATTCCACTTTTCGCGGAATTTCCGAGTAAACCGTCCGCAACACGAACCCATCTTGGTAGAGTTCGCGAAGCTGCGTTGTCCGCGTAATATTAGGCAAGTGCTTGCGGATGGGAAAGGTTTACTGTGCGTTTGGCGTATGAGTGACCCGCCAAGGAGGGGGTGGTTCCGGTCTTTTGGCAACGAGCGCTGGGAGCTCGACGAGAACGGCCGGATGGCACGTTGCGGTGCCTTGATCAATGACCTGCTGATTGATGTGGGTGCCTGGCTTTTTTGGTTGGTCGCAGAGGAAGCAACCGGACTCTCATCCGGGCCTTCAGATATTGGGTGTTGGGCTTTGAATGGCCGCATGACAGTGGGCCAAAACTTTCCCTGTTTCAGTCATTTGGCTCCGCTGCCAGACGTTCAACGAGCCCGCTCACAAGTAGGTGGATGCATTGGTTGCATGCCTTTGCAACCGCTTTAACGAAGCCCCGCTATCTCAGCGAAAGAGCGGGGTTTTCGGTGGTGCGCTCCACACGACACACCTTAAGGATTTGACTTCGGTAGGCTCAAATCAGGGAGCCATTTTTTCACCACACAAGCCTACCTGGCATGTCCAATCACATCGGGAGCATCCGGCCACATTGGTAATTGTTCCATTCTAGGCATGTCTGAGAATGGCATGAATGTTCGTGTTCCCCATTAGAGAACGAACCATCTGGCCTAGAGGCGCCCACCGGGTGCGTGTAAATGATGAATGATCTGTCCGACGGAAAAATAAGGCCAAAGACAGTCATAATGATACGAACGTTCTTAAAACGTAGATTGCTTTGCTTTGAGTTTGCAGAAGATAAAAAATGGAATACGTCGTATCAATACCTATTCTGCATACCGCTATCCACATCAACCGGCATATACGTAGTTTCTATACCACGGGCGGGTCAGGTAAATAATTGTACAGAAATTTATTTTCGTGTTGGTAACCTTTATATGATGCCATGAATTCTGACAGATCTATAGATAAGTTGTTAACTGTCAGCACAAACTTTTTGGAGGGGAAAGGCACTAAAACAGGCATTCCAGACCAAGACAGACCCGAAAAATTTATCAGATACCTCAAAAGAAAATATAAGTTTCGCAGTAGTCGTCCTGTTCGTATAAGACAAAAAATATATTTCGTACATTTTTAAAATATTAACAGATGAAATTTTGTTATTTTAAAAAATACTCCAATCATTATTAATCTTGAATATCAAATTGGTTCATAATTTTCTTCTGGTATATCTCCTGCTGTTTCATTATTTGGCTGGAAATTTTCATTCTTCTCGAAATAATCCCGTGCATAAATTTTATCTCATTGACATGTCGGCCCTTGTTCAAAAGGTAGGTTGCTGAATTTGTATGGCGTCTATGGATATTCAAGGCTTCCTTAACATAAACAATACCTGTTTCATCCTGGTCCAGAAGCTCAAGATAAATTCGCCAGTCACCTGCAACGCTGAGCGTTCTGAGATCTTGTTGGCATCTTGAAAGGGCTGCCCGCATATGATCACGTCTGAAAACAGCTCCACTCACATTTAGTATGAGATTTCGTTCTGAAAGGCATGCTTTCAGAAAATCTCTTCCCTGGAAATATCCATCATGATCTAGAATGCTCCCAGCAGTTTCAGAGCAATAGTTACGATAGGACGAGGTGAGGGGGGCACCACTCGCATCAATTGATCTGCTATCGCTGAACGCCATGGTGGCATCAGTATGTTGTTGTAAGGCGTCGAATAGTTTTTCCAGAAATTGTGGATCAGACAAATCATCTGCTTCTGCGATCCAGACCCATTCCCCACGGGCTTCCTTCAAGCCTTTTTCCCACTGGCGAAAGACTGATCCAGAAGGTTTACGTCCTTTAATTATGCGTATTTCACGCTGCCATTCATGGGCAGTGTTTTGAGCAACCTCGACGCTGTTGTCTGTCGAGGCATCATCCAGAATAATAATCTCAAGCACTGGGAGTGTTTGGGTGAAAATAGAGACCAGGCGACTCTCAAGATAACGGGCGTAGTTATAGGATGGTACGACAACGGAAATTTTCGGTAGTTGCGAGATAGCACGATACAGAAGAGTCTCAACGTAAGGTTTGAAATGAATCTTGCGCTGCATTTTTCGTGCAATTTTTTTGCGTTGAAGAAATAATTGTTTTTTCGATTTGCTCCCAAGTTCGAAAACGCTTTTCAGCAATTGCATTGACGTCACCAAATGGCACGATTGAGTGTTTGAGGCTGCCTTCCGAATTCAAGGTTTCCAGAAAATCTGGAATACCGCCATTGTCTTTGAAGGTAATGCACGGCAGGCCAGCGCCAACAGCTTCAAGAGTAACGGACGGATAGGGATCTTCACGGGATGTCAGAACGAAGACGTCTGCTGCGGACAGCCAGTCCGACATGTTTCTGACATGTCCAGGCAGATGAAAATTCCCTGATTTCAACGCCACATCCAGTTCGGAGCGCAGGCCATCCTTGAGGTTCGTGTCCATACCTCCCAGCCAGACGAAATGTGCTTGGTGCTGCGATGTTCGCCACAATTGAAGAAAAAGATCGAAGCCTTTCCGAATATCTGCGTAGCCTGCACCGAGCACCAGAATATCCGTTTCCCTCAGGCCCAGTCGCTGGCGAAACGAGCGTCGTGCCCGGACTTCAAGAGTGGGGGGGGTGATAAAGGCCTTGTGGCAGGATCTGCAGTTTCGGATGGTTTTCAAGCCCGAGGCGTTGAGCGACAGTTTGTGCTGGTAACACGACTGAATGTGCCAGATCGCAGCTCGTTTTTGTCGCGTGCTCCAAATTTCTTGCTTTTAAGATATTCGGCAATTCGTGGATCAGAAACGTGTAGCCAATTTCAGCCTGCGCGAGTTTGGGTGCCAGGGCAGAAGACGCTGCGCTGTTTAGAATAGCCTGTTGGAAGCCTTCTTTTTCCAGTGTGGCCAGGCGTCTACTCGTCTCTGGAGAGGTCACGGAAAGAATCTCTACAGGCGCAACACGTCTGTATTCATCGATCATCGCGCCTCCTTCCAGAAGGATAAAGCGAATATCCACTCCAAAAGACTTGCGAAGAGTCCGGCCTGTTTCAAGAAGAAGCCTTTGCGCTCCTGCGGGAAAGGCATCATGGCCTATCAGAAGAAGCCGGGCCCTGTTCAAAGAGCTTTTAAAGCCCGTACATGCTCTGGCCGTTGCATTCAGATAGGCGCTCCCGAAATGCACATCGGGTTCGAGATATGCTCCTTCCGCCCATTCGTTCCACGCATTGATGCAAACAATCGGGTCCCCAAAAAACCGCTCTTTCTGGGCTTGATTGACGAGCCCCGTGAGCCAGCGTTCATAGAGTTCCGGCGTAGATCCATGGAGCACCAGTCCCTGTCCTTGGCGGCGTGCATCGTTATCCCAGGATGGGGAGGCTGTTCGTATTAAGGGGTAGGAGGTCGGGGGCTGCTTGAGAGCATTCTCGACAATGTCCGAGTAATCGTAGATTTGGCCTCGGAAATCTTCGTCCATGAGCTGAACGTGTTCGTTGATGAGGCTGCAATTCGAGACAACTTTATGGGGTGGAAATTCGATCGCTCCATCCACCCCGAAATCACGCGGATTTTCTGCATTGAAAGCCTGTCCCATGACGAAGATCGGGTTCAGGTGATGCCGTTTCCTGAACAGCCGGCGCCAGCGTTCAAAAGCCTGAGGAGCATCCGGAATTGTTCCCGGCCTGTAAACCATCAGCAAGGGGCGCCCCTGCACCTTGATGTAGCGAGGATCACGCATGTGCCGTGCAAAGCAATCGATCAGGGCAATATCGTCTTCAGGGCGATAATCCTGCGCGATGAGAATGTCGTTGTCAGAGCCGTCCCATCGACGGCTCCAGTTTTCATTGGCCCACATCAGACAGAATGGCAGGTCAATGTCCGGATTAGCCAGAAGCATCTCCAGCGGCCCATCGAGAAGTCGCTTGCGATTGAACCAGTAGAAATAGAAGACAAAGCCTTCGATCCCGGCGGCTTTGGCCATACGGGCCTGCCTGGCCAGTAACTCGGGAGAGGTCAATGTGTAATGCCCGAGGTCTCGGGGAATACGCGGCTGATAATGGTCAGCAAACCGGGGTAGGGCACGGGAGGTGTTGGTCCATTCCGTAAAGCCATCGCCCCACCAGGCATTGTTTTCTGGCGTAGCATGGTATTGCGGCAGGTAGTAAGCGAGCACGCGTGCCCGGCGAATTGCACTTTCTGGCAGAGGTTGGGTGTTTTCGAAAAGTGGGCCAGGGTCGCTGCGACGACGGACTTCCCGAAAAACCGTTACTTCCCCCTGCGGGCTTGCAGGATGGATGCTGGGTTTGTGCCTGTTTTCCAGATAATGCAGCAGGGGGTTGCTGTCTGGTTCGTGACGTAGGTAATTCTTGCGGTAGTAGACGGGATCAAACGCTTCAAAAGGCTGTCTGGCCTCCCGAAAGCCCTGGATCATATAGTGTTCCAGGGGATCAATGCCTGCTGCGGCGACGTCTGGATAAGTTTTCAGATAAAAAGCCGGATCGAACTCCGCGATAGGGCGCAGTGTCTGAGTATGACGGTTTAGCAGATAGTGCGCGAGAGCCAGCATCCCTTCGGGGATGGTGTAAGTCTGGGTGTACCAGGACGGATCAAACCACATGATTGGCCGACGGCCTTCCTTTTCTCCATGCGTAACGTAATGAAGCAAAGGATCGCCGAGAACGTCCCGGTACTGCCTCAAATACCAGCGGGGATCAAAGAATGGATTGGGTTTGCGTCCCTCTTTCCAGCCACACTCATGATAATGCCGCAGGACAGCTGTGCCCAGATTTTTGAGATCAGGGTTGGTCTTCAGGTAATAGGCAGCATCGAAGGTCCCTGAATATCCGAGGATTTGCAGGACTGTGGGGCGCGTAGAGGCAGCTGGGGGGCTGGAACGAACGCAGGTTGTGAGACCGTCTGGCATGAGAAGTTTTTTTTACTGTTTCTTAACAAATTCCAAGTGCGTTAATTTATCGTCAATAGAGAAAGAAATTTGCTGTGTCGCCGGGACAATGTCATACCGTCCGCCCCGGAGGCAGTTGAGGTAGAAACTGATGGACCGCAGTGTGTCTCCTTCCGTTGAGGAAGGTCCTGTCTACACGCATCAAACCATGTGTCTGGAAGAGGGGATGGCGCTGGAATGCGGTGCACATCTGGCCCCTCTGGAAGTCGCATACTGTACTTACGGAACGCTGTCTGCCGCTCGCGATAACGCTATTCTCGTCTGTCATGCGCTAACCGGTGACCAGTACCTTGCGGAACCCAACCCCCTGACGGGAAAGCCTGGCTGGTGGAGCCGTATGGTCGGTCCTGGCCTTCCGATTGATACGGATCGCTTTTTCGTAATCTGTCCGAATGTGTTGGGCGGTTGTATGGGGTCAACAGGTCCAAGGTCGATTTGTGCCGAGACGGGCAAGGCGTGGGATAGTGAATTCCCTCCTGTTACGATGCACGACATCGTCGCATCTCAGGTTTGTCTGGTGGACTATCTTGGAATTGACCGCCTGTTTGCGGTGATCGGCGGATCAATGGGCGGCATGCAGGCGCTGACATGGGTAGCGGATCATCCGGAGCGGGTTTTCGCGGCACTCCCCATCGCGACGTCTCCCTTCCATTCTGCGCAGAACATTGCGTTCAACGAAGTTAGCCGGCAGGCGATTTTTGCAGATCCTCATTGGCACGACGGCCATTATCGGGATTTTGGCGCCATTCCGGCACGTGGCCTTGGGGTTGCACGTATGATGGCGCACATCACGTACCTGTCTGAAGAGGCGCTCAGTCGTAAATTTGGGCGTCGGGTTCGCAAGGAAGCGGCTACGGCTGTTCCGGCCGCAAGCAGTCCGTCTTTGTTCGGTGAAATGTTTGAGGTCGAGAGCTATCTCCGGCATCAGGGGTCGACATTCGTGCGGCGGTTTGATGCGAATTCATATCTGACCATCACGCGGGCCATGGATTATTTTGATCTGGCTGCAGAACATGACGGTGACCTGTCAGCACCCTTTGGAAAGTGTGAGACACGTTTTTGCGTGGTGTCCTTCAGTTCCGACTGGCTCTTCCCGACCTCTCAGTCACGTCTTCTGGTTCGTGCTCTGAACAAGGCCGGGGCCAACGTCTCTTTCGTGGAAATTGAAAGCGATCGTGGGCATGATGCTTTCCTGCTTGATGAACCTGATTTAGATCGAACGGTGCGCGGGTTCCTGAATGGTGCAGCCGAACATGCTGGTCTGACCAAGGTGGAGACACTCTGATGCGCGTTGATCAGCGTTTAATTGCGGAGATGATCCCTGCGAAAGCCAGGGTTCTGGATGTCGGTAGCGGTGACGGAACTCTGATTGACTATCTGTACCGCACTCGTGGCTGCGATGCCCGGGGGATCGAAATCGACATGCAGAGCGTTACCCAGTCGGTTGCTCACGGTCTGCCGGTTATGCACGGTGATGCCGATCACGATCTTGCTCACTATCCAGATGATGCTTTCGATTATGTTGTTCTTCAAAGAACGTTGCAGGCAGTGGAGCGTCCACGGGAAGTGTTGCGGCAGATGCTTCGCATCGGACGTCATGCCATTGTCTCTTTCCCGAACTTCGGTCATTGGAGGCTTCGGCTCCAGCTTCTGATGACAGGGCGTATGCCCATGACGTCTGTCTGGAGCACGCCCTGGTATTCCACGCCGAATATTCATCCCTGCACGATCAGGGATTTTCTCGCTCTTTGTGAAGAAGACGGGTATGTTGTGCAGCAGTGGCTTGCTGTTGACGAAGATGGGCTGAAGGCGCCCTGGCGGCGGTCCATCCGATTTGCCAATCTGTTTGGCGAGCAGGCTCTCTTTCTTCTCAGTCGCGGGTAAGCTTTCACCTGAAGAAGGCACTTTCCATTCTGACAGGTGTGGAGAGCGTTCTTTTCTCCTACTGCATTCTTCTGCTGCCCATGATTCACGGCTTTGCAAAACGCGTGAAATAATAATGATTTTTTGTGAATCCAAGAGGCGTTTCTCTTGCGGCAGGGGGGAACGTGCCCTACATCAATCCGCAGATATTCCCGTTATTAACGCGGGGAGATGCTGACGGTTTCTTCGTTGTGCTGGTTAGTTTTGGCGCTCAGGTATCAGGCTTCATGATCCTCTTGGAAAAATGAAGTGGCCAAGGTGTGCCGGTCTCTGTGACTGGCAGGCAGGTTATGATGCTGTCTGACATCAGCTGAGGAACGTCTCTCATCAACTCTAGGCTCAAAGCAGGCGTCCTTTCGTGCTCCAAAAGTGCGACCCGGGCTGTGCGAGCCAGGCCTTGTTATCCCTCAGGAGGGGTCCATGACCAGTTTCGCAGAGCTCAATCTTGCCGAACCAATCCAGAAGGCGCTTGCCGAAGAAGGATATACGACACCGACCCCTATCCAGGCCGGAGCTATTCCTCATCTGCTGGAAGGGCGGGATCTCTTAGGTCTTGCTCAGACAGGTACCGGAAAGACAGCGGCTTTTGCCCTGCCGATCCTCGACTATCTTCTGCGGAACCGTCGTCCCCCCGCACCGAAGACGGTTCGTGTGCTTGTCCTGGCTCCGACGCGTGAGCTTGCCTCCCAGATTGACGAAAGCTTCGGGGCTTATGCCCGTCACATGAAGCTGTCTCATGCCGTTGTCTTCGGTGGCGTAGGGCAGGGGCGTCAGATCGAGGCAACCCGCCGTGGCGTTGATGTGCTGGTTGCAGCGCCGGGCCGACTGCTGGACTTGGTGGGGCAGGGTTATATTGACCTGTCGGCCCTCGAAGTGCTGGTGCTTGATGAAGCCGACCGGATGCTGGATATGGGCTTCGTCCGCGATATCCGTCGCATCATGGCGCTTCTGCCGGCACGTCGTCAGACGGTTCTGTTCTCCGCAACAATGCCGCAGTCCATCAGTGATCTGGCGCACTCCCTGCTGAGTAACCCTGCGACGGTTCAGGTTACGCCTGAATCCAGCACGGTGGATCGGATCCGGCAGGCTGTCATGTTTGTTGAGTCAGAGAAGAAGAAAGACGCGACACTGATGCTCGTTGAGAGCTCAAACGTTGTGCGTGCTGTCGTCTTCACGCTGATGAAGCATGAAGCGAACAAGGTTGCGGAGTTCCTTAACAAGAACGGCATTACCGCGGAGGCCATTCACGGGAACAAGTCACAGGGCGCTCGTGAGCGTGCCATGTCGGGTTTCCGTAACGGCACGGTCAAGGTACTCGTCGCCACGGATATTGCGGCACGTGGTATCGATGTCGACGACGTATCCCACGTTTTCAACTACGATCTGCCGAACGTCCCTGAATCCTATGTTCATCGTATCGGCCGTACGGCTCGTGCGGGACGTGACGGCTGGGCCGTGTCGCTCTGCGATGCCGAGCAGCGTGCATGGCTGAAGGACATTGAAAAGAAGATCGACAAGGCCATTCCGGTCGTAACCGATCATCCTTATCATTCTGATGCGGCCCAGAATTCCACAATGCGTCCTCCGGTTCTTGGTGGCGGACGTGGCGGCGGTCAGCGCGGTGGTGGAAATGGTGGCGGTGGCCGCCGTCGTTCCGGCCCGACGGCGGCAGCTCGTGGAGCTGCGGGACGTCGTGGTGGCGCGCGTTCTGCAGGGCATCGCTGACTTTTTGAGAGATGCAGGTTTTGGGCGATAATTCGTTCTGAATCCTGTTTCTTCTGTAAAGATCGATTAGACTCCGTTCGATTGTCGGGCGGAGTTTTTTTTATGCAAAGTGATATCAGCGGTACCGTCATGCCGGTGCTCCGCATTCTTCTGGATGCTGGAGAAAGCATTCTGGCAGAGACAGGAGAGTTTGCCTGGAAAAGCTCTCACATCTCCATGCAGACTGTTACAAGTGGGGCAGGACAAAGTGGCCTGTTTGGTGTCGTCACCCGGGCGCTAGCCGGGGGAGGGTTATTTATGACCCGATTTACGGCGCATTCTCAGCCGGGTCTGATCGCCTTCACGTCAAAAATTCCAGGTCACATTACTGAACATGATCTGCGGGGTAAGGCTTACCTCGTGCACCGGCATGGTTTTATCGCCGGTACGGAAGACGTTCGGATGGAACTGGCTTTCCAGCGAAATTTGGGCGCGGGTGTCTTTGGCGGGGACGGCTTCCGATTACAGAAGCTTTCGGGCACCGGCCGGTTCTGGTGTTCTCTGGGTGGAGAGGTCATCACGCACGATCTGGCTCCGGGCGAGCAGATCGACGTTCATCCCGGTCATGTCGGTATGTTCGAAGAAAGCGTGCAATTCGATATCACCGTGATCCCGGGACTTCGGAACAAACTTTTCGGCGGAGACGGATTTTTCATGGCGCGTCTCACCGGGCCGGGGAGGATATGGCTTCAAACCATGACGCCTTCTGGGCTGGCGCACGCATTGATGCCTTACCTGGGCACCCGCGGGGAGTAGTGACCCAAGGCTCTTCGCATCCTGTTCGCATATTTGCAGATCAGGATGGTTAAGATCTTATCGTGTGAGGGGGCTGATGCAGGAAGCAACGGATTGCTTCCAAGCGCTGCTCAAGCAAGGCCTTTTAAGGGCGAGTTTTACCCGAAGTGAGCCCGTAGAGATTAAATTCTATTTGGTGCTGTTGCAGTAAAGTGGCGGAGAGGGTGGGATTCGAACCCACGGTACGCTTCCACGCACGGCGGTTTTCAAGACCGCTGCCTTAAACCACTCGGCCACCTCTCCTGACATCTGCTCTAAATATGAAAAAGGAGCAGAGTCGTATCCTGTTTTCAGGATGTGGGCGCTTCATGCAATGAGGAGGAAAGGACGTCAAGGGGTGTTATGAGTTACATACCCCTACGAGGTTTACGTTTCGAAACAGGAGTGGGGGAGTTTTGTAACAAGGAACGTGTCATCTTGATTGTCAGGGAAGCGGGAGTGCGCTTCCGTCTCCGACAACCCTCAAGGATATGACATCCATGACGGCCTTTCGTCTTTTTGCTCTTCTTCCTGTCGCTGCGTCTGTCGGGCTTCTGGCTGCGCCGCTTCTGGCTCAGGCCCATCCAGGTCAGCCGGCTCCGCCACATGCGGGAATGCACGGTGACCATGGTCCTGGCGATATGCCGCCTCCGTTCCCACCTGGTATCACCTTGACGGATGCGCAGAAGGCGCAGGTCCATACGATCTTCAAGCAGGCGCATGAGGATATGAAGGCTCAGCATGAAAAGCTGAAGGCCCTCCGTGACAAGATCCGCACAGAGCTGTCCGCTGAAGGGGATCTCAATCGGTCTCTGCTTACAGACCTGACACGTCAGGAGAGTGAGCTGCATACGCAGGAAGCACAGGCGCGTCTTGCAACGCAGGAAAAGCTCCACGATGTGCTGACGCCTGACCAGCGTCGTCAGGCGAATGCCACGATGGAGAAAATCCATTCGCTTCATGAGCAGTTGGATGCCATTATGGGTCACCCGCCGGAAGATGGCCCACCGCCGGCTCCCTGATTTCCTGACTGAACCCCGCTCTATTGCTTGACGTCAGCGTCTCAAGGCGATAGAGCGGTCTTGTTTTCGGACACGCCACATCGCGAAGGCTCGCGCAGTGGCGTGTTTCTGTTTGCTGTAAGGTGGCCCGTTGTTCGATCAACTCTCAGGCAAGATGTCCGGTGTCCTCGAAGGACTTTCCAAGAATGGAAAGCTTACTGAGGGTGATGTCACCGAGGCAATGCGCGAAGTCCGTCTGGCTATGCTGGAAGCTGACGTTGCGCTGCCAGTGGTGCGTGATTTCGTCAACAAGGTACGCGAACGGTCTGTCGGGCATGAAGTGCTCGAAAGCGTGTCTCCAGGTCAGGCCGTTGCGAAGATCGTCAACGATGCCCTGATTGATGCGCTGGGCGGTGCAGGTGCAGTTCCACTGAACCTCGCTGCTGTGCCGCCTGTTCCTGTGCTGATGGTCGGTTTGCAGGGTTCGGGTAAAACCACGACATCCGGCAAGATTGCCCTGCGCCTGTCGCAGCGTGAAGGCAACAAGGTTCTTCTCGCCAGTCTGGACGTCTATCGTCCGGCTGCTCAGCTCCAGCTTCAGCAGTTGGCAGAGCGCGTCAATGCCATCACGAAGCGTGTCACTGCCCTTCCGATTGTTGCCGGACAGTCGCCAGTAGAGATCGCCAAGCGTGCGCTCGATACAGGGCGCCGTGAAGGCTACGACGTCGTTATCCTCGATACTGCAGGCCGTCTTTCCATCGATGAACCCCTGATGGACGAGGTGCGTCAGATTCGCGCTGTCACGAATCCGGCTGAAACGCTGCTGGTCGTGGATGCCATGACAGGTCAGGACGCGGTTAATACAGCCAAGTCCTTTAATGAAGCTGTTGGCATCACCGGCGTTGTCATGAGCCGTATGGATGGTGACGCACGTGGTGGTGCGGCCCTGTCCATGAAGGCCATCACGGGGGCGCCGATCAAGCTGACCGGCTCTGGTGAAAAGCTGGAAGCCCTCGAAGAATTCCATCCGGAGCGCGTGGCTGGCCGTATCCTCGGCCTTGGTGACGTGGCTGGTCTTGTGGAACGTGCGGCCGAGACGCTCGACCACGAGGAAGGCGAGCGCGTTGCCAAGAAGATGCTCGCCGGCAAGTTTGATCTGGATGACTATGTCTCCCAGATTAACCAGATCAACCGCATGGGGTCGATCTCGGGTATTCTCGGCATGTTGCCGGGCATGGGTAAAATCAAGGATATGCTGGGTGACAAGGAGATCGACACATCGATCTTCAAACGTCACAAGGCCATCATTTCCTCGATGACCAAGCAGGAACGCAAGACTCCAGGAATCATCAAGGCATCCCGCAAGAAGCGCATTGCCTCCGGTTCCGGAACGACGGTTCAGGAAGTGAACCGTCTGCTCAAGCAGTTTGACGACATGTCCACAATGATGAAGCGCATCAGCAAAATGGGCCTTGGTGGCCTGATGCGTGGCATGGGTGGGGCA
>Ga0157363_1003888_pt1 | contig 13650 bp, 9 predicted proteins | sample AttsexASBM1_FD_111477 | JGI IMG/M metagenome (GOLD analysis project Ga0157363, IMG submission 111477) | Fungus gardens microbial communities from leaf cutter ant in Ribeirão Preto, State of São Paulo, Brazil - Atta sexdens ASBM1 | ecosystem: Host-associated > Fungi > Mycelium > Unclassified ...
ACTGGTTGCTAAAATATTAAAACTTTTGCAACATTGCCATCAACGTCCTAAATAATTGTTTTGCAAACAAAATTATTTTTAGATTTAAAATTAAATTTATAGATATTTTAACAAAGTTATTCTTACCGTTTAATTCTAGATTTCGATATTTGAATTTTTTTTATAAATATAGTCTCTTATGAAAAGACACTGAATTTGAAAATTGTGGCAGGAAATGCAAATTAGAATATGAAATTTATATTATTGTTTAATTTTGTTTACTTGAGTTTTTATTTGTTTTCTGAGGTTTATAAATTCTACACGATCGCTAAATTCGTTTATATATTCTACATGACCGCTAAATTAGATCACTAAATTCTTTCTCTTTGGTAAATCGAAGAACCATAATTCTTCTTGAATTGCACTGATCAAAAACGTCACAAGTATAATGTTATAATTAATTAACATTAACATTGTTATTACTCGCATTGACATTTGCTATTAATTTTAATCATATTGGGAAATGCAGCGCGAGGCAGCGCGCATATACAGTTACTGTATAAACGTATCTCACGTAAACGATAAATGTTTTTGTCGCAACGTACAAGAGGTATGTATGAACGCTCGCGGCGAGTATTCGCCGCCGTAATCCAGCACATTAATTCCCCGTTAAATGTAACAGCACGTATGTGCGATGCTGTCCACACATCATTTGATCGCGAAATAACACACGTGCCGAAGAGGAGGGCACTTGAGTATCTATGGACGAATCAATAAACCACGCTGCATTTCTACCGCAGATATGCGCGGGGGCTAGATTGAGTGGCTTTATTTTATTTAACATAGCCATGGCGAAATAAAAATACCTACATTCGTAATGGGACAAATGGAATAATTGTAGCGCGCCGCATCATGTTTGATGTGTCATTAACCAGCGCATTTTCATTCTTGCTGCGAACGCGTAGCCCGAATATATTTAATTAATTTATAAATTTTCATGCCGTGTATAAGAAAATCTGAAATTTCGAGCGAGGCGAGATTATTGTAGACGAAATGCTGGACGCGAATTAGGAACGCGAGCGATTTACATGATACAGTTTCGGCGGAGTGCTAGCGAGGAATATTGTAGCCGTATGCAAAAACTTAATTAACAAATGCGATTTAATTTTTATTTTTTTAATTATGTTACTTTTGTGATTTTATTGCGAATACAGCGGCAATCGCATTCGTATGCGTGTTACATACGAATTTCTTTTTTTGACATAACGTTTTAATTTATTTCAACGCAGACTGATGCGCTCTCAAAACAAAACAAGAAAATGTTGCGAAATTTCGTTAATGCTCGACGCAAGTTTCGTGCAGGAGTTCGCTCGACATTGCCGTTCGAGCGGAACGTAATTTTTCCGACGTTTTGGATAGCGCGTGACGTAATTTCAAATTCTCGCCAAAGCACGGATATATATCGTCGTTATCTAACGTGGTTCCGCTTCGTAGTGCACCATGTCGTAAGACGTGGCGTTATCTGCGGCCATAACTCCCCATTAAACGTCGCGCTGGATGCGTGCGCGGAGCCCTGCCTTTTTTTCTTTTTGTTTCCTCCACCCTTCCCTCCCTGTGTTCCACCCGTCTCTCGCCGCCCGAGATCCCGCATTTCCTTCCTCTCTCCGCGGACAGTAACGATTTATGAACATATTTTCCGCGTATCACACGGCAAACTTGCCCGGAATCGATCCTCGAACGAGCGCCGGCGACCCAATAGCGTCCCACGATTTAATCTTCGATTTTGCGCTATAATTGAATCTACGCGCACCGCTTGTTTCTATTTTCAGAAATTCGAGGCTCCATGCCGCCTATAATAAATGAGAAACTGGTGTACATGTCGGCTCGTCTAAAGGACACCGTCGTGATCCCTTGCGTGGCCTACGCCAATCCCACCCCGACTAACAGGTAAGATTTTTTTCGATATAATTCAACCACATTCTCTCTCTTATTAATATTATTGTAGGTTAATCAATTATTAATTTCATAGATTTATTAATGTCGCTTATTAATATTATAGATCAATAAATTATGTTTAATTCTCAATTAAATTTATATTATTAACGAAGCGTATTTGCGAGGTAGAGACGATTCTTTCGCGTATGCGTGTGTATACCGGATCTCTGCAACCCGCGTACCGAATTTCCGGGTTTTCAGTAGTATTACCAATTTCGTAATTCCCATAATTAAATTTTAAATAGCATTTTTTTTTCCGACCTCGTTCCTCTTCTCTTATCCCCCTTCCTTGGGGAGGGTTTGCGTTACGCTCAGATACGCAATTAAACGGTAAGCAGGCATTTACTTTCCGCCGTGGCCCAACAATGCTGTTAAGTAATCTGCATACAAAGTATGGTACGCTGCGCTTGAATTAAAGGCGATGCTTGAAGATTAAACAAGCCGCTTCGCTAAGCATCACATACGTCACATACGTCGCGATTGTGAAATAGCGGTCACGAAATCCATATATAACGTCCTAGTGTGAATGGCAGTTAATAATGAAGAGCGATCGCGACGTACACGATAAATATTGATGATCCGATGATATTGAATGAAACGGACGAGACTGGCGTATATTGGGTTTCAATCGCACTTCCGTTTTCGTTACGCAAGAATATGGAGCGTAAAACTAACTGTGGGTAATTATCGGTTAAAGTTCGTTCACGTTGAAAGAATGCGCCTCGTGTTATCTTCATTGGCTCTGCCAGATACAGGAAACATCGTGTAACTTCTCCATGAGGAGTTTCGTTAATGCCATTTTTCCAAGAGGAATTAAAGAAGACAGGAGAATGTAGTTAATTGGATGAAAATTTGTATAAAAGTCATTACCTTTATTACGCGAGAACTCGGCGGAAAATAAGGATAAAATAAAGATAAAGACTTATTATCTGAAATAATATGTATTACAGAATCAAACCGCACGTGTGCGTTTAATAATGTTTTGTGCTATGCTCTCACGAGAGCGATGCCGCGCACGACAGCGCCAGGTGATGAGGAAATTGGAATCTTTGTGCAAACGGACGAACACACGGACGGTGTTTATTCGCTACTAGACGCCTGTGTCTCTATTTTCCTTATATTAATGCTAATTTTAAACATAGATCCGCGAACGGAATATTTCGTGCAATGTGAGCTTCACGCGCGGGAACGCCCACGCGAGTTCATCGACATCGCGGACTTTCTAGTCCTGGAAGACCGGAGGGTAGGTGAACCGAGAGGTGAACGAGAAAATAGTTATGAAACGAGGATTTTCTTCTTCTCTGCGCTCCGACTATTAAATATTACGTTAACTCTTACGGATATCATCCTTTTCCCGCTCGTGCATATTATTAGCTTGCGGATGTATTACGTTTATCTCACGAGAAACGAAGAAGAAACAGCAAACGGAATGGTAACGCGACTGGTATTTTATGTGTTGGACGACAAAGCTTTTCAAGCCTGTTGATTATCTGCGAGACAGAAAGGATTTTTCTGTTCTAAGCTCATTTTATATCCCAAAGAACACATCAAATTAAGATAAAATCAAAATAACTTTATTTTAATGTCATGAAAGTCACAAAGTGATGATTTTTTTGTTACAAAATTTGACTGTTTATTGACGTTAAGAATCAAAGTAAAGTCATTTTGATTTTTTATTGACTTTTGTGTATTCCTTGGAAATTGTGTAAGCGTAAGTCTCGAAATACAATAGGTGTAGTAAGTTTTAAGAAAATGACTAATTATAATTGAGTGTTTTTCTCATATTCGACTGTAATTGATTAATTCCTTAAGGAATGTATATCAGTTGCACAAGTTTAAATGGATACCATCAAATCACAGCACAAAAAATTGAAATGCTCCCTAGGTGGAAGTCAGTGTGATCGGCAGTGGGCAATTGCAACAGTGTGCAAATGCTTCCTTCCTTAAGGCTTAAGGCTTACTACATGTATTATATTTCGAGACTAAATTGTAAATGATTTTAATAAAAGTCTTGATTAATCAAAATCGAATATAAGAATAAAATATTTAATTATGATTGATCAATTCTTATAATTACGTTTTCGCGATTGAATAGAAATGGATCTATAGGTAATCAACGCTTAAAGAGTTTGTCGAGACGTGAAATATCAATCCATGTCAGGATCACGACTCACATCGATGCAACACCACGAAGAGAGCGATGAGAGGCTCTACGAAACTTGTTGCGTGGAGGGGAGCGTGTTATTACAGCGGATTACGCGATTAGCAACTAGTTTGGTCCCATCATTGATGCCGCGAGCACCATGCGAAGGATCGGTGCAATAATCAAACTCGGGTCAAATAGAAACACTCGGTTATTGCCGTGTCGAGTAGTGAGATGCATTTAAATAATTATGGATGAACCGAAAATCGATGAACGCGAGTTGTTTAAAAGTCATCTTAAAGAGTCAATGCTCCCTGTTGTCTCACTTCTCGCTTCGATTTTTGATAAGAATCTTCGCTCGCTTTCTCTCTCTCTCTCTCTCTCTCTCTCTCTCTCTCTCTCTCTCGTTCCTGATTTCTCATGAAAATATAAAATGAAAATTTTAAACGTCGCCAGCAGAACATATCGACGGAACTTTGATCGTAAAATTTGTAGAATCGACGCGGATATAGAACGATGCGATTCGTGGTTTGTGTGTACACGCACGCGTGCGTGTATACACGCGCGCGCGTGCGACGCGTATAGAGCCGCCAATCTACGTTGGCGCGACGATAGTAGCCGGGGGGGATGAACGAAGATAGTCGGAAGATATATAGACGTCGGGAGGGCTGTATGGGTAGCGCAAACAAACCGACCGCTGATTACAGAGACTGCTTCTGACAGCCCATCAAATATTCCGCATTTACGTATACGTCGACGTCACTGAGTATTCCATGCTTGTGTTCATCAACCGCGCGTTCCCTCTCACCGGTCCTCCTCCAGCCACCCTCTTCTTCCACGTCGGCTCCCTCTTGCTCCTCCTCTTCTAGTCGTCTCTTCTGTAGGTTGATTTAGCCGACGGAAGAGAGCTGCGGGGGATGGAAAGCTAGAGAAGCTGGAGATAGGGATAAGGGATATAGAAAAGGAAGAGAGAGAGAGAGAGAGAGAGAGAGAGAGAGAGGGGCAGACAGAGAAGAAGAAGAGAAAGCTGAAGCAAGTAGAGAGGACGAGGATAGAGAAGATGAAGACGGAGAGAGGAAGAGAGTTTGAGGGTTCGTCGGCGCGGAGTCTTCCATCTCTCCGGGTTCCCTCGCACTCGAGCATCCCCGTATCCCATCTCCTACCCTCGCCAATTTCCCTTCGTAAATTCGATTATCTATAGGTATACTTCTCATCCCTATGGCTCCACTTCTGCTTCGCTGCCAACACGGCCGCCATCTCCGTTCCTATCCTCTTTGGTCGTCTCCTCATCGTCATCATCCTCATCGTCGTCGTCGTCGTCGTCGTCGTCGTCGTCGTCGTCATCGTCGTCGTCGTCGTCGTCGTCGTCGTCGTCGTCGTCGTCGTCGTCGTCGTTGTCGTCGTCGTCGTCACCGTTGGTCTTCTACATCTCCTCCCGGATGCGGAGTAAGCAAGACCCAGGGACCACTACGCTTTAACGGATTTCTAAACCACGTGGGGCCGATCATCGCGTAAAAGCGAAAGAGAGAGAGAGAGAGAGAGAGAGAGGGGGGGAGAGTGGAGGGATGGGTAAGGGAAGAAACTAAATCGAGGGAGTTCTGTGAACGCGAGAGGGACGATGCCAAAGCTAATGGCGCGTTACGAGCAATCGCGGAAAGATGAACTGGCTCCATTCGGTCCCGATAAACTTCCCGTAGAGCGATAAGGGATCTTGAATTGGGATCGATTTAAATATCATCGGTATTCAGATAGTTATATTCGATTTGTATAATGAGTAATCTCATTTAATTAGACTGATTTATCTGAAATATTGATAGCGGTTTTACATGTTAATCGATTTAAGCAAAAGGATTATTTAAACAATACACTTTATATTATTAAAGTGAATAACAATTATTTTTTAACTTATTTAATTGGGATACAGCAGATTTAATTGGGATTTTCTTTTACATTTGAATTCTATTTTTGCACAATATTTAAAAGCAAGTTTTACATTATTAAAGAAACAACGTATTTCCAAGTCATTTAATTAAAACGCGGAAAGTGCATATGTTTGAAATTTATTCGCGTCATATTAAAAATTCATGTCAATCCGGTTATACAAATACATATGCAAGTTCGTTAAATAGTCGACGCGAACAGATTCGGATCGCAAAAATGGCGGCAGCTTGAAATTTTTATTAGTGACTCCATTGCGACATTGGCATCGTACTGACGGGATTGAGATTAAGATGATAGAGAGGGAGGGAAATTATCTCCATCGAGATTTATATACTTCTGTTAGAACGCTTCCCTGTATATACTGTAAAATCCATCTCTCGCGCGTAAGCTCAATAATGTACATGATATGCAAATAGAGAATAATGCTAATAAATCTCTTTAATGTCGCTTAATGCCACGAATTAATCGTAAAAGATAGACTATTTTGTCTGGATTAACATGTTCTTGCGCGGACGTCGATGCGCATTTCGCATCGTACTGACCACCGATAAGGTCAAAGGTCGCGCGTGCTCGCCAAGGATCGATTGGATTATCCTGTTTGCCAAGACTGGCTTAAATCGAGACAGCACGGGCTCTCCGAATTTTCAATTAAGACGAACACGGAGAGCTGGTGAAGTTATGCGTGATCTCGTTTGAAATTCGCAAGGGATCGATCTACGGAATTGCGCTATATTCGCATAGTTATGCAATAGCGTCATAGCATGCACTTCGGCAAAAATTCGCGGTGTTATCCTGAATTACAGTGTAAAAATGTAGATGTTTCCACTTGACTATATTTCACTGGAAAATATAGTCCTAAAAAATGGGGAAGTTAAAACACAAACGCTAAATGGAATATTGATCTTAACATTACATGTACGAAGTAAAGCTTTCTGTGTGTAAAATATATTTACTAATACCAGTAGAGAAATTTGCTAATACTAGTAGGGAGACTTTCTAATACTAAAGAGTAAAGAAAATGTGTAGATGTAAATATTTCGATTCTAAATTCTTGGAATGTAATCTTACTCTAAAGAGTGAAAACTGAGTCAGTCTTGGAAAAGAATGGCTCAAGTCTTTCTGTCTTTAAGTGTGAGATTTCACTCTTCAGAGTGAGATATACTCTAAAAGTTTTAGAGAGGGCACATACGTCATCTTAAGTTTAATTGCGAAATGCTCTTATGAAAATACCAATAATTTTATAAGAGTGGATCTATATTTTTACGCCGTGTTCTAAATGTTAGCGAAAGAAAGACTTGAAATAGTTTGAACCCAGATCGGTAAAAGTTCCTATTGTATATTTTTAAGATATAGTGAGATATATATATATATATATATAAAAAAAAAATTGTTTATTATATATTATTAATGTATAAATGAACGTGATTTTCGAGCTTTGTTATATTTCAATGATAGGAAAAATAAGTGTAATGAAGAATTCTATTGATTGACTTATAGATGCAAGGAAAATTTTTGAATCTTTTTTCAAAACTTTTACCAGTCTATGTCTTGTTATCAATGAATATTTTATTGACAATAAATTATAATATGTAGTAATATATTTTAACTGTCATAAATTTTTTTCATTTTTACATAGCATTTCATTTGATCGTACTTGTCTTTTAAATAGGTTTTTCTAATAAATTTTAATAAATTTTATTACAATTTAATATTTTATTTTTTGTGTCCGTAATTTTGATCCACCAATTTTTATGTTTCGATCTCATTTTTGTATAGCGATTCCCTAAATCTTTAAAAATAACTAGACAATAAATATTCCATTTCTAAAAAAAAGAGACCTTAAAGGGTTAACGATACTTGCCGGCGCGGCCGCAGCTATCTGAATAATCATACTGATGAAAGTGATGAATATCATTAAAATGCATGTTCTTGAAAAGTGAACGTTTTGAAAGCTTGCCAGGGTACGTATCTCGTCGCGCCGTGTATATGCGTGTATAGAAACGGGAATATAGTCGCACGGTATGGATATATGAATAGCAAGGGGAAATGCATTCGGTCTTTCCCGATGAAACAATAGTTATTTTGTGGTAAACGTGTGCGGTGAGGAGATACCGTTTCGGACAGGCACCTACGCGCATACATGAGCGCAACGTTTTCGAAATCTCGTCGGTTAGGTAACTACAATAATAACATCGTTGCTTTGACGAGCGCGGAAAATGGTAAATTTGCATACGCATTCTGTTGAGAACATGTGAGTAGCGCGGAGCGATGCGAACGCAGTTGAGTTTCTGCGAATGTCTGCCTACATCGTCGACATGCTTTCACTTGATGGCTGCCTGATAATGACGGTCCTTGGAAATGAAATCGAATCGAATTAGAATACACTATATGACGGAGAATCTTGTTTCTGTTTTCTCGCGTAGGTGGTACTACAATAGGAATCAGAGGGAGGAACCGATCGAGGAATCGTCAGGCCATTACGTGATGCGTGACGGCTCCTTGATTATCCAGAGCGTCGAGGAGAGTGACGCCGGCTCTTACATGTGCACTGCCAGCAATTCTGAAGGCAGCGAAACTTTGGAGATCAGACTAACAGTGTCTGCACCACTGAGTGTTCACGTACAACCGGCGATACAGACGGTTGATCTGGGGAAATCCGCCTATCTGGTAATCAATCATTGTCAACATCGATTTATCCGAAAATAAATAATGCTTGTTTAATGTAGAAATAAGTTGAACAAAGAAAGAGAAGAATGATATTTCGAGGGATTTCTAATATTATGAAGGATAGAAAAATAAATAAATATTATAAGCTAATATTTAGATGCCGTTTTTACTTCAAGATTTTAATTTTTCGACTTTTATGCTAATTTTCCAAACATAAGTTCTCAAGTCGGACGAGCGATGACCCTAAACAATTTTCTATAAAATAGGAAATTTATAATGTTAACAATTATATTAAACTTTAGTAAATAAACAATGCGTAAATATAATCAAATTCATTATTTTTATTTATATAGGAAAACTATAATTATAAAACAAATAACAATACAATTATTGTAGTTCTTGTATAATACTTGTTTTTGTACAACTCTAAAAATAACATAAATTTTATTAAATTGATATTAATTTTTTTAAATTTTAATTAAAAATGAAAGAGAGAGAGGGAGAGAGAGAGAGAGAGCTTTTCAAAGTAGTTATATATTAATATTCTCAAGAGAGGTGAATGACTCGATCCAAGTAAATAAATTGTATCTCTTTAAAAATTATATGTACATAATGCATTTATTTTGTCTCAAACAAAAGCTTAGAACTTAAAAATTAATTGGAAAAATCCACAAAAGTTATCAAAATTTTAGCAAAATTATTCTTTAAAGATTTTATTATATTTTTGAAGAGCGAACAGCTCGCTTCGTCAAGAAATCGAAAAGTTAAATAAATATTTTAAAATACGATTTTCTAGTTAGTTTATAACAACTTAACTATATTTAAGACGTTGCAAAATATAAGAACTGACTTAATATTTTATAGAATCTCGAGAATCCTACTTTAGAGATCAATTTAGATAATCTATAATTCAAATTAAATTTTCGAAATCCATTTATAATAAGGAAATGTAATTCCATTTATAATTTTTGGCCATGCATTTTAATGTATATATTCATTTTAGTATAATACATTTATCATACTCCGATAAATGGATTGATAAGATATCCGTCTCAGAAAATCGATAGCATGTTCAAACCTGGACTAATGTAATATTTTTCATAAATTCTTTGCTTTAAATTTTTTATTTTAAGATGGTTATTATTGGTTTGATAATCAATGTGGTTTGTAATATTATCTCTAGCAGTTTCAATTTACGATTGCATTTCAAGTTCAATAAACTGAATTAGCACGCAATTTATATATAGGAAAATATATTTGAAAATTTACATATATGAATATTATTAAGCATCAAAGTTGAATATAGGATTTTTTTCTCTGAATTGTATTATTCACTTATCGATTAATTTTCGACTATTATTATTTTTTATACATATTTTTATTCATTTTATTTATGGTGGTTAAACTGTTTCTCTTATATGTATATAGATAATTAATGAAATGATAGAACGTCCGAAGTTTTTATCTTGCATCTAAGTTTAAGGATATAAGAATGTCTGACAGATCGCTTATAAATATCGGACACTTCAATTACTGTTATGAATATTTACCGCGACGTTTTCAGTCATGTGTAAATACTGTAAAGCGCTGTCGATGACGCGGGAAATGAATCTGTACGTGCCGGAAATTAATGCCAGTCGTAGTGTGAGATGTGTGATTCGAATATATTTTCAGGAATATAGAGATCTGATTTTTCTCAAGAAGCTCACGGTTTGCGGATTCAAGACGAGACGATATTCTCCTTCGTTTCCGCACGCCGGGCGAGATCGCCGGGCAAGTCCCTTTCTTGATTCTCATCAGTTTCTTCCGTCTAAACTCCTTTGCAGACGTGCACCGCAAGTGGATTTCCGCAAGCGGCACTCTATTGGCTGAAGGATGGTCAGCCATTGAGAACGGGTGCCCGGGTAAGGACGGTCTCCAGCGAGCGTATTTCCGTGACGTCGGTCGCGAGAGAAGACCGCGGCATGTACCAGTGCTTCGTGCGGAACGAGTACGAAATGGCTCAAGGAATTGCGGAATTACGCTTAGGGGGTAAGACATTCTGACATCGTTCTAGATATACAATAGTATATGTCGCGACGTCTTAATGTTTGGATAAGCTCAAGATAGTCGTTATCCGGAGACTCGAAAATCTTAGAATTGTTGTAAGATTGGCTGATCTCTCTCTCGGTGACAAATTAAATATGATTAACATATTCGACCGTAAATAGTTTAAAACTGAATTATATTCTAAAATTTCTATATATTATTATTTATAAAATTGTTACGCGGAAAAAAGTTTGTTGAAATGAAAATTCAACTGAATACAGTAGTCTGAAAATTTAGATTATAGATACAGATCTAGAAATAATTTTGTTGGATCATTAAAATAATTATAATAATTGTAGAACGCTCTAGAATCTGGTTATTAGAATGTCAAAACTTTTTGTCACATTGCTTGCATAATTCATTCACTGTTAAGTCTGTAATGTCAAATTTAATCTAATTTAAGTCGCCACTGCTCCTATTTAATTTATCGTTATTTTATACTAAAAGAATGGTTAAATTTGAGATTATATGGTGTCAATTTGAAACTATATATAGTATCAAATATGTATGTGTATTGAATAATGTATGTTTATATATAAATAGATTGAACAATATATACTTGAGCATCCTATATAATTATTTTGCCCGAAAATTATTTTCATATCTGTATCTAGTTTAATTTTTAGATATTTTAGTAAAACCATGCAAATCAACAAATTCGTAAAATAGTATACAATAACTATTAATAATGATCGAGGCATTTTCAACGACTTTTCTCGTCCCTAAATCAAATTATTCTTATCGCGGTAACACATCTTATAGTTTATTGTTTAATTATTTATAAATATTTATATCTTATTAACGCTACGATTATTTATCGATCTGAATAAAAAAAGCCTTTGTTTATCTAGCAATCGATAACGTTTTGCCGTTAATACTGTAGAATTCTTTCTCTATACGATTCACCATTCGCGTGCCATTTTATCGTAACGCATTTTCCATCAGGAAGTAGCACGACTTCCCTACAGGCTACGTGCTATTTTTGCGGGGAAGTGCCCTCATCTTTCTTCCGATTGTGCTTTACGGAGCGTGTTCCCATCTGTGGAACGATAATCGTGATCTCGGTTTCGATTAACTCCGGTTGAGTTTCGTTTGCAGCAACAGCAGCAAAGTTACGCCAAATCGCATTACCTTCAACAATAATTATTTTCCGTTATCTAGCACACTAATTCTTATTTTATTTTAGAATTATTATATATAAATGTAATAGAATATTATACAGAATATTGTAATAGAATATTGTATTTAATAGAACATTTAACGATATATTTACGATAGTTGTTATCATCATTGCTGATCGGAAATGTTGTTTAACGGCAGATCGAGAATGCATTTAACAATTCTCGCTCGCACGTTTATTACGGGGAAAAAAGAGAGTTCGGACGAGCGATCGCGTGTTTGGCGAACTTGATCAGAAACTTGGTTTGCTCGCGGTTTGAAAATGTTGGTTAACGGCTGCGGAACTCGGTACATGTGCAGAACAGGGCTGCCTGTTTGCGCAGCGTTCCCTCCGTAACGTATTTTCCATCGGCTGGTCGTTTCGCCGCGGGATACGTGCCATTTTTGTACGAAAATGGCCTCGTTTGCTCTCCCGCTTGCAAACCCCCGATGTGAGACCTTCACCGTCGCGCATCAATGTCCGATGGACAACCGCACGACTCGCGAATTTACCCTGGAATATAATAAAAGCGATTTACGATAGGTTTCACCGATAACATCGCAGCCAAGCATTGGACGGATCACACGGGTAACATATGACACGTGGAACATGTCCGGTAACTTAGAGCGCGATGTGTTTCATGTGAAAAAACTCTCCCTCTGGAATTCCCTCCGAAATTTTTCGCAAAAAACCATAGTACGATTTCGGCACGTTTATCGGCTTATTCATATTTAAATTATTCTGTTATTGCTGCTGAAATTCCATTATATTAATAATTACCAGTCGACATCAGCTAAAAATAATGTAATATCAATGATATAATTTTGCATTCACGACAATATAGATGTAACATAACACATGGTGCTATATAACATTACATTGGGTGAGTGAGAAAAATTCTAACATTGATATTATGTTACTTTTAGTAGACGTTGACTGAGATATAGAGATTACATTTTTAATTAAATGTTTAACGACACTTGTTGGTATTTTTATTCGCAAGACGGTATTATTTTTCAATTAGATTTCGAGATATAATTCCAAAGGTAGTCCTTCCAGAGTTTTTATTTTATACTGCTTCCACCTCGGGAGGAGAATATTGCTGCTGGCAAGGAAAAGCGTGCTGAGTTTCGTGCCGTTCTTACGAGCGATTTGTACATTTCTGGAAGTTCGTACGAGCTTTCGCGGCCATTAACCTTTATACGGTCGGCATTTGGTAACTTTTATGACCTTTGAAAGTTTAAATTTTCTTTCAAAATCGCTTATAGCTCGCGCTCAGCTACCGTTCCCTCGTCGGAAACAAGCGTACCGATCTTGGATGCCATGTACAGTTTGTTTCTTCCTCCGCTGTAATCCGAGTTCGGATATCACGCGCGAGCTAAAACTACTTTCCTTCTTCCTTCTTATCCTGGTTTTCTCTTAGTTATCGAGTAATTTTACCACTAAATTTCTCTTCGGACAAAAAGTATCCGATAAAATATTATAGTATTCTATTAGAGCTAAGTTTTCAGACATGTTAAACTAACATAATTAACGGGAACTCTATAAATAGAATATAAAGATAGAGTTAGAAGTACAAGAATTATTAAAATTAGCTAAAACCGATTAGCATATCTAATATCTTAAAAAAAAAAGAAACGAATTCTATAATATTCCTTGATATGAAAGAGAAAAATAA
>Ga0157363_1003889_pt1 | contig 13650 bp, 23 predicted proteins | sample AttsexASBM1_FD_111477 | JGI IMG/M metagenome (GOLD analysis project Ga0157363, IMG submission 111477) | Fungus gardens microbial communities from leaf cutter ant in Ribeirão Preto, State of São Paulo, Brazil - Atta sexdens ASBM1 | ecosystem: Host-associated > Fungi > Mycelium > Unclassified ...
CGCATCGATTTCAAAAGGCTGGCTCGATGATCTATTCATTCACCTGGAAGGGGAAGAATACGAATGCGCATCGGCTGTATTGCCAGCTGCAAGCGTCGGCGCACCCCACCAGCGCAACAGATTATTTTTTGGTGCGCATCGCCTGGCCCACCCCATGCGCCCAGAACGCCACCGTCAGAGCTTATCGCGATCGCGACAAACTGTTAATTCGCAATCAACGTGGTCGCCAGCTCAACCTTCAGGACCAGGTTATTCTGACCCACTGGCCCACGGCGACCACCAGCGATTACAAGGGAAGTGGACCGACCACGATTCGGATGGATGGCAAAAACAGAATGTTCGACAGGCTGGACTATGCCACCGAACAGGGTCTGTTGAGACATTCACCCCTGACACCTATTCGAATTTCCTGCACTGGTCTGATGCGGATTGGCTCAGATGCTATGATGGGAAATTCCGGGCAGTTGAACCCGGCTCATTCCCGCTGGCTCATGGGCTTCCCGCCCGAATGGGACGATTGCGCGGTTATGGCAATGCCATAGTCCCACAGGTGGCATCAGAATTTATCAACGCGTTTTTTGATGCAGTTTCCGATAAGTTTTCCGATAAAAATTTGTCTTTTTTCTGACGGTTTTATTCTCATTTAAACCTTCCCATCGACCGTTTCTATGATGGATTTGGCCATGTTATGCTGGCCAGAGTGACGCAATCACAAAGATTTGATTTATGAACTCTCTCACCTGAAGTAAAGAGACTTTTATGAAATTGGATCTGCATCATGGCGATTGTCTGGATGTTCTTAAAACCCTTCCTGAAAACTCTGTTGACAGTATTATCACCGATCCGCCGTATGGCTTAAGCAAAGCGCCTGATATGACGGAGGTGTTAACGCACTGGCTGAACGGGGATGATTATGAACACAAAGGGAATGGTTTCATGGGGAAAAGCTGGGACAGTTTTGTGCCGGGTCCGTCCGTCTGGCGTGAATGCTTTCGCGTTCTCAAACCCGGCGGTCATCTTCTCTCTTTCTTTGGCGCACGAACCTATGATTTAGGCACGATCGCGATCCGCATGGCCGGATTTGAAATCCGTGATCAGATTATGTGGGTGTATGGCTCAGGCTTTCCCAAATCCCACAACATCAGCAAAGCGATCGATAAAGCGGAAGGCGTGGAACCGACAATTGTCGGTCACAGTTCAAATGGCATCGCAGGGGGAAGCGGTGAGTTCACATCCGGTAATCCTGACAGCGCGGGTTATAAAAGCGAGTTCGATATAACGGTTCCGACCTCTGAACGGGCGAAAGAATGGGAAGGGTGGGGAACCGCTCTCAAACCCGCCCATGAACCGATTTGCATGGCCCGTAAACCGTTCCCCGGTCAGGTCGCCGCGAACGTTCTCACCTACGGCACAGGGGCCATCAATATCGATGCCTGTCGTATTGGAAACGAAACCCGGTTTAATCCACCCTCCCATAACAAACCCGGCGGTAACAGTTTACACATGTCAGTGTCCGGGATGCCTGAGGGAGCTGAAGGATCAGAGGTGTCGGGGCGCTGGCCTGCGAATTTCTGTCATGACGGAAGTTTTACGGTCACAAAACACTTTCCACAATCATCATCGACCGGCAATCGTAGCGAGGCAAGCCGAAACGCCAACGTCGCCGGAACGAAGTTCTTAATGGATAACCACCAGAGTCGCGAATACACGGATTCTGGCAGCGTTGCCCGTTATTTCTATTGCGCCAAAACCAGCAAAATCGATCGCGATGAAGGCGTTTTATCGTCGTCGGATTCACGGTCTAAAAATAACCATCCTACCGTAAAGCCCACAAGCCTGATGGGCTGGCTGTGTTTACTGGTCACACCACCGGGTGGAACCATACTCGATCCCTTCATGGGGAGCGGTTCGACAGGCAAGGCGGCAGCAATTCACGATTTTGATTTTATTGGCATCGAAAAAGAGGCCGATTATCTCTCTATCGCTCGCCAACGCATTGAATTCAAGCGAGACCAGAAACAGGAGGAATGATGTTAATCCCACCTGAAGGGATTCGTCTTAATCAGCTTAATTTTATCGAAATACGACAGGCGCTCGAAACGGAACTTCGGGCGGGGCAGTCATTCAGGCTTCGCCTTGAACCGTGGCGAGAAAAACGCACTCTGACCCAGAATGCGATGTTCCATGCGTGGATGGGGGAGTTAAGTCGGTATCTGATCAGGCATGGTCGACCGTTCTGTTCGCCTGAATGGTGCAAGGATGCAATGAAATATACCTTCCTCGGTTTTGAAGAAACCACATTCACTGACGTTCAGACGGGCGCTCAGATTGTGAGGGAAACCCTTCGCCATACCTCTAAGCTAAAGACAGGTGAAATGTTCCATTTCATGACGAAGGTTCAGGCGTGGTGTCTTGATATTGGTTGCCTGTTGCGGGTTCCGGTCACATCTGAGTTCTTCGAACTGAAGCGTCAACAAGAGGTTTGATCATGTCGTCTGATGATAATGTGATTGATATCTGGATCCACAAAGACCCGAACGCAGACATTAACGAAATGAAGAATTTCGTTGAGGCTGACAAGCCAGAGTCCGCGCGGCGTTGTCCACATTCAAATGTGCTGGTCAGCGAATTTGAACGGTCGATCAGTTGTCGGGTGTGCCATGCCGCCCTTGACCCGTTCGATTATCTGTTATCGCTGGCAAAGAAAGAAACCCGCCTTGACTGGGAACTTCGCGCCCTGCGCGGGGAAATCAAAATCCGGCGCGATAACCTCGCAAACCTCAAACGGGAAGAGGTCAACACCCGTGGGCGCATTCGCAATGCTCAGTTCAAACTTAATGATATTCAGCTGGCGATAGATGAAGCCAGTGACACACTCATAAAAAAGAAAGGTCATCATGAAAAAGCCTAAACCCTCAGAGATCGAAATCATTGAACAGATCATCACGGACTATCTTAAAGAACGTGACTTTGGCACCCCTGATCAGATTTATTCTACCTGTCGCGAACGCGTTCCATATTTTCTCTTGCGAGAAGTGATTTTTGATATGTATAAAAAACATATTCTTCGCCGAAAGTTACTCAAAGTAACAGGGGCGAATTATTGTCTGGCTGATCGCTTACCGAATTACGGTACACTTTATCAAAAACGTCGACCGTCCAAAAAAGAAAAACAACGTAAAGAACAGGAAAAGCTATCGTTAATGGATTCCGTCCGACAAGGTTCTAAGGTGTATAAACTGGATCAACTACTGAAAAATGTAAGGGAGTCAAATGAAAAGAACGTGGTTTCAGCATTATCCTATGAATGAAGCGGAAGCAAATAATCTTATTCGTGATTACTCCCGAAAGGGTGTGAAAACTGAAAAGAACCTGACAGCGGATCCGCGATTTTTTGTTGTCAGTGCGTTTCTTCCGATGTCAAATTACATACCTAAATCGAATCGATCGCTTATTAACACACTTTGGCGATAATATAATAACCATTCCAGCCAGCGAACCCGCTGGCTTTTTTAATTAAAATCATCCTCAGCGTCATGACTGAACCTTACTTTAAAGGACTCATTATGATCGCAACCCCAAAAGAAAAAACCTGTCCCATCTGCAACAAACGGTTTGTGCCGTGGCTGACCACTCAGCATGTCTGTTCTGATTATAAATGCGCGCTGGCCTGGAACCGTCGCCTGGATGAAAAACACCGGGAACGCAAAGAACGTCGCGCACTGCGCGCGGGATTTGTCATCAAGCCGAAGAGCTGGGCGGACGTGAACAAAGAAGCCCAGAATGCGTTTAACCGCTATATCCGCATCCGTGATGAAGGGCGTCCGTGTCATGCCTGTGGATGCCTGCTTAACGATAACAATCCAAACAAACCCGGTCAGTTCGTTGATGCAAGTCATTATCGGTCGCGCGCCGTCGCCGCACAGCTGCGGTTCAATGTGTTTAATTGCGTCACCTGCTGCTGGACCTGCAACCGCCAGCTTTCAGGGAATGCCCGTAATTTACGCAAGGGGCTGATCTACCGGTTTGGCCTGTCGATTGTGATACGACTGGAAGTCGATAATTCCTTTCATCACCATTCCGTGAAGTACCTGACCCGCCTCACCGATATCTTTAACCGTCGCGCTGACCAGCTTCAGAAGCGCCGCCGTGAAAAGGAAATGCTATGAATCTCGAAAAAACCGTTCGTTTCCATTTCCCCAAATCCACACATATCACTGACGAACCCCGTTCCACGAATGAGGACCGATTAATGACCTCCGATGTGATGGCGGCGCTGGGGCTGGCTCAGGGTGAATCGGGTTTTGGCATGTCAGCGTTCTTTGGCAAGCTGGGGATCAGCCAGCATGATAAGAATCTGGCCATAACCGCGCTGATGAAACTTGTCCGGCATAAGCTGGCCAAAGTGAAATGTTTTGAGGACGTGTCCGGTCATCGACGTGGACGGGCGATCTACCTGATCGCGCTGTTCGCGTATGAAGATTACTGTCGTTCCGCTGAGTCACCGGAAACGCGCTGTAAATACTGCAAAGGCCGGGGTTCGGTCTGTGATAGTGAAACGCTCTCTAAGTTCCACCAGCGGGTGATGAAACCCTGTCCACGTTGTCAGGGCAAGGGATTTAAGAAGGTCAAAGGAAGTGGGCTGTTCCGGGCTATCACGGCTATCATGCCGGGTTTTTCTAAGGCGTCATTTTACCGGTATATTTTCCCGGTCTTTGAAGAAATGATTCAGGTCTGTTTTAAGGAGGAAAGTCGCGCCGATGACGCTTTAAAGCATGTGACACGACAAAAAGATTAATAAAGCGTGCGAAAAAGACTTAGGTCATCTTGATGGATTGAAAAAAAGTGCATAAGCTGAGCGCACAGGGTCAGAAATCCGTCAGATGCTTTGCCTCATCTTTCCTCCTTTGTTGCTGATCCTTAATCACTCTCTTTCTTTCGTTGTGACCATGAGACGCATAGGAAGTCTGAGAGTGGTGAACCTCTTCGTGTTGATCGCTTTGTAGTAAAAAAATGGCCGCCTATCCTGGCGGCCAAAATCATTCAAAGTGGATAACATCTTTAGCGCCGCTGCTACAGCTTGACAACGGCGGAAAGGATTTTAGTTTTCGGAGTATTTAAAAACGTATTAATCTGAGCGATTATTAAAAATTCGCATTATCTGGAACAAGTGCGTCCGGCAATCTGGCTATTTTTAAATCAATAAAAATTGCAAAATTGCAAATTTCTTCGCACGACGACAGCGATAGAATGCCGTTATGGTTGGCTATCGATAATAACTTACGTGCGAGAACATTTTATGGATGCGATCTTAACTCAAGAAAAAGAATTTGCGTTTGCCGCTGTTGGTTCCATGTGCCTTGTCGCGATGGCTTCCGGCAAAATGACCGAAAATGAAGTTGAAGAGATTTATATTCAGATCCATCAATGTGAAAGGATGAATAATGAATCGGATTTTGCCTTAGAGGCGCTTGATGATATTCAGGGTCGGTTAACGGTTAATTATCATAATACTCAGGAAAATCTGTTAGCCGGAATGGCCGCTATTCCGTTCGATCACGATCAGGCGGTCGAAATTATTAATATGTCACTGGATGTCATTAAATCGAATAAAGAGATCCCCACCGAAAAAATCGATGTGTTATCGGGACTCTGTAAAGTCTTGAATATTTACTCAGACGAATTTAATTTTATCACCTAAAAATTACACCACGTTACCTCAGCTATCATATTTGCAAGCATTGGCCCTGTTGGATGACAGGGTTTTTTTTGCACATCTTGTGTGGTCTGGTGTGTTATTTTTGTTTACAATCCCGGCTTCAACCCTGAAGGAAGCAGGTGATATGCGTTACCCCGTTGATGTTTATTCTGATGTCCGTGGTTATTTTGTCTTCTGTCGCGATCTGCCTGAGGCGGAAGGGCGAGGGAAGACCCGTGAAGAGGCGTTTGAAGCCTGTCAGAACGCTTTGATTTGCGTATTCAATGACTTTTTCCTGAGCCGTGAGGCGATCCCGTTACCCGGTGACTTTGAACGTGATTTCATCACGGTTCCCGCGTCTGTGGCGGCGAAAGTGCTGTTGCTGAACGAAGTGGTCGCTCAGAACGTCTCGAACACCGAACTGGCCAGGCGCATCGGTCTGAAACGTCAGGAGATCACCCGGCTCTTCGATCTCAACCACGCCACCAAAATTGACACCATTCAGAAAGCACTTGAAGCGATGGGTAAACACCTTGCTCTTCGTGCGTTGACAATCCCCCGTTTTCCTAAAACCTGAATTTTCATTCGGGTTTTTCCTCCCTCGCTTGCCCAAGCGATTTTAAAATCAGAGAGCCTTTCAAGAGTGGGTCAGGTGAGTTCACCTGTCTCTCTCTGTGGGTGTTCTCCTGGGCACTGGCTCACTCTTAAAAGGAATGACAAATGTTCGGATTTTTGAAAAAGCGCGCCCATCGTGTCACCAGCGATATCACCAAATTTGATAAACGCGATCTGGCTCAGGCGGTCGTGAATGCGGCATGGCTGGTGGCCTATGCTGACGGCAGCTGTGACCCTACGGAACGCGCCAAAATCGATCAGGTACTGAAAACAAATCCTGTCCTGTACAACTTCACCAGTGAATTACAGGACATTTCGACCAAAATTGTGAATCTGCTGGAAACCGATTTTAAGATCGGTCGCCGTGCCGCCTTACGTGAAATCGAAGACGTGAAAGGCGATCAGCGTGAAGCGGAAGACGTGCTTGATGTGGCGGTTGCGATTGCTGAAGCTGATGGATCTGTTGAACAGGCCGAAATGAAGGTGCTTGAACAGATTGCGCTGGTGTTAGGATTGCGGCTGGAAAATCACCTTGAATAAAAACAAATACCCCGATCATTATTACTTCACCGGGTTCGTTGTTTTCTATATCTGCTTTCATCTGCTGGGAAGTTTTGCGTCCAGCTTTTCAGATGGCGTGTTGCTGGCTGCGCTCTGGCTGCTCATGAAAGGCAAACGTCACTGACAAACCTTAAGGAGTGAACATGAAAGTGTCCGGTGACATTCCGCTGAACGAACTCATTTCACGAATTAAGGTCATGTATCTGGCCGTTTATGCCAATGGCGCATTCAATGAATCGCAGAAAGACACCCTGAACGATGAATTCGAAGCGCTGGGGCTGGAAGGGGATGCGCGATTCATGTCGCGTAAACTTGCCCAGCGCCAGCGTGCTGAACTCGACAGGGATTTTCATAACGCGCTGGATGAAATCTTTTATACCGTATCAATCTACAGCGAACGTGCTGATGTCGCTCACCGGCTGCTGGTGCTCTTCATGAAGATTGTTGAAAGCGATGGCATCATTACTCAGTCGGAAGAAGTGCTTGCGCGAGAGCTGGCGGAATGTCTTGATCTTGATATCGATTATTACCTTGATCGCACAGAGTAAGTATTAATTTCCAAGTGAAAGGATATCGTGGCGGTGAATCGTTAAGTCTTAAACCACTACCTAAAGGAGGTAACATGACTGATTCACCTGATGACCTGGATCCTTACGATAAGGATTTGCTGTATTCCATCATTCTGATTGATGTGATTTATCTGATTGGGTTTGCTGAACATTATCCGTCACCCGCACAAATCGAAATAATCCAGCACATACGGGATTCTGAACCTACATTGCAAAAAAGCACATTAATTAATGAGATTATCGCCGATTCGCTGGAAGAAAAGTTATCGAACGATTTTACCCGCACCGCTAACCGCATTCTTCTGAACATCAGTCGCATTGTGGATGATCAGAACGCCGTTGATCGCATTTTTTATTATGCGCAACAGGTGGCAATGGCGGGAAATAAAATCACACCCAATGTTCAGAACCTGTTGAACCGCATTAGCGATGCGCTGTTTCTTTAGCGAGACGTGATGATGAAAGTATCTGAAAGAAAGAAGCTCGCAATGGCCCGTGACGAGCTTCTTGAAGCAAAAAATGACATTGAACAGGGAAACAGTCTTGCCGGGAAAATGCATGTCCTGTCTGCACTCTGTTTCATTGATATGATTTACACCTTGCAGTCTGCAACTACGTTCCCATCAACCGAAACGATCGGGCAAGGGTAATTTCATTGGGTCATCTTTGTGGCGTTTGGGATAACTTGTCTCAAATGCCACAAGGCTCAGTTCATAGTTCACCTGATGCTTTAACCAGAAATCAAAATCATCACCAAAAAATTTTGACAGTTTCGCGCACAGTGTTAATGACATTGGACGTTTGAGATCGAGCACTTCTTTTAATTCATCTTCATCAACCCGAATTCGCATCGCCAGATCAAAGAAGGCGAGGTGAAAATGTCTGAGTCTGCATTTCAAAATCAGGCCGGGATGGGCATGAACATTTTCGGACATAGAAAGTAACTCCCTTGTTAAATCCGGGAGTCACTTTAACGTAAATGTAAAATCTTGTGCCTCAATCTGAGCGATCGAGATTCATCATATCCGGTAGGGGATAGACTGGCACATTCTCCGCTGTCTCATGCCGTCTGGCGCGGGAAATGTCGTGGCGCGCCTGCATTTCAAGCAATGCTTCCGGTGTGGTGCTCAGCGCTTTGGCAATTTTAATGGCCAGACCCGGTGACAGGGCGGTTTTACGCTTGATCAGACGATCGACCAGAACGGGCGATTCCTCGATGTCATGCGCAAACTTACCCTGTGTCACGTTCAGTATTTTTAACAACCGTTTAATTTCGTCACCGGGGTGAGGGGTCAATATTTGTACCATTTCAACTCCTTAAGTGATGTAAAAGAGCGAAAAGAGTAGTTTCTTCTTATCTTAAGTCGTGTCAAACCGTGCGAACTAATCTTAAGGTTCTTGATGGGCTATTTTTTGTTTGCTATCCCTAACAAGTCAATAACATAAGTCGGGAAAAGCCCAGAATGCCTGAAACGTTAAATTATGATCTGAATATTAACCACTTAGAAAATGGTCACACTAAACTGACGACACCCCTTTACTGGGCTGTCTATGATGAAAAGGGTGAAATCATTAATGCCGGTGTGAACGGTCACACGGAATTTCCGATCCCGTTACCCGTGCGTATTTCGATTGCCGGTCGTCCAAAACGCAAAGTCGATAAAGACGGCATCAAATCGATTCTTCGGGGTGAACGCCTCGAAAATGAAAAGATGTCGCTCCAGCTGGTCGAAACAGACGGTGAAATGACTGAAGAACATCAGGAGCTGTTCGAACGCCTTCGCACTGTCCTGAATGAACATGCACCTGAAGAAGGGCATTATTTCCTGAATCTGAAATTTGCCCCCTTTGAAGACGATTCTCAGGCCGCGAAAGATCCTGAAAGCCACATTGAAGAACTTTTCAGAAAAGGGTTTCGTGAAGTGAAACCTGAAGAACGGGGTTATTTTCTGGATATGGGGTTTTATCCTTTCGATAAAGAAAATGATAAATCGTCAGCCCGTATTGAGAGCGAACTGATCGAACCGTCCGATCATGAGCTTGCCGCGTTACTCGCCTTTTTGAATCATTTCACTCAACATTAAACACCGACAGGATCATGAATGGATGTCGTCATTAATGGTGTGCGTTATTCTCCCAATGTCCGCCAGAATGCAAAAATTGGGATTGCCATAACCACACACAATCGACCTGATACACTGACCAAAGCGTTAGATTATCATCTTAAATTTCGCCCTCAAGGCGCGAAGTTAGTCGTCATTGATGACGGGTCCATGATCCCCGCTGTTGTGCCTGAGGATGTCGAGCTGGTTCGGTTCGATAATTCTCGCGGCATTGTTCAGGCCAAAAATGCCAGTCTGTGCGCCCTGATTGATGCAGGATGCGAAGAGCTGTTTTTATTTGATGATGACGCCTGGCCGATTGCTGAAGACTGGGAACAGCCTTACATTCAGTCACCAGAACCGCATTTGGCCTATCAGTTTCTTGATCTGGCCGTGAACATCAAATTGCGTGATTTATCGATCCTCTATCAGGATGATAAACATGTTGCTTATACTGGTCAGCGTGGGGTGATGTTGTATTACCATATCAGCGCGATTCAGAAAGTCGGTGGGTTCGATCCTGTTTATGAACGTGGCATGTATGAACACGCCGATCTGGCTTTACGCATTTATCACAATTCACTCACCAGCTGGGCCTTCGCTGATGTGGTTGGCTCTAATCGCCTGATTTATTCCCTTGATGAACACATGGGCGTGAAGCGTAGTGTGAACCGTGCCGAACGGGATCAACAGGTGAAGCGGAACGTCAGTATTTATAACAAACGCCGCTATGCTGAATATGGCGGCTTTGTGAATATCCGCGATCAATATAACGTGGTGCTGACCAGCTTCCTCACTGCCTATCCTGATCCACAGCGAAATAAACGGCTTGAACTGAATCCGGTGTTGCTCGATCGGTGGTCCAGTTCCATTCGTGGCGCACGACCTGTAGTCTTTGCGGACCAGCTGAAAGAGCCACCGAAAGAAGCGGTATTATATCCTGTTCATGAATCCTCAATGAACGTTTATTTCCTTCGCTGGTTTCACGTCTGGCAATATCTGCGCCAACATCCTGAAGTCGAAAAAGTCTGGTGTACTGATGGGACTGATGTCGAAATGCTCAGAGAACCGTGGGACCACATGATCCCCGGAAAATTCTATGTTGGCTCAGAACCGAAAACCTATGCTGACGAATGGGCATCAGCAAACCATCCTGAACCGATTTATCAGGAATTCATTCGTGACCATCAGAATGATGTGATGCTGAATGCCGGGTTACTGGGTGGGTATCGTGATGACATCATGAGCTTTGCCCATGCCATTCTTCGGATTTATTCTCAGGTCGAATCCGCGAATTTCTGGGATAAACGCAAAAAGCCGCTTTCGGTTGGCGATATGATCGCCTTTGGCATGGTGGGTTATCGGAACCATGATCGGCTGATTACCGGGCCGCTTGTCCATACTGTGTTCAAGTCCAATGGTATCGGACGTGAAAACGCATTCTGGCAGCACAAATGATGTTTTGTATTGTTGCCCACCATAGCCGCAAAGAACAGGCTGAAAAGATGGCCTATCAGCTCGATGCGAAACTGTTTATCGATCCAGAGAATCATGGCAGTAACTGGAATCATCGCCGTGCGCTGGAATGGGCCGCTGAACAGGATGATCGCGTTATTGTGCTGGAAGACGATGCGTTGCCTGTTAAAGGGTTCGATTATCTGGTTGATGACTGGCTGATCCGTTTCCCTGATAACATCATCAGTTTCTATCTGGGAACAGGTCGACCGCCACAACGTCAAATCGATATCGCGATGCGCTTGATTGACAGTGATAAATTCAGAATGGATTACATCACCTTACCGAAACTTATTCATGGTGTCTGTTATTCCATACCAAAACACTTTCTTTCACGCATTCTGAAACACTGGGATGTCAGAAAGGGTGCTGATTACGCGATCAGTGATAAATATAAGGGCAAAGTGATTTATCCGGTCTTTTCGCTGGTGGACCATGCTGATTTGACGATTGTTGAACAACATCCAGACGGCGCAAAACGGTTAGAACGTCGCAAAGCGTGGCGTTTGTATGAAGGGGGTGACAGATGGCCAGACTGAGCACATTGAAACCCAGACTCACGAATCTGAATCCACATCGTCTGAAAACGATGAAAGTCGCTGATAACCGCATTACCGGCGTTACCTTGCAGAAACGCCGCTTTCTGATGTGGAAGCGAGATCCGCGCTGTGTGATGTGTGGTCGACTGACTGAATTCCCACATGGGTTCGAGCTGGACCACAAAACGCCGCTTTTCATGGGTGGAGAAGACACGATCGAAAATACACAGATTTTGTGTTGTGGTGATGATGGTTGCCACCGCAAAAAAACCAAAATGGATTTAAAACGATGATCAGTTATTCAGAATCTGAATTCTTAGACGACAGTGAAGCGATTCTTGAAGAGGCACACGAAGAGGTCGTTGAAATCGTGTTATTAGATGCCGATCCGGTGGTTATTATCCCGAAATCGATGTTTGATATGTTTGTCACTGAAGTGTCCCATTTGTTGCGTTAAATCGCCGATTTGAATTTTTCGAAGGTTCTTTGTGAATCTTCTGAAAATCCTGAATGGCAGGAATGCAACATGCCTATTTCTCCACAAACACTCATTGTTGCGGGAACATCAGTAACAACGGGCTTTATTCCACCGCAACGGGTTGAAGTAACCGGCGATACGAAAGGATCGTCAACTGTTACCCCTCAACCGCCCCAAATCCGCGCGATAAACCTGCTTTCTCCAACATTAGATTCACGGGTGAGTTATCACGGTCCCGCGCATACTTACATTAATCAGAACGGTAATCTGATCACCAGTGCGGAGAATGAATGGCCGCTTGAATATCAGAACGGTGTGGCTATCGGCAGGCATGAACCAGAACCCGCCGCCACGAATTTTCAGAGTGATTCCGCTTTTACTTCTATTAGTGAAACACAGGAAGGGCAGAACACAGTTTGGGTAACGTCTCAATCAGCTGGTGTGGCTGTAAATGTTGGTGATGATGGGAGTTTCTTTGCTATTCAAGTTGAGAAACCCGGATGGGTCAATACTGGCGTTTATTCTGAAGGAACAAGCGCTTTCATTGCACCCGATCAGGCAACTGCTATTTCTTCAGATTGGTCGATTGCATCACGAACATTTCGAAATGCTTCTGTGGCTCAAATTCGCTGGTATATAGCCCGACTGAATGCAACCAATTATGTTTATGGTCGCTCTCCAGATTTAGCGGTAGGTAATTATATTGCCTCTGTCTGGCGCATTAATACCACCGATAACCAGCAAGCCAGAGCAGCACAGATAGAACTGGGAACCATACCCACATCACCCATATTCAATGATGCGACCAGTCAGAACACCCGTGCTGAATCCACAGTGATTGTGACGAATCCCGGTGGTGCGACTGGCATCACGATCATTTATACCGATGGCACCACACGCACCATGTCATTCGGTTCAAATCAATCCGTCAATATCCCTGTTGCCACTCAAGCATGGGGAACGCGTTATATCAGTCAGATTACCTACAGCACATAGCGAGGCGTTATGTCTGCCCTTCAACAACTTACCGACAATCCGGTTCAGGTCACGAACGGGAGCAACGGCGCGCACATTACCGTATTAACTGGCGGTATCTATTATGCAGACAGTGCGGACAGCACGGTATGGCATACGTTATCAGGAACCATTCTGGAGGTTAGACCCCCGATGGTTCTCTATATGAAGGCATTAAGGGCAGGCGGTGCAACAGCCGTTGTTACCACCTGGTCTGAGTCCTGAGTGTTATTAATTCATTCATCAAAACTGAGGTTACAAAATGGGTATTCGTAAATTCGACGACATTAACGATCTTCTTCATGCCATGCAGAATAAAAGCGCGGAATTACCCGCGAAGTTCACGCATGACGATCAGGTGTATGTGGTTGCACCTGAAGAACACCATTCCAAAGCGCTCGATGCGGTCAAGAATGCGGTGAACATTTATCACGAAGTATTCGGTCACGATGAATGATAGTAAGTGATTGAATCATAAAGGATTGTTCATAAAATGAGCCTTCCTTTTCATGGGGGTGGGGGGTATCAAAAAAATCACGTTGTCAAGCTTTTTTAAACA
>Ga0157363_1003890_pt1 | contig 13647 bp, 9 predicted proteins | sample AttsexASBM1_FD_111477 | JGI IMG/M metagenome (GOLD analysis project Ga0157363, IMG submission 111477) | Fungus gardens microbial communities from leaf cutter ant in Ribeirão Preto, State of São Paulo, Brazil - Atta sexdens ASBM1 | ecosystem: Host-associated > Fungi > Mycelium > Unclassified ...
AGTCGTTGTAGCGTGCTGATTACTCCAATATTTCTCCCTTTTTTCCCGCTCTCCGACTATAGTTATCGCTCAAGCGTGATGACCATATCCCCTACTTATTCTCGCCATTGAGAGAACTATGCGCCTGGCTATCCTGTTTCTTGTTGGTATTTTCAGTTTTAACCTCGCAGCACATGCCGATGATGAAGATGGGCCAAGCCCGGAAGACATCAAGACGCTATTCTTTGGCAAAGACCATCGCAAGGCGATCACGGATGTGAGTGCCGCGCCTTGGGACGCGATCGGCCAGTTAGAAACCGAAAGCGGCAACCTCTGTACCGCAACCCTGATTTCAGCACATCTGGCGTTAACTGCCGGTCACTGCTTACTGGCCCCTCCTGGCAAATTCGATAAGCCCGTCGCCCTGCGTTTTATGGCTGGTGCGAAAGGCTGGCGTTACGAAATTCATGACATCGATGCACGGGTTGAACCCTCTTTAGCACGTAAATTACAGGCTGATGGTGAAGGTTGGATCGTGCCACCGGGCGCAGCACCTTACGATTATGGGTTGGTTATTTTGCATAACCCGCCGTCTGGCATTGTGCCAATTCCGTTGTTTGATGGTTCCCGCAGCGATTTGACGGATGTGCTGAAAACCACGGATCGCAAAGTGACGCAGGCAGGTTACCCAGCGGACCATCTCGATACACTCTATTCACACAGCGATTGTTTGATTACTGGCTGGGCACAGCGTGCCGTACTCTCGCATCAATGCGATACCCTGCCGGGAGACAGTGGTTCGCCGCTGTTATTGAAAAAGGGAGACGGCTGGCAGTTGATTGCAGTGCAGAGTTCCGCCCCCGCGCCAGCCGATCGTTATCGTGCTGATAACCGCGCCATTGCGGTGACCTCGTTTAAAGATCGCCTGGAAGAGTTAGCAAAATAACGCCTTCATACTGAGGGGATTTCATTGTAGCGGTGCGATTTATCACGTGTACCTGAAGCAGTAGTGCTGCTGAAAGACGCGAATGAGATTGCGCCGCTACCGCTCACCATAACATGCGGTAACGGCCCTTCTCACTCGTCAGCTAATCTGTTCCATGGCTTGCAGAATGCGTTTCTCAGAAATCGGGAAAGGCGTGCCTAACTGCTGCGCAAAGTAGCTGATTCTTAACTCTTCCAACATCCAGCGAATCGCCTGCACTTCAGCATCATCCTGACGCTGCGGTGGCAATTTGTTACGCCAGCTCTGCCATGCTTGTTCAGCCGCCTGCACTTTAAGCATCCGCGCACGATCGCTGTGTGGGTCGACCGGCAACTTCTCCAGACGCCGTTCAATACCTTGCAGATAGCGCAGCGTGTCACCCAATCGCTGATAACCATTGCCGGTGACAAAGCCGCGATACACCAATCCGCTCATTTGCGTTTTCACATCGGACAGCGCCAAAGCCAGCGACATATCGACGCGGCCTTTGAGGAACTTGTTGATATTGAACACACTCGTCAGAATCTGCTCGACCTGTTTGGCGATGGTGACCACGGTTTCATTCAGCTCCGCACGGACTTTGTCACGCAGTTGCTCGAAGTTGTCCTGTTGCCACGCCGGACCGCCGGCTTCAGCCATCAGTTTGTCTACGCCACAAGCGATGCAATCATCGATCAAATCGAGCACTTTACCGTAGGGATTGAAGTACAAACCTAATTTGGCTTTGTTCGGCAACTTTTCATGCAGATATTTGATCGGCGAGGGAATATTCAGCAGCAGTAAACGCCGCTGACCGCGCCACATCACTTTTTGCTGCTCCAGCTCGCTGTCGAACAGGCGAATCGCGACACTGTCCTTTTCATCCACCAGCGCTGGCCAAGCTTTGACTTGATAACTGCCGCGTTTCTGTTCATAACTCTGCGGAAGATCGCCAAAGCTCCAGATGTGCAAACCGCTCTGTTCCAGGCCATCATCCGCCACTTTAGACAGCGTCTCCTGGACTTTGCCTTTCAACACCTGTTTAAGCTGATGCAGGTCTTTGCCTTCCTGCAGCTTACGGTTGTGCTCGTCCACGATGCGGAAAGTCATTTTCAGGTGATCGGGTACCTGATCCCACTGCCAGGCTTCGCGCTCAATGGTGACACCGGTCATGCGACGGAATTCTCGCTCCAATGCATCCAAAAGCGGCAATTCCAGCGGCGTCACCCGAGCGAGGAACGCTTCGGCATAATTGGGCGCAGGCACCAGATTGCGACGAGTGGGTTTCGGTAACGACTTGATTAGCGCGATAACCAACTCGCGGCGCACGCCCGGGATTTGCCACTCGAAACCGCTCTCTTCTATCAGGTTCAACAGCGGCAGTGGAATGTGGATCGTCACCCCATCGGCATCCGCACCCGGCTCGAACTGATAGCTCAACTTCAGCTTGAGATTGCCCTGATGCCAGAAGTTCGGGTAATCCAACTGACTGACTTTATCCGCGCCATCTTTGATCAGCATCTGCTTATTAAAATTCAGCAGCTCGGGATTCTCTTTGCTGGCTTGCTTCCACCAGCTATCGAAATGGCGTGCCGATACCACTTCACTGCCGATACGGCGATCGTAGAAGGCAAACAGCGTCTCGTCGTCCACCAGAATGTCACGGCGGCGCGATTTGTGTTCCAGGTCTTCCACTTCACTGCGCAATTTCAGATTGTTGCGCAGGAACGCATGCCGCGTCTGCCAATCACCTTCGACCAACGCATGGCGGATAAAGAGCTCACGGCTGAGTTGCGGATCGATTCGGCTGTAGTTGACCTTACGCGCCTGCACAATCGCCAAGCCATAAAGGGTGACTTTCTCCGTCGCCATCACCGCACCCTGGGCTTTTTCCCAGTGCGGTTCGCTGTAGCTACGCTTGATCAGGTGCTGCGCCAGGGGTTCGATCCATTCGGGATCGATGCGAGCCGCCACGCGGCCCCACAACCGGCTGGTTTCAACCAGTTCCGCGACCATCGTCCACTTTGGCGGCTTCTTAAACAGGCCAGAACCGGGAAAGATGGAGAAGCGTGCATTACGCGCGCCGGTAAACTCCTGCTTCTCATTATCTTTTTGGCCAATATGCGATAACAATCCTGTCAGCAACGCGCAGTGCACTTCACGATACGGCGCCGGTTCGCTGTTCACCGGCATACCTTGCTCGCGCACCACCTGGCGCAATTGCGTGTAAATATCCTGCCATTCACGCACGCGTAAATAATTCAGGAAGTCGGTTTTACACTGACGGCGGAAATGATTACCCGATAGCGCTTTTTGCTGTTCTTGCAGATAGTTCCACAAATTCACAAATGACAGGAAGTCGGACTCTTTGTCTGCAAATCGACGATGTTTCTCATCTGAAGCCTGCTGTTTTTCGCTGGGACGTTCACGCGGATCTTGAATTGAGAGCGCCGCAGTGATGATCATCGCTTCACGCACACAGCCAAATTTTTGCGCTTCCAACACCATGCGTGCCAGGCGCGGATCCACTGGCAACTGCGCCAGCTGGCGACCCGACGTGGTCAGCTTGTAGGTTTCATCTTCGCTCAGCGTGATGGCACCCAACTCTTCCAGCAAGCGAACACCGTCCTGAATATTGCGCTTGTCTGGCGCTTCAACGAACGGGAAGGCGCCGATATCACCGAGGCCAAGCGCCGTCATTTGCAGAATAACGGACGCCAGATTAGTACGCAGGATTTCCGGGTCGGTGAACGCTGGGCGGCTGAGGAAATCGTCTTCCGAATAAAGACGAATACAGATACCTTCCGAGACACGACCACAACGCCCTTTACGCTGATTGGCAGAGGCTTGTGAGACTGGCTCAATCGGCAGGCGCTGCACTTTGGTGCGATAGCTGTAACGGCTGATGCGCGCAGTGCCGGGATCGATAACATACTTAATGCCCGGCACCGTCAGTGACGTTTCTGCCACGTTGGTCGCCAGCACAATACGACGTCCGCTGTGCGACTGGAACACGCGATTCTGTTCGGCATTCGACAGGCGCGCATACAGCGGCAGGATTTCGGTATGCGGAATATCGCGCTTCATCAGCGCATCGGCGGTATCGCGAATTTCACGCTCACCGCTCATAAAGATCAGGATATCGCCACGACTCTCGTGGCCCAGCTCATCGACGGCATCAAAAATCGCCTGCAGCTGGTCGCGATCGGTATCCTCTGCATCTTCCACAATCGGACGGTAGCGCACTTCCACCGGATAAGTTCGTCCTGAGACTTCAATCACGGGAGCATGATTGAAGTGGCGCGAGAAGCGCTGCGGATCGATGGTGGCTGAGGTAATAATCACTTTTAGATCTGGGCGGCGCGGTAACAGCTCACGTAAATAGCCCAGCAGGAAATCGATGTTGAGGCTACGTTCGTGCGCTTCATCAATGATGATGGTGTCATATTGCAGCAACTGACGATCCTGCTGGATTTCCGCTAGCAGGATACCGTCGGTCATCAGTTTAACTTGCGTGGTGTCGCTGACCTGATCGTTAAAACGCACTTTGTAGCCAATCGTCCCACCCAGCGACGTTTCCAGTTCGTCAGCGATGCGGTTCGCCACGGTTCGCGCCGCCAGACGGCGCGGTTGCGTGTGGCCAATCAACCCTTTGACACCGCGCCCCAGCGCCAGACAGATCTTCGGCAGCTGCGTGGTTTTTCCCGAACCGGTTTCACCCGCCACAATCACCACCTGATGGTCGCGAATCGCCTCAGCAATTTCCTGCTGCTTTTGGCTGACTGGCAGGTTTTCCGGGAAGGTAATGCGCGGTGTTGCCGCCATACGCTGGGCGATGCGCTGTTCAGCAGCAGCGAATTCCGGCTCCAGTTCGGCAGCAATGCCCTGCTGCGCTGTGGGGTTTTTCACTTTGGCTGCGCCGTGCAGGCGACGCTGCAAACGCTGACGATCGCGCAGCGTCAGATTATCGAGCCGCGTCCAAAGTGGGGCTAAAGGAGAAGTGACGGATGATGACATAGTGATGTGTTACCTGTGGTCGCGGCGAGCCTGACAATGTGCGCTCGATACCGGCTTAAATTTCCCGGCGGATTCAATCAATTATTGTGCGGCATGATAGCACACTCTGGAAAACCTCACCTGACCGGACGTGCGACCTTATTCAATAATTTCGAACATAGGTCTCGAAATATTGCGCTTTTACCTCGCGGAGGAACTCCGTAGAGTGTAACGCATTGAGCGGTAAGCCAACCGCGTAACGCACAGGAAAATACCATGAGCAAAGTTTTAGTTCTGAAATCAAGCATCCTCGCTGGTTACTCTCAGTCAAACCAACTGGCTGACTTCTACGCTGAAGAAGCCCGCGCTAAAGGTAACGACGTTACCGTACGCGACCTGGCTGCTCAGCCAATTCCGGTTCTGGATGGTGAGCTGGTTGGCGCACTGCGTCCTTCCGATGCTCCGCTGTCTCCACGTCAGCAAGAAGCGCTGGCGCTGTCTGACGAGCTGATTGCTGAACTGCAGGCACATGACACTGTGGTTATCGCTGCTCCGATGTACAACTTCAACATCCCAACTCAGCTGAAAAACTACTTCGACCTGATTGCTCGCGCTGGCGTCACTTTCCGTTACACCGAATCAGGCCCAGAAGGTTTGGTGACCGGCAAACGTGCTGTGATCCTGTCAAGCCGTGGCGGTATTCACAAAGATACCCCAACCGACCTGCTGACCCCTTACGTGAAACTGTTCCTGGGCTTCATTGGTATCACTGACGTGAACTTCGTGTTCGCGGAAGGCATTGCTTATGGTCCTGAAGTGGCGACCAAAGCGGCTAACGATGCAAAAGACGCCATCAAGCAGATTGTTGCTGCGTAATCATTGAGAACGTGATGAATACCCGAGAATAATGGGTATGATGCCATCTTTGCCGGGCCTGAGTGCCCGGCTTTTTTGTATCTGAAAGGTGGGAGGCTGTGGCAGGCCCCTTGATTGCGCCACTGTCGGCGAGGCCGCAGCCGACAACGGTTTGCGTTGATTACGTGCTGGCTTTTACTTACGCAACCACTGTCCGTTAATCCCACGCACATACTCACCGCTGCCGGCACGGCTCACCAGTTTCTCTCCCGCGATGCGTGCCACTTCACTGGTGGTCAGGTTGTTCTGCTGCGCCACGCGCTGATACTGCTGCGTACGCCCCTCATTGATGCGTTTAACCAGTGCCAGAGTTTCATCATCCTGTTGCCGCGCGGCGATAAAACCACTCAATGTCTCGCCCACACGCCCCTGCTGTCGCGCTTCGTCAAGCGTCAATCCCCACGCTGATGGCACCAGCAGCAGCGCCAGAATCAATGCGATCCCTTTGCGTCTCATACTGACCCTCCTCAAAACAGCCCGCTCTGATTTTTCAGCAGCGCTTCCACGTCTTTATCCACCTTGATGTGAATTTCATGTTCGATCTTCACGTTCATGTTGATAGTGATCGGCTCTTTCGGTGCTGCCACTTCAATGCGCGGTACGCAACCCGTGATTGGCAATAGCGCCAGTAACAGCAATGCCCTGAGGCTCATGGTTGGGGATCCTTCTTGGATGGCAGGGTGGCATTTTGCTCCACCCATGATTGCAAATTATCGCCGAAGCGCAGGCTGCGCCACAGCTGGAACAGGTTTTCCTGATGTCGATAGTTGAGATTGATCGACTGGCGGCGATTACTAAACTGGCTGGTGCCTTTCACTTCTGACTGCATCGTCAAATTGCCAAAATTATCTAAATCAATCGTCGCCCAGGAGCGGGAAATTTCCATGTAGCGCAGCCAGTCCATCGCCGCACCAGCAGCAAAGTTATTGCTGACAATCGCATCGGCCATGTCTTTATCCATGCGGAAGGTGAGCGGCCCACTGTTGGCAATCCACCCCTTCTCAATCAGCCATTGTGGGTTATTCACCCATAGCGGCAGCTCGCCATTGACCTTGCCCGACATGGCAAACTGTTTGGGTTTGATGGCGGTAATCAGCTTGCTGAGGTTGATCTCGCGAAGAGAGACACGCGCAGGCTCATGCTGCGGCATGCGCAGTTCAGGCATGCTGACATGACCGCCAAGCAGATCGAGGTTCACATTACTCAGCGTGAGCGGCTGACGCTCCTGCCATGGATAATGCCCCTGCAAATCGGCAGTAATGTTCTGAAGGGCAAACTGGTTTTTGACTTCGGCAATGCGCAGCGAAACCGGACCGCGGCGTCCCAGTTGCCATTGATGATCCTTTAAGCGGAACGGCAGTGTGAAATCGACACCATTAATTTCACTGTCCGGCATCCACAGGCTACCCTTTTTCACCGCCCAGAATCCGCCCGCTTCGAAGCCCTGCTCACTGGCAGCAGAAAAGGCCATTTGCGCGCGCAGTTCACCAGACTGGATGCGCATTTTTAGATCGCTGCTTAACAGCGGTTGAAATACCGTCAGTGACTGCGCAGGCCACCAGGCCTCGCCGCGAAGACGTTCCCCATCCCAGCGACCATGCACACGTACTGGGCCAATGTCCTCCGCTGTCAGTTGTCCCCGCCAGTTAAACCGGCTGGGATCGCTGCCTTTCGCGGCAAAATCTAACTCAGAGGGAGGAAGCCAGCCGCCATAGCTGAACTGGGTCTGTCCAGATTTCAGCGTGAAGCCGCCAGTGAAAGCGGGATGGTCAAGATCGCGCTGCCAGCGAACGGGGGCTGAAAGGGTCAGCCGGGGTTTATCCACCTGCACCATGCCATAAGCCAGTTGATCAAAACCGGTATCAAGCGTATCGAGACTTATCAAGGTATCTAGCCAGCTACCGGTACCTTTAACGTCCCATTTAGCATTCAGCGGTGCCATCTCTCCATCGCCCCAGTAACGCCAATTCCAGCGTCCGCTGTCCGGCCAGAAATCGCTGGCACGACCGTCAAGATGGAGGTTAAAGCGGCCAAAGCTGGGATCGTGGGCCTTAAGAATCGCCTGCAAGCGCCCATTAATGCCACCCGAAGCAAGAGTGACCCCCGCCAGTGGCCAGCGCGCCTCATCCACTTCCAGCGTGGAAAGCAAACGCCCGCGTAAACGCAACAATGCCCCCTGCTTCAAACTCACCTGCGGGTCGGTCAACATGCCGTGCAGCACACCGGGCATACTGCCAAAAAGCTGCAGCTCGGCAAATTTGCTCTCGCCGGTTAGTTGGAAAGGTAGATGACTGTCGGTCAGGCTCAGCGTGCCCGGCCCCACGCTCAGCACCAGGTTCCCTTTACCGCCACGACCTTGAGTGAGTAAATTAAAACGGCCGCTGACTTGGGTGTTTTCAAGCCCCTGTTGCCAGTTATCCAGCGTCAACGCCATCCCACCAGACAGTGGCTGTTCCGCCTGTGGCCAGCGCCAGTGACCTTGGGTGATACGAATCTGCTGGGCATCAACCTGCCACGGCAGTTGCAAAAGCGGCTGTTCGTCATCCTGTTGATTGATCACCAGCGTACCCTGCTGTTTCTGCCAGTTAAGTGTCACCGCGATCGGTTGCGGCCATTGCGTCAGATTGACATCGCCATTCAACTCACCCGCCACGGGTAAGCCATCGGCAAACGTGGGCAGCGTGACATCACCGTGCATTTCGAGTGGTTTCGGCAACAAGGGATGATTGAGCTGCAACTGGCCGATATGCAATTCCTGCCCTTGCAGGCGCGCATCCACACGGAGGTTATCGCCCTGATAGTGTAATTGCTGCGCATCCTTGTCTAACTGGAGGTCAAAGCGACCGGCATACTGTTGCCACGGGAGAACGCTGAGTTGACCAAGGTGGATATCTGCGCCTGGAAGCATCTGCTGCCATTCTGTCAGACTACGCGGTGCGCCACTGGCATCGCTTTTCGGTAACGCTTGCAGGCAATCGCTGTTTAACTGCAAAACCTGGGCATTCAGTTGCCAGCGTTGGTGTTGCCAGCCCAGCGATGCGTCTTCGATCTTCGCCAGCGTACAATCCCCCGCCAGGTAGCGGACTTCGGGAAAATGCAGGCCGCCCTGATGCCAACGAGGCGATCCCTGCAACTCGACGCGTGTGCTTTCGGGTAGCCAAATACCTGCCAGACGCGGCAGCCACTGCGTCAACGTCAGCAGCAGCCCCAACAGCAGCAGTATCAGCGCCAGTAGCGCAGCAAGTGTTCGACGAAGGCCCCGCGTCATGGCAGCTAACTTTCCTGTTCTTTACGCAATCCTGACAGAGATGATGTCATGTTATGCCTGGCAAATGAAGGTGTTAGCTTAATAGCCTGGTTGAAGATCAGCAAAATAACGCGGAAAACGTTATCCTCTTGTGATACCGACATTGCATTTTTCAGGAGCGAAACAATGAAAGTTGCGGTTTACAGTACCAAACACTACGACCAGAAATACCTTGAACACGTCAATGCCAGCTATGGATTCGAGCTGCAGTTCTTTGATTTCCTGCTCAGTAAAGCCACGGCGAAGAACGCCGCGGGTTGTGATGCTGTGTGCATCTTCGTCAATGACGATGGCAGTAAAGAGGTACTGGAAGAGCTAGCTGAGCTGGGCGTGAAGTACATTGCGTTACGCTGTGCCGGTTTCAACAATGTGGATCTCGAAGCCGCTGCGGCACTGGGCCTTCAAGTGGTACGTGTGCCTGCCTACTCGCCTGAAGCAGTAGCAGAGCATGCCGTGGGATTGATGATGACACTTAACCGTCGCATTCATCGCGCCTATCAGCGTACGCGTGACGCCAACTTCTCACTGGATGGCTTAACCGGCTTCAATATGCACGGCAAAACTGCTGGCGTGATTGGCACTGGCAAAATCGGTGTCGCAACGATGCGGATTCTGAAAGGCTTTGGCATGCGCCTGTTGGCGTTTGATCCCTACCCAAGTGCAGCAGCTCAGGAACTTGGGGCCGAATACGTCGACCTGAAAACGCTGTTTGCTGAATCCGATGTGATCACATTGCACTGCCCAATGACACCAGAAAACCATCACTTATTAAATGCACACGCATTTAGCCAGATGAAAGACGGCGTGATGATCATCAACACCAGTCGGGGTGGCTTAATTGATTCACAAGCGGCAATTGATGCGCTGAAACAGCAGAAGATTGGTTCGCTGGGCATGGATGTCTATGAAAACGAACGCGACCTGTTCTTTGAGGACAAGTCGAATGATGTGATTCAGGACGATATCTTCCGTCGCCTCTCTGCCTGCCATAATGTACTGTTCACTGGACATCAGGCATTTTTGACGGCGGAAGCCCTGACGGCGATTTCAGAAACCACGCTCAGTAATTTGCAACAGCTTGAACGCGGCGAAATCAGCCCGAATCAGGTCAAAGCTTAAGGGTTTTGCGCCTGCATCAGCGGGCGCACTGTCCACCCATCAGCGCTTGCTCATCACAGCGACGGCCATTCGCCAGTTGGCACATGCCAATACGCGAGCCGTCTAACTGACGTGAAAATGCCAATGTTCCCCCGGCATTACTACAATTCACTTCAGCCATCGATGCCATCACAACATGCGGTTGAACGTGTGCAGCAGTCGCCTGTTGCGGTGGTTCGTTATCACTATTGCTGCTGCAGGCAGAAAGTAACAGCGCTGCACCGGCCAGCAGTAAAGTAGCGGCTTTCATCGGTCGGGCTCCGGGGAGTTGGGCGTAAAAGAGCCACCAGCATATGTCAGGCAGGATAACGGGTCGATAGCCGACACAGCTTTTTACAAAATTTAATATCGTCTTTTGCAAGCAGAATTATCCTGATTGAACGCACTCATCCTTTCCTGTGAAAATTATTAATATTTATCAACACCTAAGGAGGAACAATGTTAACGGATATGCTCATCCGTATTGCTCTGGCCGGGATACTCGGTGGCCTGATTGGACTCGAACGCCAGATGCGCGCGAAAGAAGCCGGGCTGCGAACCCACATTCTGGTGGGCATCGGCAGCGCCATGTTCATGTTGGTATCCAAATATGGCTTCTCTGACATGCTCAATAGCGACCATGTAGCACTCGATCCCAGTCGTATTGCCGCACAGGTTGTCAGCGGCATGGGCTTCCTCGGCGCTGGCACCATCATCATCCAAAAACAGATCGTCAAGGGTTTGACCACAGCCGCAGGGTTATGGGTGACCGCGGCCATTGGCCTGGTTATCGGTAGCGGCATGTATGAGATCGGCATTTACGGAACGGTGCTGGCGCTGGTGGTGCTTGAAACCTTCCGCCGTCTCAGTCATTTGCTGATTGGTCGCCACCACACGCTGTTGGTGCATTTAAAACCTAAAAGCGTGCCGCTGGTCCTGATGGTGCTTCAACGCGAGAATTTGCGCTATGGCCATATTTCGGTAGTCAATCGGGACGAAGGGAGCGGTATGTGTGAATTAAGCGTTGAGGTGACATTGTCACGCAGGGCACCCATGCACACGATTTATGACAAAGTCATCGAAATCAAAGGGGTTCACTCGCTAGAGATGATGTAAAAAACAGCAACCTTAGATGTCTGTGCGTTCACCGCTGATCACCACACAGATGAAAAAGTCCTGACCCCGCGCTTTGCTAGACTGAATCATTACCCCCGTAAATTTTATGGGATTCTCAGCGTAGCAAAGGATGTTTAATGATTACCATCGACGGCAACGGTGCTGTGGCCTCGGTCGCTTTCCGCACCAGTGAAGTGATCGCCATCTATCCGATCACCCCCAGTTCCACTATGGCTGAACTGGCGGATAGCTGGTCAGGCGAAGGCCGCCGTAACATCTGGGGCGATATCCCACGCGTGGTCGAGATGCAGTCGGAAGGCGGCGCCATTGCCACCGTGCATGGCGCATTGCAAACCGGCGCCCTTTCCACCACCTTTACCTCATCGCAGGGCCTGCTGCTGATGATCCCCACGCTGTATAAACTGGCAGGACAACTTACCCCCTTTGTACTGCACGTTGCGGCGCGTACGGTAGCCACCCATGCCCTCTCTATCTTCGGTGATCATTCAGACGTAATGGCGGTGCGCCAGACTGGTTGCGCGCAACTCTGTGCTTCCAGTGTGCAGGAGGCGCAGGATTTCGCACTGATTTCTCAAATGGCCTCACTCAACAGCCGCGTGCCTTTTATTCACTTCTTCGATGGTTTCCGCACCTCACACGAGATCAATAAAATTGTGCCGATCAGCGATGAAACTTTGAAGGCGCTGATGCCCGCACAAGCCATCGCCAACCACCGTGCACGAGCGTTGACACCTGACCACCCCACCATTCGCGGTACCTCAGCCAACCCCGATACCTATTTCCAGTCACGCGAGGCGACGAACAGCTGGTATGACGCCTGTACCGGCCATGTTGAAGCCGCCATGGCCGCGTTTGGCGCTGACACCGGCCGGCATTATCGCCCCTTTGAATATTACGGTCACCCTCAAGCGGACCGCGTGATAGTAATGATGGGCTCCGGTTGCGGAACGGCCGAAGAAGCTATTGATGCCATGCTGCAACGTGGCGAGAAAGTGGGTCTGGTGAAAGTACGCCTCTATCGCCCGTTCTCGGCCACACACCTGATTAACACGCTTCCGTCTTATGTTCAGCGAATTGCAGTTTTGGATCGCACCAAAGAGCCGGGTGCGCTCGGTGAGCCGCTATTCCTTGATGTGATGACGGCACTGGCAGAAGCCTACAGCCGGGGTGAGCGCGCCACGCTGCCTCGAGTGATTGGTGGACGCTATGGTTTATCCTCCAAAGAGTTCGCGCCGGATGCCGTGCTGGCAGTGTTCCACGCCCTGCAACGTGAGCAACCTCCCGCGCGCTTCACTGTGGGCATTTACGACGACGTCACGCACTTATCCCTGCCCATGGAGAGCAATATCGTGCCGAATCGTGCGCGGTTGGAAGCGCTGTTCTACGGGCTGGGCAGTGACGGCAGCGTGAGCGCCAGTAAAAACAATTTAAAGATTATTGGCAACGCCACGCCGTGGCATGTTCAGGGCTATTTTGTCTACGACTCGAAAAAAGCCGGCGGCCTGACCGTTTCGCATCTGCGCGTGAGTGAAAATCCGATTCAATCCGCTTATCTGGTGCAGCAGGCTGATTTTATCGGCTGCCATCAGTTGCAATTTATTGATCAGTATTCGATGCTCGATCAGCTAAAACCAGGCGGGATTTTCCTGCTTAATACTCCCTATGCCGCTGATGAAGTGTGGTCACGTCTGCCACAGGAAGTACAAAGCCAGCTCAACGATAAGCAGGCGCATTTCTACGTCATTAACGCAGCGCGCATTGCGCGTGAATGCCAGCTGGGCGCGCGCATTAATACTGTTATGCAGATGGCATTCTTTCAGCTCACACAAATTCTACCCGGTGACAGTGCATTAACCGAACTGCAAAACGCGATTGCCCGCAGTTACAGCAGTAAAGGGGAAGAGTTGGTGCAACGTAACTGGCAAGCACTGGCAATGGCTCAGCAGTCGTTAGAAGCGGTGCCGCTTCAGCCCGTTGATCATCGCAGCCCACATCGTCCACCGGTCGTGTCTGATCGCGCACCGGATTTCGTTAAAACAGTGACCGCGGCGATGCTGGCAGGTCTGGGTGACAAATTGCCGGTATCAGCCCTTCCACCGGATGGCACCTGGCCCGTCGGCACCACGCAGTGGGAGAAGCGCAACATCGCCGAAGCGATCCCTATCTGGCAGCCGGACCTTTGTACACAGTGCAATCATTGCGTTGCGGCCTG
>Ga0157363_1003891_pt1 | contig 13642 bp, 4 predicted proteins | sample AttsexASBM1_FD_111477 | JGI IMG/M metagenome (GOLD analysis project Ga0157363, IMG submission 111477) | Fungus gardens microbial communities from leaf cutter ant in Ribeirão Preto, State of São Paulo, Brazil - Atta sexdens ASBM1 | ecosystem: Host-associated > Fungi > Mycelium > Unclassified ...
AACCACAGCATGGAACTGTATGACTCATTTAGTGACGACTCTTATAGTACTTACTCAAAATTTTATTCCTTTAAAGAGATTTTCCTCAATGATAAATGTTATAAATTTAGTTATAAATTTTATTTTCTCTCATATCCAATCTCGAAAACTAGGCTCATTCGACATGTTTTTGCACGAAATGAATGAATTTTGAATGAAAAAAGAAATATCGTTTTGCCCTGCGAAGCGAATGTTTGTATTTAAAATAAATTTTTATAAAAGTTTTACTGATAGCCAAAGATGTAGCTTGAAATACATTAATCTTTATTTTAATAATCTTACTAGAATTACTAGAATTACTTCGGTCCCGGACTAGTTGAATCAGATGGAATGCATTAAAAAAATGCATTTTTTTCATATTAGTTATCAGTTTCCCCTTATTATTAAAATATTATTAGATAGTCAAATGAATGTTGTAGAATTCATTTTTTCGATAAATCTTTTAATTTCGTCTATAAAATTCGAAATTGAAAAATGAGTCTATCAGGTCTCCTCTAATAACTAATTATGGAGGAACAAAATATGTTCTTTTAAAATATATTTTTTATGTTTGCGTTCTTTTTTTTGCAAGCAACAATAAAAAGTAACAATTTTTTTATTGTATCGTTGTTATAACAAAGTGAGCAATATAATGTGAAGTATAGGAAGGATTTTTTTTGGATATTTTGTAAAGTATTGTAAATATGTGCCATTACATCTTTTGTTATAGCAAATGCATAAGTTACTCGCTTCGATCTATGCCTAAAAATTGGATGGAACGCTTTTAACCTTCCCATCGTGGAACTTTATGTCACCCATAAAATCTGCTGCGCCGTTCGATAGCTAAATTATGCGCATATATATCGATCAACAACGCGTAATACTTCATACAAACACAAGTTATAGAGCATAAAACTTCGACGTCTGTATTGACGGTACGCGTGAATGCATTTGTTATCGAATCGTCGGATCGGAATGAGAATGATCGCTGATGGATGGATAATGGAATATTTAACCATGATTTAAAACGTTTTCTGGTGTGCGCTCAAGTCCTACGCTGCAGAATTACTTCCGGCATTTCTCATTCAGTTTCATTAATACGTGAATTAAAACTTACCATGCGCGGCACACGTATATACAATCGTATTGATAACATTTTCTATGATTTTGAAATGGCACGAAATAATTTAATATAGAACATTTTTTTTCCATGTTAATATTTAATGTGTGTCCATAAAGGTGATAATTTTTATCTAAATCATTATACTTTTTCTTTTTTTTTTTTTTTAACAAAAGTCACACTTGTAATATGAATCATCGATCGTCCCGTTCACTCGATTTACCAAACACGATTTAAGTGAGAAGAAGAATGAAAAAGAATGCAATACCTGTTGCTTGATAGAATTATTGAACCACCTAGAGATAGATAGTTTGTTGTGTCGCTTCAAAGTGCGAATACAAGCTACGGGAAACTTAATGTATTTATTTAATGTTTACTTTTTTATTAATAATAAATAATGAATTTATTATAAATCGTTAACATGTTGCAAAAGATATGATTTAGACAAACGATCATCTAAATCATATTTATGAGAGTCTTCTAAATCTCTTTTGAATTTATAAATGAAAATAATTAGGAATATATAAGATTAATAAAAGAAATAATTATGTAATTTAGTAATTAATTAATATAAGCAACTTTTAGACAAAAATATGAAAAAAATACGAAATGAGTAATATAAACAATAATTTAAGATTATTTAGATTATTATGTCATCTTACAATGTGCGTGCAAACATTTAAAAAAATTAAGTATTATATGTGTCGAACAAAAAACTGATAATAATTTTAGACCAATTTATATAAGTGATAATAATGTAATTGTACAATATTAGTCTGAATTTTAATATTGTCATAATTTTAATATAATATTGTCATAAAAGCAAATTTATTATAGAATATTAACTAATAAAATATTAATTAACCTTTTAATTAATTGTTTTCTCTGCATTTGCATGTAACACCTGTCAATGGCTGTTCAGTAGAGAAAACTAATCATTTTTCACACTTATTCACACTTATTATTTAGATCCAGCGAAAAAGTAAAGACAAGAACCAATTATATTAAAGAATCATTAAGTGCTAACTGATTAATTTTCTCTGCTGAACGCCACCAACAGTACAAGTTCAAAGTGTCTGAACTCCCATTATGAAAAATATGTTACCGCTGAACTTCTTTCGCGATATCATCTTTCGCGACAAACGAAGAAGAATACACCTGTTGCATGGTATCGTCGATAGGCTTATCGACAATCCGCTCAAGCGACGCATCAAGAAGGCCTGAGAAATAATATCAATATATGCATATCGTTTAAAATGCCGATAGAATCGCAAAAGAAATAATATGGCATATTTTTCAAATGCACATCTTTATACACGCGCTGTTTTATATATACATACTCGAGAACAAAATATAATTATAATCGGTCAGTATACTGACTCGGAACGAAATAGGTTGAATCAGTTAAATCACATTCGACGGATCGATTTATTTATTTCTGCTATATGTATATACGTATACTACACATAGTATATACACATAAATCCTGTCTATAAAATATGAACACAATTATAATCGGATTGTAGCGATCAATGTTGATGCAGATCTAAGCTGAACATTACAAAATTCCCGGTAGTCGTATAATAATAATTTAGCGCAAATCAATTCGCTTTTATGCGAGAGGCATGACAACTATATAAATGCATTTAATATTGTAGTAAATATGTACGCATAATTCATTGCAGATTTACATTTGAATTTTTGAACACGATTAATTAATACATAGTATAATAAACCATAAATTTTAATTTGCATTTTACTAAATCATTTACGAATCATTTTTCAAAACTGCACACAGATTAAGGCAATCGAGCTGATGCACTTTTTTTTTGTTTTTGTTCGTCAAATAAATCGGCGCGTCATTTTTGCGCCGCTCCATGCATCCGAATATTTCTGTCTTGCTGGTAACACGATTTAATCAGAAATTCAGTCTCGCGCGATATCACGGTCCGTGTACCAAAAACGTTTTTTCCCCGTGTCACTCCGTCGGCATTCGGTAAGGGAGCTTAAGGTTGACGTCACGATGCGGGCGTACCTTTTACAACGCGCACCAGTCCGCTTCGTTTTTTCGTCTCACTGTCCTTTTTGTTTACGAGCTATGTGTACGAGTCAAGCCTGTAAAAACGGCGACACAAACGCTCCATTACTCTTCTTCTTGTCCCACGTGTTACGGCACCGCTTCGCGTGCAATTACACATAAGAGAAAAAAAAGGAAGAAAATCTCTCTCTCTCTCTCTCTCCCTCCCCTCTCTTCCTCCACCCTTCCTCGCCCTTTTCCTCCACCATTCTGCGTTCCGACACGTTTATTTTTGTCATTTCTCTAACGTACAGAATTCCTTTCGTGTCGACACGTGAGAGACCATATGTCGCGAAATGTAATTAGGAATAGTACTAACGCCCATCGTCTCGGAACGCTGCATGTCGCAACGTGCAACGTATTAAGTAATAGACGTCGCAGATGAATTTTCCTAATGCAACTTACATCTGGTTTGCATGTGAAAAATGCGTATCTATACTGAAAAAAAAATTTGTTCAATTAACTAAACACATTTAGTGATTTGCAGATTTTGTTAATTTAACAAATTTTATTTAATCTCGAATTCAATCATAGTCTGCTTAACAATGTTAAGAATTCTGCAAATCATTAAATGTGTTTAGTTAGTTGAACAAATTTTTTTTCAGTGTATGTACGCCTCTGCGCCTTTATTCTTAAAAATGTATTAGGGTAAATGTATTAAGTAACTCTGGCAATTACGTCGCAAAAGTTAAAAAAAAATAGATGTTACATGCCTTTATGTTATATTGTATTATGATTTCAGCTTCTTACTGTTAATATTAATGAATTTATTGTGAGTTGAATTGATTTGTCACTGTAATAAGTAACGCCATCATAAATTATCTATATAAAATGATAATGTAGGGCATGTAAAAGCCTTAGTGGTTATTTCGTGATACATACGTATAGTGGAAGAGTAAAACATGTTGTATAACAAAATACAAATGCTTTGCTTTCGTATTCTTTGTTTAATTTGTTGTCTTGTATATCTGTTTGGGATATACGGCATTTTTAGCGAACGGGATTTATGCCCAAAGCATACAAAGTGCGCAGATTGAATTCAGTGCACTAAATGCAATAAACACATTATATATGAAATATTTACCTCATGTCATAACATTAGTAATATATGTAGGAAAATTATAATTTATTATTATTTATTACTTCATATGCATATTTACTTTATTTCTTAATCTTATTTCTTAATAAAACTTTATAAACATTTTATAAGTTATTGTGTTATTATACATCTTATTTACATGCAATTATTTATAAATTTTGCATGAGCCGTACATCCTCCTTCCCCTAAGAGTATCCCATCCTTATGGGATATATGGCAAAAATGCAAGAGTTTCAAAAAGTTTATTTTTTAGTATGAAAAATAAATATTTCGGATTTCTAATATTTATTTCATAGTAGTAGACAGTATAAAATTTTTACTGATATAATTCGTTTACTACAAACATAGTAAATAATATTTAATAAATTAAGTTTTTAATAGGTGCGGCGTATATCCCGGAGTTACCCTATATATATTGTTTAATAAAATGGATAAATTGTGAAAAAATTACAGGTTTTTTTATTAAATTTGGATATAATACAAAAAAATTGGCAGCGATTTAGAGATACCTGGATCAGAAACTATTGCCTATCTAAGTTTTACGATTCTTTTTTAATTTTTTGTTGATTGTGAGTCCAATTAAAAATTGTCACATTAAAAATTGATTCGGAAGAGGTTTCTGAACATTAAAAAAAGATGAAACATTTATGATATGAAACATTTAAAAATAATTACATGTGTGCATTGAAGACTGTATTCATACACTAGAAATATCCAAATTATATCACAGGGACAGCCTAAAAATATCGCAATTTCTAAATATCCATATGATATATATTCAATATATATCATATGGATATTTCGATATACTTCTATCGTGTGGATAAGAAAAAGTAACAATTTAGGTCATATCGAGTATAGCCTAAGTATGTTTTCTTCTTTTTTGTAAAAATATTTTAAAAAAGTATCGAATTACTTTAATAAGCTTATAAGTTTATTAACATGTTAATGTCCCAAATACAAAGTCTAAAATTATGACGTTATAAAACGTTTATTAAATTTAAGTCGTCTTTTAAATGCAAAAAACGTTTTATGACTCGATTTTAGACACCTTTTGTTGTCTGCTTATTAATATGCAAGAATTCATAAAGAACTATTTTCCGAACAATTGACTTATATACTTACCTCCATAATATTTAGCGGATAAAAATTAGAATTCACTTACTTGAAGTTTCTTTTTTTTGATTGTAAAAATGTAATGAAAATATAAAATAAATAGTGTAAGTATTGTAAAATATAAATATACAAAAATATAATAATTTGAATACCGGAAATTAATAATCTCTTGATAGTTGTAGAAAGTAATTGTTCACTTACCAATGTTACATCATAACCATTCTATGTTTTGTTTTCTTGAACAAAAACATGAACAGAATGAACAAAATTGAGCAATAAACTGATGCAATTATGTTAGACGGACAACTTATTATGCTATCTGTTGAATTCCCCATGTAATTCACATAATAGCGAGTAAATTATGTTAGGTATTAGGTCATATAATGTCCGGTTACTTCTATAACATTTAGTTTTATACAGAAAGTATAAATTTCAAATTCCAATCACTTACTGCAGAAACTATATACATTTGATAAATTCTTAACCTTAGAAAGTTATTTTTTAAAGCCTATTGCTATATAAATTTGACGTACAAATTACGATTTGATGATCATTGTAACAAGTGCTAAACTATATCTTCAATGATTAGCAGTGATTAATATTTTAACAGAAGTATGAAATCAAATAATTTTAATTTTTAAGCGTGTTAATTGCATTTTTGTATTACTACATATATTTTATTACACGTCATATATATTTAATATAAACCATCAACAAATGATTTTGTTTCCAAATTTGAATTTTTAATTTTCTTATTGTAGATGAGTATAATAATGAATAACAAGCAACATAACATTTCAAGATTTAATTAAAAAATGTACAAAAGTTTTTCATTCTTTTTAAGTTATTTGTGTTAATGAAAGTTTATATTGCAAATATTTTGCCATTGACTCTTAAACGCCTTTTTTGATACGATACACATAATACCTGGCTTTTTTTCCAATGTTTTTTCAGTGTGTGTTATTGTTTATAACATTTTTATTAATAAAGATACATACATTTGCTAGATATCGTTATGTTTCTTAATGTGTAACGATTCGATTGAAAAAGAAATTGTTTACAAAATATGTTTAGTTTTTATGAAAGTTACAAGTAATCGAATTAGGTTGAGTATATTTATATTGTTGCCGTAATATATAACGTTTATAGATTATAAGTGTGAAATGTATGAAAGTCTTGTATCACATTATAATTAAGAGTACCTATTTTCTTAAACATAAAAAAACGGAAAATTTATGTATCAATTGTAATACTATATCATTCAATCGATAGCGTTCTAAAGATAATGAAAATTCTACATGAAAAAAGATTTTACCTTTTATCAGTAAGATTTAATCTTTTCATGAGGTTTAAGTTAGGATACACCAATTTGGTCCTGTATCTAATTCGGAGATAATTTTCATTTTCTATGCACTCAGAACGTTACACACTTATTTTATGGATTATCGTGTGTATTTGGAAACTAATTCTGTTTTTCCATCGACCTAATTCCGTCGATCGAGCGAGATTGCACGTCGTTTTGAGCAAGAACCGATGACTAAAAATAAAACGAAAACGTAATTCGCGATGTACCAGTTGAATCGGCACGTAATATTCGCCAAACAATTTCAAAAGAATCTCTATTCAAGCACGACATTATCGTCAATAAGCCTGCCTATGTACGTATCACATATGACTCGTAAATGATACCAATTGCATTGGTAAGACATAGAAAACACGAAAGCTTATGGCGGCGCTCGCGTGACCATCGAATCGAATACGTTACATTATGTAATAATTTTGGCCATCGTTCGAACAGAATTCCCATTTGCACCGAGATCCAAGAAATATGATGTAACGTTATCCGATGAAACGAGAATGTAGCTAAATGATCCGGAAGGTTCTTTGGATTATTTTTCCTCTAGCCATTTTTGTGCTGTGTCGGTTAACGCTCGATAAGTGAGGTTGGTTATTACGAATATATTATGATTCATTATAGCAAACAGTATGTCCCAATTCTACTAAAATCATAACTAAATTTTAGCAATTTATTCATTAAACAGCGAGAACAATAGGAATATTCGTGTTAACGTTCGCTAAATAATACATTACAAAGTCATATGTGTCAATATTTGTCTTTTTAAAACAGAAATGCATGTATGTCCATCCGTCATTTATTTCAGTTCTACATTATATATTAAGTACGTGTTTACCCCCAAAATATATATTAAAAGTACCGATTTTATTTTCATTTTTCGCAACTTGAAATTCAAACGGTCATTATAGGGAAAAATATAAATTTGAAATATACATAAAAGAGAAAATAAATAAATTTAAAATACATGTGCGCGCGCGCGGAAATATTGATTTATTTATTTATCTAAATACTGTTTATTAGTTAGCTATAGAAGATACTTGTTACAAGATTATTCAAATTTCATGTCAATATTCTTTGACAAAATTAATATTCTTTAATATTCTTTAAAAAAATTCAGTCTGAAAAAAATTATTTAACATTCTGCGGTACATTTTACGTTTTACTTGCATTTAAAACGTCGATCTTATTTAGAAAAACTTATGTAAAACTTATGTAGAACGTAACTAAATCCCACGCGAAATGGTTTCTATATATCTTTCCTATCTTCAGAGAAACGTAAGATTTATCACGTCAATTTACATTATTCTCGAGGTAATCGAGTTCCATTTTTCTAACAGATGATAAAGGTCCTTGCATTCTATTCGACAATACCTTAAGCGTGTTCGGATTCGTACGTAAAATCACACAATATGCCGAGTGTCGCCAAGAGCAACCGTCTGCGAGACATACATCTTCGTCCGTGTCCCAGGGTCGTCCTCTTTTTTTTTCTTTTTTTTCCCTTTCTTTCGCATCTACACTTTGCATACACTGACACGCGTGTGAGAAGCGTTACCTCGTCCTTTCAAATCCTCTCCCTTCTCCGTTCTCACTCCGCGTGAGCTTAACACGATGTAAGCCGCATACCGCGGGTATATCGCTGTTTCCGGGGTTCCGGTGCTATCTGTATCCATAAAGAATGTAAGCTCGCACACTAGCCAAGAGCCGAGGATCTTCTTTCCTTCGCCCGACGCAATAACAGCGACTCTCGGGGATCCGAAATTTTCATGCATAGGATATAAAGCATAAACGACGACTTCATCATCCCCTCTCTCATCTTATTCCCTTTCCTCTACCCCCCCGTCCCTCTCTCTCTTTCGCATTGTCACAACCGAGCTAGAGAGCTCTGAATATTTCGACTGTCGTGCCTCGCGTACAATTTCCCCGTGAAACGGTCTGGTTGTTCTACGAATACGTCAATATGAGAGAAAAGCATGCGGGAGCCCGGAATAGAATCAATGGGCTCGGTGGAGGACGAGATCGGGAAAAGGTAAATGTAGTAGAAAACCATACGGAGTATGGTTACCTCTCTCTTTCTCTCTCTCTCTCTCTCTCTCTCTCTCTCTCTCTCTCTTTCAACCAAGCGATCATTTTCTTTCTTTTCGCTCGACTTCTTTCGATCTCGTCAAAGAAATGCCCACCGTGACTATCGGCAGCCCGGATTTTTGCATTACATTTGCTGCGAGGCTGCGGAATTGAAAAGCTCATAAAGCTTAGAAATGACAGATTTATATATCGCAAAAGGTAAATTTTATACAGAAGGAAAAAGAGAAAAATTTGTAAAATGTTTCCATAGTTCGTAAAAGTTACGTTGTACTCGTTGCATTGCCATTGTGTCGATCGAACGGCTAATGTCATGATCATTTCACGATGTTTAAGTCAGGAAAAACTCGATTTCAAAAAGTTTTCTTGTTGAAATTAAAATCGAGGATTTCAATGTATTCCTACGTATCGTTCTCATCATCTGTTTGATATTTCGTTCGTCTCTATGTCATCGCTTTACGTATCTATTTTTTCGATATTTTTATCTTTGCTTTTATAGATATTTCATCGTTTATTGCAACATAAATAAAAAATTGATCTCATCGAATTTGTTGAATTTCGAGAATTCGTGCTTCTTTGCGGGGAAAGTTGTAAAATATCATTCGCTCGACCGCTACCCATGAATAGCCATATCAGCGTGATACATCTTTTTTGATACTGATATCAGTTGGTGTATTTTTTTCAAAGCTACAAAACAATCGGAAAATCCTAAAACGTTATACATCACATGTACAAAATATACGTATGGCTGATACTAGCTTTACTGTTTGTGATTAAACGGGATACGCATATATATGATAAAATTCTGTATAAATTCTACCGGATATGCCATTTTTTAAATATTTTTTTCGTGAAGAGAAGCTAATATTTATTGTATACGATAAAAGCGATGCAATTGCTTTTTCTGTGAGTAAAAAATATTATATTATTTTTACTGATAATTTAAAAAAGAAACTGCAAGTTAAGGATACATTTTCTAAACATTTGGAAATTGTATTTAGTTATACAAAATATAAAATATTGCACTTTATTTCATAGTATCGTGATATGATATTATGTTATATATGTATGTTAGTCTTTTTTTACTCCTAATTCGTTGTTTAGTACAATTAAGTATATGTATATATTTTTAATAATTAACCTTCCATTCGAAATCATATTTTTATTTTCTCCGTCTACAATCTAGGATTTTGTCCTAATCTTTTTTAGGCTTTTAAAAAAATTTGTAGCATTATGTTTCAGCATCTTTATTACGTTACCAAATAGTATTTTTATTTCAAAATCTGTATTTAATAAAAATTGAAATTTGAGCAAATTTGAGAGTAAAACTTTACTTGTACCAAAAAAGATTCAGATTGCAGATGGAGGTTATAAATAAATACATAAATATATTTTTCCTAAAATCGCTAAAAAACAAGAAGAGATCTGGTTGCATTATTAGAATTCTGGTTAAAAATAGATATATCAGAATTTTCTTATTCGTTCATTTTCAACCACGAAATTTTTTCAATAAACCAATTAAACAGTGTGTGTATGTATGGTGTGAGAAAAGAGAGAGAGTGATAGAAAAATTTCTAACACGGTGTTGGCGCGGCGTTTCTCAAAAAATGCATTCGCACATATATCGCCGAACGTAAAAGAGCGGAATGTAGAGACATGGGGAAATTTACTCGCATGTGTCTTCATTGATCGAGATGCGCCAGCCAATTTTTCGCTGATCGATATGAATACGTGGTGCACGCCGCGCGCCAACCGTCTACAACGTAGTTACGATGTCGGATTCTCAATTATGCAGAATTTCAGAATCCGCGCGCCCGCACCTTTCATGAAATATTAACGTTCCAATCGCGTTAATGCAAAATCATTCCTGATCGGGAAACGCGATAGTTTTTCCCCGGCAATATATCTTGCAGCTCAAACAGATAACTGTAGTATCTGCGCAGTAAACGATGAACATCGATTAACCGAGTTATATTCGTGTAATGCAAACGTTCGTTTATAATGTCAGCCTGATGTAATTACCGACGGTTATTGTTTTCGTCGCTTATTGTATCAGAAATCGATAATGACAGAGAAAAACTGTTACGGTATAATCTTAATCCGATATTTTCGTAAAAATTGCATTTTTTACATCATAACGTAAACCTGATCGGTCTGAAAGTGTGCAAATTTAAGTTTTACATTATTGAGCTTATTACTGATGGCAATAATGGCGTTATAAATAATATCGTAATTAACCATAACAAAAACAGGGCTTTGACCAATTATACCAATATTATTGGCGTACTTAATAATATAAATCCATATATTTGATTGTGTTATTATTTGATTACGAATATTATATAAATAATTTTGAAAAGTGACACAATTTTAAACATCAATAGACAAACATTTTATACAGTTAATTATTCGCGCTGAATAAATAAAACTACTTTTAAATTATATCTTATCAATATACTTAAAAGAAATGCAGTTTTTTAAAATTAAATTAAGTAATTTTTATACTTTTTATTTATTTTATTTTTATTTCTATTTTTGTGTTATAATATTACGTAATATGAAATTTCGAAAACTGTCCACGTCACGTTCTGTACATTTAATTGCTGTCGGCCGAGTATAATTATAATTGAAATTCGAGATACTCTTTGTTTTGATGATTTTAGACTGTCAACATGACATTTTCGAATTAAAAAAGCGTGTCACTTACGTTTCTGGCGCTTTAAATGGCATATCGATTTGGACTCGGCGATTGAAGCGAGAGGCACGAATATTAATTATTCAAAAGTGCAAGATTGTCAGTCTTGAAAAATCGGGGAGAAGGGAAGGGGAGGGGGGGTTTAAGTTTCTGGTCCCCTGACATAAACGCATCTCGGTCTTGTTGCCGTCCACACTCTCCCACTCAGCATGCGCTTAATGCAATAAACTGCAATGTAGCGAATGCTATGCTAATGTCCTTACTTACGAAGACGGTCCCCGGACGCGGAAAGTTCCTCGGTATGGTTCTGTTTATGATGGAGCGAAGAGCCCTCGGTCGTTACGTGACTCGTGTAACAGGCAACGAGCGGCTTTTCCGCGTTGCGCCGCATCGCGCTGTGTCGACCAGCAAGTTTCCAGGTCGCTCGGATACGATGTTAATTGATGGGCGTATCATCGAGAAGTTACAAGCAAAGTGCCTGCGGCGTAACGGCTTTACATGTCAGATTTTCTTCAGTTTACAAGGTTTACAGAATGAAATTGTATATTAGGGAATAATAAGCGAAATAAACAAAATCATAGCTATCCATCTCACAATTAGTATAATAAAATACATTATATTATATTTATTTAGGAATTACTTTATTCACACATATTACTATAATTCTATAGATTAAAAATTCATAAGAAAAATTACATATTTAGATATGATGAATATGTATACAATTGTAAAAGTGATAAATTTAACACATTTCACATGTCCTAAACGATTCATTTAAATTTTTGTTAATGCAAGATTTAATTTACAAGAATTAATTTGATACAAAGTAAATAATATATGTTTGAAAGTTACACACTGTGTAAAAATTGACATAAAAAAAATGTAACACTTTGACAATTAGAAAATTATAGAAATGTATTTCAGTAAAATTAACATTTGTAATATTGTTCGGGTTTATGCGAGATAAAAATTATTCACGCCATCTCTTTCCTTTGTCGAAGAAGACTAATTTTTATTATTTAAACGAAACTCATGATTGATACAATTTCAGTTATGCTGCATGAACTCTGACTACTTATTGATTAGACCGAGACTTGCTCACGCTAAAGAACCCTTCCCTTCTGTGCCACAACATTTGGCGACTAAATTAAAAACTTTATAGGATTCCTTTATCATGTATTCATTTATATTTATTTATTTTAGAAATTTACATTTAAAAATACGTTATTTCTATGTTATTTGTTTACTTATAAATTAGCGTCAATGTATAAATTAATGTTAATTTGACATGAAAATGTTGAATATTATAGTTTAACACAAAATATTCAAATAATACAATCACATTATGTGAAATTAACGCTCGAATATGTTACAAAGTTCAACATCAAATATTAACAAAAACGTGGTTAGACACCCATTTCTAACACAAATGAAAATATGTTTTTTTCCTACGTACACACATTATTATGTTTAGAAACCTTCGCTTTCTACGTGCTGAATATTACTGAGCTTTTTTCTGTACAGCGTTCGTCATTTGACTTTTAAATCTTTATATTTGAAGCTCGCTTCGATGAGACGGTTACAGGAAAGTACTTGATAGCCGTGCATGTGGGCGCTCGTAAAAGACGAGTCTTTTGCTATTGGGTATGGGCGTGCATGTGCGAAAAGTCGATTACAATAACTTTCGCGAGTGTGAAGCATTACGCTACATTACCTTCGGCATCGCCATTGCGAGTCAAACTCGCGAGTCGAACTCACGCCCAGTCATCGTTGCCGTTGATGATTACTGCAACACCGGTCGATGCGATTTGCATCAAAGATCGATGTTCATTTTGCGGCGGCCGATTTCTGAAGCGGTCGAATAGTTGCGTTATAAACGCGACTCGTTAAAGACTACGACGTCCGTTGCGACAATAAATCTCTATTCGCCGTAATAAAGTTCTTACCAGGGCATTAAGATTGCCCGTCCATGTACTCACATCTGACAATGAGTGCAAACGAAGTTGCGTGACAATTAAACAAGCTCGAAGAAGCTATGAGAATTAACAACTATTTTTTCCGTTACTGTTTCTGCCTTAATA
>Ga0157363_1003893_pt1 | contig 13642 bp, 3 predicted proteins | sample AttsexASBM1_FD_111477 | JGI IMG/M metagenome (GOLD analysis project Ga0157363, IMG submission 111477) | Fungus gardens microbial communities from leaf cutter ant in Ribeirão Preto, State of São Paulo, Brazil - Atta sexdens ASBM1 | ecosystem: Host-associated > Fungi > Mycelium > Unclassified ...
TGAAGAGAGAAAGGGAGGAAGACAAAAGGGAGGAAAAAGAGAGAGAGAGAGAGAGAGAGAGAGAGAGAGAGAGAGAGATAGAGAGAGAGAAAGAGAAGGATAATGAATAAAATTCATTGCTCACTTACGCAAGTGACGGAAGAATTTCTTGAGACAGAGTTTCGTTTGAGAAAGGTTAGAACGGCTCGCCACTCGACAGCAAGATTATCTTCTTGCTAAATGACGTCCTTGTCGCAGACACGCGCGACCAGTTCTAATCGAAATTGCTCCCCTATCCCTCTTCCTTTATCAGAGCAGAAATATCGCGAACAGAATGCATTTGCATTTATAATAAACGCTGGCTACTGCATAGCTTATCTGGCAACTATTATACCGTTTCGTTGTAATATGCTATTCCCCTCTAGGGTTATAATCTCGATGACAAATAAAGAAGAGAATTGAAATTCCTTATATTATAAAATTTCATAAAGAAAAATGTAAATCTATACGTTAAAACGATCATTTTACGAATTTTTTATGTAAAAAAAAAACACAAATTTTATCGTTGTGATTCTCTCTCTCTCTCTCTCTCTCTCTCTCTCTCTCTCTTTCTCTTCTTAGAAATATGATACAATATTGTCAATTTATTTTTTGTACAAAATTTCAATGATTATAATCATACATATGTACTATGTGATATAATACTTTTAAACAAATTTATCTGTATATGAAGAGAAATATCTCTGTTATTAAAATAATTTTATTAGCCTTGGATAGTCACTTTATATGTTTTAATTTGTTTTATTTTTTACTTAATTTAATTTATTTAACGCGTATTATTTTCATCTGGAGATTTTTTTAACGTCACAAAATAAATGAATATCGCATTTCGACAAATTAAACATTTAAATGTACCAATAGATCAAGATTTTTATGCTTATTTTGAGAAAAAACTAAGTACTAAATAATAAATAATATTTATTTGAGTGCCAGCTAAACATTTATTTACAGTAAATAAATATTTGTTTAATAAAAAAACGATTGTTACGTTTCATATTGGATTTGTATTAAATAAATATTTTATATCTTTATAATTTAGTAAATATTTAATTTAATTGGTGGTACAATTCAAACGAATAATTTACTTAAATTTAAAATATTTTTCTTTTGACATGATTTTTTTCTTTCATGATTTTTCTCTTGAAAATATTTAAATAGATAGATGATTAAGCGGTTGAATTTGAATATAAGTAGTTATAAGTGCGGTAATATTATGTAGGAGAATTAATAGGAGAGTAAAATATTGGTATTTTGGTCAATGTGCGAGAAGATAAAGAAAGAACTATCGCCGAAAAGAATGAGAACGGCATGTTATACATGAGTGAACGCCATGTTATAAAAGAAAAGCGGACATATTAGTTACTAGAAAGATAGTTCGCATTACATTCGAATAAACGGCAAAGGTTTAATAATGTAGCAGTTGTTGCATTTCCGATCTTTGAAGAATCTTTAAACTTCTTGTACCGTATGGTATGAATCGGTGATATCAAACGGTTATAAAATAAATTAAAAAAATTTAAAAAAAAATAAATAAATTAATTTAATTATGATATATTATTCTATTATGATGTAGAAATAAATAAGAGTCTGATTTGTTTGGTCTTTTTCTTCAATTTATTCCAAGATATGTTTATTTATACAAAATTTATAAGAAAAACTGGATTTTTAGAAATATAAAAGATATATGTTTATAATTAGAACTTCTGTAGTTTTATTAAAAAAGAATATAAAGTATCACTAAATAATGATATTATATGTCTGATATCTTTATGTTAAACTGTTTCAATACATTTTTGCAATGTTTTCCAACAAAATCTTCATTGGGAGAATTTAAAAGAAGGAAGAGATTCAAAAGAATTTTCTAATTCTAAAGATATTTTTAATTTTGCATTTACGCGTAACTTATGGGCAAGCATGTTCTTAAACTAAAACAACTGCACAAGTATTCTGAAATTTTTCAAGCTTTTCACAACTGTAGAAAGGAATTGAAAGTTAAAAGATCGACGAACTTTTTATCATGTAAATGTCGCAAGTTCTTTGAATACCAAATTATCAAGTACCAATAAATTTTTTGTCATCAGTAAAAAGATAGACTATACACAGATATTAATTTTAGCGTGTACAATTCGTGTGTGTCTTTTGTTTATATGTTACTTTTTCGTTATGTTATTTTATTTCATTATATAGACAACAATATTGGAAACTGAAAATAAAATAAGAATATATTATTTGTATACTTTTATATATTATCTGTATACTTCTTATTATACTTTTTGTAACATTTTTAAACATTTTAATACAGCTTACAAAAAAAAAGAAATAAATGAGAGATTTGGCAATATTACATTGTGATTAAATTTTGGGAAAAGAATTGAAGATAAATATCATGTGAAACTGTTGAACTTCTCAATGCTATAAACATCTAATTATTATTCTTATCTTGAACCTTCGGTGAACTTGCTACATATTTCATGAACTTGCTACTACAATGCTAGCAATTAAATAAATGAATATAAACAAAAAGCGAGAGTGAAACATAACGATATGATCGCGATATCACGTTATCGATTTGCGGGACTGATGGCGAAATAAGTGCTGGAGAAAGTGTCGGGAAATGTTCAGTGTCAGACACACATATGCATGTACGCACACACGCATATATACGTATTCGTACAAGGGCAAAGAGAGTCTCAAATACGGTGCAAATGAAGGAGAAAGAGCAAAAAGCATGGACAAACTTCAGTTAAGAAAGAGAGACAGATGGGGAAGATATCAGAAGGAGACAAACCATGATGGCGAAAAAAAACGGGGAGCGAGAATGAGAGATGAAAGGATGGTGGTTAGATAGAGAGAGGTCAAATGGATTGCTGGGGTATTGGGAGCGGAACGCAGCAAAGAGAAGGGAGGACGACCGACAACGGCGAGAGGTGGAGGTTTCGAGTGGTTCAGTTGTAGCGGTACCGTGGCTGAGATCGGACGTTCGTGTTTTTCTAGCGATTTGCGCATATCGTGGTTACAAGCGCATTACTTCTTCATTCCGTTTGTTTCGTTTCATTTCGTCTCGTTTCATCTCATTTTGTCTTGTTCTATCCCGTTTTCGCGTTCTGCGTTTCGTCCTCCCTTGTTTATCAGCTTTTGCCGCTGTCGTTAGCGTCTGACCAGGCACTCGGTTCTTCTACTAGTCGCACGTTGCGACGTTCCTACGAGTACGCAAAGTTTCGGACGCTTGCGACTGATTTATTTATAAATACGATTTATCTTATCGAGAAATATTAATTATAAAAAGATTGATGGACAACAAATGTGTCCTAACGGCATTATTCTCTTATTTTTTTGCCATTGATTGAATTATGTATCATAATTTCTGAAAAAAAGTTCCGCTTGTCCAAGCTTATTTGCATATAACGATTGAAATTAGACATTGCGTACCTATTTTTGAATCTCTATTATACATATATGATATGAAGAGAAAGAAAATCTTAGCTCCCCAGTGCAATTCGAATTCAATGAACCAACTTGCAGGCGGGAACTTTGGAAGTCACAACGCGAATCTTATTCGAGTGCGGTTATGAGAAAGTTTCTTCTGGATTTTATCGCGTGAAACATGATCACAAAAAGAGGAACATAAAGATCTAGAATTGTGCCTATGCACGATGGTAACTATCGTGCATTTTCGAATCGTATCCCGTGAAAACTCGTGCGTGCAGCCGCGCAGCATGGCATGTCGGAAGCGAGACGGCATGGGCGCGCCGGTGCACCGGTACGAGTAACCAACCTGCGACGTTAACGTTATGGTAACGTGAATCGATCGTCTGATTTTCATTCTCCCTCCATACTATCTGTCAGGGCAAGAATTCACAATCGGACGTGCGTGCACGTCACGAATATAAGTACATCGGTGATTTCGCCGCTTACAAGCGTGTTCGATGAGGAGAGTATCCCTAATGAGGGTGGATACGAGATTCTATTTTTGCCAATTTTTTGTACAATGTACAAACTTTTTTACAAATGAAACTGCACGTTTTTTCCGAAAGTCTTTTTCTGTTTTCAAAAGCTATTCTCGATGCTATGAAGGGCACATGAAGACATTGACTATACTGCATGCATCACAAAATCGTTCATTCGAAGATGTCCATATTGTTTTACAGAACTGCTCGGCAGTTATGCACTGTCGATTATGGTAAAAAATGCCATAATTAGAGAATGCATCTTCGATCGAAAATCGAGACTCTGACAAAATTGTAATAAATGCCAATTCTTGCTTCGTATGACGATTGCATCTGACTCGATCAGAATTGAAACTCAAATTGCTATTTGAGTTTTGAGGCGAAATTTTAAAAGCAGACAGAGCAAAGAAGAAAGATTACGTTACATACAAAAAAACATACAAAGAGATGATAAAAATGTAAGAGATAATATGTGTAAAACATCCTTAAAGATGTTAGATATAATATAATAATACATGAATTGCAAAGACAGATAAAGATAAATGTATTCTTTTTATAACAAAATCCTCATGCTTTTATAAAGAAATAGAGGCTTTCATTTTTCTCTTGACGCACGTTAAAAATTAAATTGCTGTGCCATCATTTGCCTTGAAAAACGAACGGTTATTCATATTTTAATCGGTTCTCAGTAAATCTGATTCTCACTTAGAGGAAGCATAGCTAACATTATTTTCGCATATATAAAACATGTAAAGAAGTGAATCCGAAGATTGAACCATAAACACCTCTACTTTCTAGTGGTTTATCGCGCGGCGGAGAGCCGGGAATATCGTGTCGAACATTCGAACTGCAACATTCGATGCGTTGCACGTGCGCGCGATATAAAACGCGGTATAAGAAGTAAACGGACACATTTGTGTATAAACTAAAGTGCTAAAATATAGACTGTAGACGGATTATACAAATACCATAAACAGGAATAAAATCGCGCATTAATTTACGTTACAACAGTGGAATTGAAAGGATTGCTGAAGGACATTGACTGATAATAGCAGGGATATAGGATTAATAAAGTGCCACAGGTACATTAAAAGATGGAGTCTTGTGCGCTTTTATATTTGAATGAGAAGATTGGCGAAGATGTCGAGGAAATAAAACTGAATAATCATTGATGACAATGTCTAGACCCGGCAAAGATCCTGTGCAAAAGTGTCACTCAGATCCGGGTGCAACTGGCTCTTCGTGTAGTCCTAGCAAGCGAATTTCACGGAGACAAGTACCATGCATTCCGTCCTCGCCAAATACGCGTAAATGTGTTTTAACCTTGGACGGATACAATTACGTGATTGGTGAGTAGAAACGCGATAATATCTCAAATATATGATAACGATGATAGAGAGCGTGTCTATAGATAAGTATCAAGATGTTATAAATATAATGCATAATAATTGGATGTAAGAGAGAAACGTTTATTGTATGATGCTTATTATTATGATGTACGCAATAATCTCAAATATCTAATATTTAATATAAATATGAGTGGAAAAATAGTAGGAGCAGCGACATATAGGAGAAAGAATAGTATTTTTTATTTGTATTTTCACACACATACACGCACGCACGCACGCACGCACGCACACACTATAAGTCTAATAATAATTCTAATATTTGTTCAATCCAATATATTTTTAAACATAATTTTATTTTACGCAATAATGTTTTGTACACAACACGATTAGTGATGAGATAAGTTGTAACATGTAAAGCGGATTAATTTTAAATTAAGAAATTATGACTGAGTTTCTTTTCCCCTTCCCCCCTCTCTCTATTCCTATTTTATTTTTCGTTTATTTGATACTTTTGTTTGATTAGGAACAAGTCTCAACGATTGACTAAACATTTTTTAGATAAAAAAATAACATTAACTTAATGCGGTGCAAATACTTCTTTGTTCTCCTATGTTACTTATTGTTAGACAATGTAAACACATAAAGAACTTGTCCATGATCAGAAATTTTATATTTTAAATATGCCAATTTAATCAATTAGAATACATGTAAAAATAAAATGTATTGAAAAATTATCTATGACTGCGTTCAGCAGAGAAAGCAACTTTGCAATTGTTATAAAATTCTTATATAATACGATTGATTCTTGCTTTTAATTCCTTAAATCTATACGTATAAATTAATTATATTGAAAAATTTGACAATTGCAAAGTTGCTTTCTCTGCTGAACGCAGTCTTTGTTTCTGAAATCATAAAAATTAAGCATAAAATTTTGCTTTAATTAATTCTACTGCCTAAATAATATATTATTATATTATATATTATTATATTGCTATAAATAATATATTCTCCATAAAATCATACATGATTATTAACATAATATATTATCTTTTGATGAAATTTAAATCCAGCTAATATATATTAACGAATTAGAAAATTCGCGCTTAGATTTAAAGAAAGATTATAATTTAACATTCTTATAATTAACAGAGATTTAATAAAAACTTATGCGTTCAAAAATCAACACAGCTTATCTAAAGGCTTTTCAATTATATTGAAACTATAATATTTATGAAAATGTTTTTTTTTAATAAAAATTTAGATTTAAAAGGGTTAAAATAAAGAAAGTCTAGCTGAACTAACACATCAGTTTATCATGTGGATGCTTTTGCGAAAGTTTTATACTTTTGCGACTGTTATGAAAAAACCATCTCAGATTTCTCAGCTCCAATTATAGGTTTCTTATGTGTTGAAACTGAAATATTGGTAAGTTTGGAGTACCGAAATATTCTTTATAAAATCAATATTTTAATGGATTTTATTTGTAAAAGTAAAGTTAGCGTGATACTTTGATCTAAAATTTAATGATATAATGCAAAGTTTAATCTTTTCTCCTCTATTTAAAAATATGTATATCAATATGTAATATGTAGTGTATATATATATATATATATACACAATTATTTTTTACATATATATACAAAATATCCGTACTTTTATAGTCGATTATTTAAAACAAAAGCTGTACGTAATGTATATTATTAATGAATGTAAGTCGATGCTTTTCTTTTTCTGCTTCAAATAAGTATGACATATATATGTTATATTATTTCTGCGTAATTATTATTCATTTTGACATCATTAGAAAGTGCGTTTGACATAATTAATTAATGCAAGCAATAATGTAATTTGGAATTAATCCGATGTTTCTTCGCGATTCATTTGGTAGTCGGAATACGAAATGATTGTAATTATATAATCTATTAATGATTAACCAGTTTGTAGCCACAATATGTATTTCGATCGTGGCATCTCGTTGCATCTCATTGTGCATATTGTGTATCGCATATCCTGTATCGCATATCGCGTGTATAATGTCCGAAAGCGTAATCAGATGCCCAACCAAAAAACTGCATGCGAATATACGAAAGTAGTTATTAAGAATTATGCAAATCTGCGCCGGACCACCGCTTGCCGCAGCTACGCCGTGTGAAGTGTTTTGCACTTATCTTGCATGCAATAATGTGACAGAGAACAAGAATGAAACGTGTTTGCGTCCTTTCTCGATAAATCTTATTTTTCTCTTGGGATACAAGAGAGAAAGAGAAAATGAATTAATATGGGTCGCGTATATAACTGCCGTAACCACGACTCGACATAATTCGAAAACTACTATCATTAAAGCGAATTCAAAAGAGATCATCCGCAAAAAATGGGTCGTCCACGGTTAATGAAAAATGTACGCCTCATTTTAAAGAGACTTTCATTTTTGTGATCCATTTATTTCCTCTTTTTTTTTCTACGCGCTTCTACTCGTTAGATTTTTTTCAATGCGTGCTACGCAACAGATTTGTTTGTTACTATACACATATTATTTGTTGCATTACATATAACGAGTACATGCACATTATAAGTGTGAGATAAAAAATACCTGTTGTATTTCTTTGTAATTTCACAGAACATCTCGGATGCAAACAAATTCGCTGGAAAATCTAATCCGCAAAGTCTTCTATTACAAAGTTCGAAGTCAGAGATGAGAATTATTTAATGAGAATTATTTCTTTTATCAGCGTTAACCTTGTATCGTTCTTCTTATACTCGACTTAACTTAGCATTTCTGTTGGCTTATTGCGAGGAAATTAATGCCATAACCGTCATTTATGATGCAATTATTTGTGTGATTAAATTTCTTTGACCGTCTATTCTTTAATGTGTCGAAAGATATAATAGACATTATCGCGACGTCTCTAATTTGCGAATTTAATTTACCCTATGACATTTTGCGCAAGAGAAAGTTGATGTTCTATTATCATTCTCGATTTCTGTCATACACAAATTGCTTTATTGTCTATCAATTTTCTCTAGTACGAGCCATTGTAATATAAATAATATATGAATTAGCATTAAACTAATTCATCATAAATATGATGTGTTTACCTAGTGTTGTAAAAGCTCAAAAATTAATTTACTAATCCAAAATTTGTAATTATTTATATTTTTAAAATTCTCTCTCTCTCTCTCTCTTTATATATATATATATATATATATATGCGCGCACACGTGTGTATATTTACCTGCAGGATTAAATGATCAAATTTTAAATATGAACTTACTTTAGAACTTCAAAATAAACAAAATTTTTTTCTGGAAATATACTTGTAAACGTTCAAGAGATATTGATTTCTGAAGTTATACAGAACTATATATAGGAATAAATAATGTTGAAATAATGTTGAAATAAGATCTATCCTCTTTATTGCTTTACAATAAAAATTTAATTATTGAACGTTCAAAATGATGATCTCCAATCCGGAGACAAGCATTGCATCTATCGATGAAAGAACGAGTGGCTGATTGACATTATGCGCCTGTAATTTCTTCGCATGCTTGCACAATTCTTTGTTTTAATGATTGAAGGTCATTAAGAGGCACTGCATACATTTTTTGCTTCAGAATATCTCATACAAAAAAATCTAATGGTGTTAAATCCGATGAATGCGAAGGCCAAGCCACAGGTCCAGCACAATCAATCCATATTCTGGAAAAATGAATATTAAGCCACTGAGGACTTCTGCCATAGTAAGCAGGACATTGAAATCCAATTGAAACCAGAAGTTCATATTCATTCTCATATTCAAAGGAATATTTTCCAAAAGGTCATAAAATTCATTGTTCAAAAATGCGAGAAATTCATTCGCATTCAAGCAAGCTGGTAGAAAATGGGGTCCAATTAGATTATCGCCTATTATTCCTGATCATACACTTTTATTTTAAACAAAACATTTAATAATTAAATTTTGATTGATTATTGTAAAGCAATAAAGAGGATAGACATTATTTCGACATTATTCATTCCTACAGTTCTGTAATTTCAGAAGTGAATATCTCTTGAATGAAGCGTTTACGAGCATATTTCCAGAGGAAATTTTGTTTGTTTTGAGGTTCGAAATTCATATTTAAAATTTGGCCATTCAACCAGAAACACTCTGTATATAAGCGTTATAAAATAGATAAATAAAGTGTATATAGATATTTTATATATAGATTATTCTTTTATTATGTCATAGAGAATGACATTAATTGCTCGCTGTTTAAATATCGTAATAGTCTTTCAATGTTTACATATATATTCGTTAACATCCATTCATTCAATCGATTGTACATAAATGTCGCGTTTAGGTTGTAAATGTAGGTTTTAGGTTGATCAGTTAATTGCTCTTCTCTCGTATTACTCTTGCATGATTTATGTCTACGAAATATAATGAATAATTATTTATTCTTACTTAAAAAACATAATATTATAAAATCTACCATTTTTTTAGTAAATAATGTACATATAGCAATTTTTTTACAATTTGTTTATAAAAATAAAAAATATACATTATTTTGTGTGTGTATATGTTAATTTTATTCTCAAGATATTAACATATTTGAAAGAAATATTTTTTCTGAGAGAGAGAGAGAGAGAGAGAGAGAGAGAGAGAGAGAGTGAGAGAAAGAGCGAGAGAAAGAGAGAGAGAGAGAGAGAGAGAGAAAGAGGGGAGGGGAGAGGAGAGAAATTGAATTAAAACTAAAATAGTAATTATTTCTAATATATTAAAAAATTATTTGACATAAAAAAGAGTAAATTATTTTTTTTGTATCAATTTTCTCTAACGAGTCTTCGCAAATTAATGATTTTGCTCATCAATGTGTACATATATGTATATTGCATATAGGCATATAATTTAATAGAACAATTTTAATACGAATGAAATGGGATCTCATTCAACATGTTCGCATCTTGATTCATAATTTTATTTATTGTTATTAATAACGACAAGATAAAAAGTGATCTTTAAAAGAAAAAAAGTTCTTACAATTGTTTAACCTGGTTTTAAATCATACTAGATTTAATTTTTTCCGTTCGTTTCAAAGAAACACCGCGACTGATCTGCGCACGTGTTACTATACGGTTCGATGAATTCTTCTATTATTTCAGAAATAAAACCTTTCGATTTAGCGATGTCTATTGTATGAGATAGTATTGACGCTTATTCTGTCTATACTTGTCATCGAGTTATTAATTGGATGATATTGAACGATATTGAACGATACATATATTCATTAAGATCAATGATTTGCAAAAAGTCTTTAAAAATGACATTTAGTAACAGAAAATTTATTTATTAATTATTTAAAAAAATATACATATGATAGTTTGAAAAAGCATTTTAGATATTAATATAAACTACTAGATTAGATATTAATATAAACTATTAGATTTACTATAGGTATTTATATTGTAATAATTGAGGGGATTCTAAAGTGAAGAACGAACTCCAAATTCACTAGAGATCGCTGTTTTTCCATCGACATGTCTTTATTTACTATCACACCAATATCTTACGTAACTTATGACACACGCAGTGGCACATTTATGTCAACTTTCGTCAACAAATTTGTCGCGATAAAGTCTAAGTCTAATTCTAGCGTCTAAGTCTAATTCTAAGAACCCAACGTTATTTGTTCATGCTACATGTCTGTGAATTACTCTTTCGTAAGAGTACAGATTGCAAAACTTTTGTATCAAGCAAATGTCACGACTTGACAGCTTGATACGCTGTTATACTAAGAAATAGTAAAAAATGTACCAATTTTCGAAATTTTTGATCATTCTCATAAACTCCGCCTCATAAACATGTATTAATGCGTATATTTTAATCCTAGAAAAAGATTTTCGGTATACATACATACCGAACATACATACAGGGTATCTCGTTTTTAAGAATCCACTGAAATATTTCGGAAATATTGTGTTAAATTGAAAAATATTTCAGACAAAAGTTTTTTGACTTCGGGAGACATAAGACAGTATTATTCATTTAACTTTGGATGGTATTGTCAAGGTCAGGGCTAAGTTACTTTGAATTTTTTAAGAATAGAATCCTTCATTTTTCATTATATATTCTTATAGCTTATCTTAAAAGCTTTACAAAACACTATAATAAAATATTTTTTCATTAAATGCTTTTTGAATTATAAGATTTGAAAGGTACAATATCGCCGGCATTAGCATTTACAAGGTGTCCAACGGACAGTTAAAATCTTTTAAATGTTGTTCAGCATAATGATTTGGATAATATTTATCAAGATCATTGGATTAAAAATGTATTATTACTTATGTGATTATACCAGCAAAAAAAATTATCTTAAATGCTACACATGGATATATGATACTCGAGGCACTTTTCAGTGTTTGATATTTCTTGAAATCCTCGTCGCAAATTATTTAAAGTTATATGGAATATAAAGATAAAACTATAAAGTTTATTTTCTAATCCGAGATAATAACCACTTTTCAAAAACAAAAAATTTCTAATCTTGGAAATAAGAGGGCTTGGGTATCCGAAAATGTTTTTAAGAGTTAATAATTTTTCAAATTATTAACAAAACAACATTAATAATTTGAAAAATTATTAATTTTGAAATGCTTCTTAGCATAAAAAATAATTAAAGTTGCTTATGAATTTAATTTAATATGTGATTAGTTTTATTTATGGGTGCGTTCCGAGTTACGCATGAAGTGTATGATGTATATTTTATCTTTCTTTGTTATTTGATGAACAATAAAGATAAATGATGCATCATGTGACGCTTCATGCATAACTCGGAATGCATCCATAAATAAAACTAATCATATATTAAGTTAAATTCATAAGCAACTTTAATTATTTTTTATGCTAAGAAGCATTTCAAAACAATATTAATAATTTTTCAAATTATTAATAATTTGAAAAATTATTAACTCTTAAAAACATTTTCGCATCTCATAGTTGCGTTTCAAGACTGAAAAAGATTCGGCGCGCGCAGTATGCAGAATTGGATGTGTATAAATTCATTCTGAAATATTTAATAATAAGATCTTTCACCAAAAATAAATTTATTTTTCTCATTAAATTTATTTTTCTTTATCAATTAAGAGGATCCTAAAGTGCCTGCGTGTGTGCGTGCGTGCGAAGTCCAAATTCTGATGAAGACATCGCTGTTTTTCCAGCTCATCGACATATTTTTATAGGTACATTACCACATAAATATATCACACAACCTCAAAAAATTTGGTTAAAATAATTAAATTTTTGATTAGGACATCAAAAAGTTGAGATTGATTACATATCAACAAAACTTTTTTTTCAGTATATGATGTACGCAGTCGAACGTTAATTTTCGTATAACAAATTCATTACGATAAAGCATCTATAATAATTCTAAAAACTTGACTAATTTGTTCGTGCAAACTACGTGTTTGTGGATTATTATTTCGTAAGTACAGGTTGCAAAACTTTCGTACCAAGCAAATGTTTCTACGACTTAACAGCTTGAGACGCTATGTTATACTAAGAAATAGTAAAAGATATATCAATTTCGAAATTTTTAATTCTCGGCATAAACTCCACAGACATGTATGAATTTAGCGTTTAATCCTGGAAAAAGATTTTCGAATCTGTAAAAGAAAAAAAAGTATTTGTTATACAAAAATTATATGATTTAGTTAATAATACGGACGAGGATACTCTTTAAGATATCCTTAATTCTCGTTTTTGCAGAAAGGGCCGACGATAAATATGTGTATAGACAGGATAAATATGTGTACACTATCCCCGCATTTATCTAGGTTGCGTCCAAAATTCAACCCTGTCAATTCAAATATAATTTTATCCTTGTTGGTCACCGAATGTTGAATAAAGATAAAGGATACTCGGAGTTGACAAAGTCAAGTTTTGGAACGCACTTTTGATCGAGATTTTTACCATAAGTTAGCAACGATGCAAAAATGAATTTTATAAAATATTATATCTGAAAAAAATTTGTTATGAGAATTATGGAGGTAAAATTGAAAATCGATAAAAAGAATTTTCTTTTTAATGGATGAACCGATTTTTATGAAAAAAGAGTATTATAGGGTTGAATGGTGCGATGTTTAAAAAAAATTATGAAAATTTTTTTTCGAAAAAACTGGTTGAAAAAAGTTCTAAAAGTTTTTAATATTAGATGTACAACTTTGCTTCCGCCGTTTTCCTATAGATGACTTTAGCGGTAAGTGGTGATCGAAATAAATAGATCATAGACGTCATACAATAAACTTGGGCATCTGTCAACATAACCCCA